>Ga0097621_100001186_pt1 | contig 18068 bp, 17 predicted proteins | sample KBSMisM72_FD_73165 | JGI IMG/M metagenome (GOLD analysis project Ga0097621, IMG submission 73165) | Miscanthus rhizosphere microbial communities from Kellogg Biological Station, Michigan, USA - KBS Miscanthus M7-2 (version 2) (version 2) | ecosystem: Host-associated > Plants > Roots >... | reverse complement strand
ACACGCACACGGTCGTTCTCAAACAGCAGTTTATGGTGTTCTGGCGCGGCAATCAGCGCATCCAGTTCGGGCGGCCATTGTTCAGGTTGCATAGTCGACCATAAATATAATATAATCAGGAGGTTATTTTATATGTTTTATGGTTTTAAAATATTAGCCAAACACGTCATGGCGAGGAACGAAGCCATCTCCGAACTGTGCAGGTCATAGAGAGTTAATTCGTTGAAGAACGTTCATAATAAAATTCGTATTCCATTGAATGTCCTATGTAGAGATGGCTTCGATCCTCGCCATGATGCTCAGGGCAAGTGTTATATTTTGATGATGAGAAACGGCAAAAAACAACCCCGCACGTGCTCCATACGGGGTTTTGTATTTTCAAATTATCAGCGCATGCTGGTAATCCAAATAATACTAATGTGATAACAATACATTGATATTGAATGTTTTAAAAAATATTATTTCAGCTTCCTTTTTGCAGCAATGAAGATATCATCAATTCCAAAGTGCGGTGGTTGGTATCAGTTATTCTAAAATTTTTAAAAACGATCTTGCCGGTCTGGTCAATCAAAAAATTTTCGGGCTCGCTCGTTACATTGTAGTACTTTGCGGCAAACTCCGCGCTTCCCCGCAATGGTATGAATGAATATTTGGTGTTTTTGATAAAAGGCACAACGCACGGGTCTTGTTCCGGAAACACATTTATTCCGATATACACCACTTTTTTTCCTTTAAATTTATCAATCACCGACTCAAAATGTGAAATTCCGCCCGGCAGGGAGCACAAGCCCCACCAACTACGGAATGCTGATATACTTTACCCCCGACACAATACTGGTATCACTTGATACGCTGAGCATTGGCACACCCTCGTAAATAAATGAAACAACAGGCTTTACCGCTGGGCGCAGACCTTCCAGTTCAAGGAAATAATTGAGTTTGAGGGTGTCACCAGGGTTAACGTCTACGCTATAAGTTTTATTGGCGGTCTGCGCGTAGATATCTATTAACTTAACCGAATGCTGGTTAACCACCGAAAAGTTGTAAATAGTAAGCGTTGTGGTGATATTGCTTATAACAATTTGCAATGGTTTAGACGGAGCTTTAGGCCCTGGGCCGGAGTTTTTATTACAGGCAACTAAAAAGCAAAAGCCGATCAAAATAAAACCCAATATCCGTTTCATTATCGCAACGTTTTCAGATAGTTACGTAAGGGATTGGGTTTTGGTTTGCTGGTGTTATAAATCCGGACTAATTCGAATTCTTTATTGACACAGGCCAATATAAATTTCATCCCCGGATAGAAATAATTAATTTAATACATGTTGAAAATATCTGTAAAAAAATCCCAGGGATTTTTTTTTGTATTTTTATTTGCAAATTAAAAACTCCTGGTTACATTTGTTAAAACAAAAAATATGAATAACGAAGAAAACATGGTGAGTCTTACTGACGCACTTTCAAATCAAAGCACCATTGGTCGGCCAGTAAAGACATTTGTCGGTACCAATACTGGAAATTTGACTTTTACGCTTTTATTATCTTTGTTTGAAGTTCAGGAAATTACCGAAGTAGCAAACGAGCAATCAAAGAATAGTCTTTTTGTTGCGCAACGCAAACTTGATATTGAGCATGCTCAGAAAATTGCAAAATACATTTTAAAGGGTCTTTTATGGGCTGCTGAAAAAAAGAAATATGCAGGTAAGGTGCTGTCACCAGCATTTGAAACCATAAAAAAGGAATTAGGAATTCAACCTTACATTTCAATTCCTCCATTAGTGGCTTCATTTAGAAATGCCAGTCCAGATGGTAGCAATATCAAAGTAATCCCATTACGAACTGGACCAGATGGCGAAACCGCTTCTTACAAAATTTTTGTAAATACTGGCGATACTTTTTGGATTGTCGATGGACAGCATCGTAAAAAAGGCATCCAATTTGTACATGAATATCTCAACTACGTATTAACTCATCAAAAATACCCAGGTAAAGGTTTGTACACATCCAACAAAAAAGATGACTTAACACCAGAAGAGTTACAAGTTTGGTTTGATTGCAACGAGATGATGAAATCTTGTACTGTATCTTTAGAAGTTCATATTGGATTAGACGCTGAAAAGGAAAGACAGCTGTTCCATGACTTAAACAATCTAGGCAAAAAGGTTGACAAAAATTTAGCGTTAAACTTCGATGGTTCCAACCCTGTTAATTTGTTTACCGGGCAAGTGGTCATTGACGATATTTTTGCAAACGTTGGCTTTCATGAATCAGAAGCAAAAGATACAAATGATATTAAAACCGATGGCTTCACACGTCAGGAACTTGTTTCAGTCAATGCATTATTATTTTTAAACAAAACAAATGTTAATGGTGCAACCCCATCAATGGTCGAGCCGAAAACTGAAGTTGCACGAAAATTTTGGGAGGCAGTTATTCAAATACCAGGAATTACTGAATCGAATTCAAAAGAAAAAACGGTTGCTGCTCAAAGGGTTATTTTAAAAGCGTTAGCAAAATTAGTTTACGACTTGGCTTTTGGTAAATTCATGAACCCGGCAAATTTAAAGCTTGTTTTAGATAGCATTCCTAGCTTGAACTATAGCAATGAAAATCCTGCATGGAGATACTTTACAATGAGTTCTGAAGAACGAGTAGCGAAGGGAGTTGATACATTAGAAGACTACTTTCCTAACGATAACGATAATGTTTCAAGGGATTTGGGAGTTTATGAACCCGGCACTAAGATTTTTCGGTTTGTAAATAAGCATAATGACATTTATCCTTTAATTGGTGATATATTTCGTTGGGAATTAAAACTACCCTCAAGAAAGAAGATAACGGATGAACATCAGTTATCTCTTCTTGAGCAATAATGATTTTACTCACCCGCTTGGCCTTCAAAAACTATGCTGGGTGGAGTAAACAAGGAGTGGCGGCTAGTATAACATTGAGTACATTTGCCTTTGAAGCAGGAAGTGCGGTGAAAATCCGCACCGCTTCCTTTCTCAGGACAAGTTAGCAAAAAAAATCCACCGATCCTGGCTTAAGTCTTCCGCAGGGCGACTTAAATAAATAAAATCAGGAGGCAAACTGGTAAACTCAAAAGAAGGAAATAAAAATCAAAACGATCACTGCCGAGATAATGAAGGCAAGCAAAGAACATAATAACGCTATAATGATAGCCCTAAGAAGCGACAATTTCCCCTTAAAAATAACCAGACTGGGTAAAAATGCCAAAGCCGCAATTATTGCACCTATCAAAATGGCCCTGTCAACTAATGCACCTACATTATCCATATTTTTAAATTCTTTATACACTACTTATGCTAGTCCTAAATTATAAATCCGGATTAACGAGGTAAAGATCCCGTATAAAACCTTTCTGCTTTCGCCTTTAAGCTTTCACCTCCCCTCAATGATTATGCTTCTTATGAATATCTTTCACCAAACACAGCTTCTTGATATCTTCCTTGCGGATAATGAAGGGGGCATATTTCAGCCTGTCACCTACAAGTTCGGTGGTGTTGTCGCTGTGGGCAATCACCTCGTCGTCGTTGTCGCCGACCAGCAGGCGTTTATACATGCGGTAGTCGCCCCACTCAATATAATACACCTCTCCGGGCAGAATTTTGGTGTCGTGAATCACTTTTAGCGCCACCCAGCAGCCGTTCTCCAGGTAAGGGTACATACTATGTCCCCAAACGGGCAGGGCAAAGTCGCAATCCTCAATACCGGGAAAGTTCATGTGACCGATGGGCGTGCTATCGTTAATATCCTTATACACCTCTACGCCCGATGCTGTTGCCACCACCTCATACATGGGTATGCCCTCAAAACTGGCGGGAGCTGCAGCAGTATTTGCAATTGGTTTTGTATTTGTCAGGAAATTTTTGTATCTTTCTTTAAATATCTGAAGTTTGTCCGGATCGATGTTCTGGCGGCTCTTCATGATCTCGGTGATAGAGGCAGGCGAATTAAAGCCCAGCACTCTGGCAAGTTCCGCATTTCCGTTAAAAGCCTTCCCCCTGAGCTGATTATACAGGATTATAAATTCCAGTGTCTCAGGACGTATGCGTTTTACCTTATTGGTTTTTGATTGGTCTTGCATAAATGTTGAAAATTTTTCTTTATTTTATTTTGTAAATATACGGAATATTCTTGATATTTGCATTGTAATTCTTCCCGAAAGTACAACAAAATTTCGACAATTTAGTTTCTGCTTTACAGAGTTTACAGAGAAAAGATTACTAGTGAGTGGTGAGTAGTGAGCAGTGTATTTATATTGCGACTTGTGAACAATTAATAAGACCTATTGGCTATTCACCACTGACTATTGATCACTCACCACTCACAAACGCCAAACCAGTCATATTGTAACGATTAATTATTATGTACCTTATCTACTCCGCTCTGCGCGAACCTTCCGAGCCCCACGGGAACCATCCCGACTCTAATCCCGAAATCCTGTTACGCTACCAGGCCTACCTAAACGCCTGCAGCAAACACAGCACCTACATTGCCGAGATACAAAAGTATTTCCCCGGCTGGCAGCCGAAGTTTAGGTAAAATAGTCCATAGTCGATAGACCATGGTCAATGGTAACTAGCTTAAAACTGCTATGGACTATGGACCATCGTCTATGGACTCCTCACAAGTAAAAAAAGAACAAATGATAAAGCTAAACCAAAAATTAAAAGACGAACTGTGGTGGCTGGTGATCTCGGTAGATTACGACTACAGCCGCATTACCATCGCCGAACACGAGATTAACGGCGATGTGCTGTCCCTCTGGCTGGAGGATAAGCACGATTTTAAAAACTCGCTGGATGAATGCCTTCAGCTCGACATCAGCCTGAAGAACTTCGCCAAAATGATCAGGGCCGACAACCTGAACAGCTACGAAGGCACAAAACTGCACCCCAAAGGCAACTTCGCCTACAAAACCCGCATCGAAATCAGCGAACCCATTAAATGGTACCGCGAAGATGCCAGCACTACCGAACAGCAATGGGCACGGGAAGCTGCACTTAAGAATGTTTTAACCCAGTTAGTGGAGTCGGAAGTGAGAAGCGAGGAACCGGAGGCCGGAAGCCTTGAGTCAGAAGCCGGGGCTATTGACACAGATTATGAATGGAATTATGATGAATAATTTGGTAGGCATTATGCCAAATAGCATATTAAACATATTAACCCGCCGTTATTACGAGGCGCAAGGCGGGTTGTGTGAGCCGCGCGATGACGCTTAAACCAAACACTGCCAACTGCCTACTACTAACTGCAAACTAAAAATGAACGGATTCACCCTTGCCGCACAATTACGAAGAACACGACGCAGGTACCGCCTGTCTGCCGCCTCACAAGCCTTATACTACGAACTGGTAGCTATAGCCAATGAGGAAGGATGGCCCGATACTTTCAAGTGTTCAAATGGAGAATTGTGTGCTGCATTATCAATGACAGAAAAACCTATGTTATTAGCGAGACTAGAACTAATCCAAAGTGGATTGATTTACTATAAAAGTGGAAGAAGCAGAAAAGCATTTAGTGACTATAGCTTTTTGACTACTGGAGAATTTCCATCCAATACACCATCCATCTCTCCATCCATTTCGACATCCATTGCTCCAGACTATAATAAACTAAAAGAAAAACCTAAACTAAAAAAAGTAGAAGGAGTAGTTACCTGTGATGCCGCATTTGAATTTTTTAAGTCGACAAAAAATAAGCGGCTGTTGATTGAAAAGCATAGTTTAACAGATGATGAACTGGAATATTATTTCCTGGTGTTTTATGATTCAAAGGTTGATCTGGGCGATCTGGATGGCAAGTCGTTAACCGAAATAGCCAGGAATTTTTACTATTGGCTGCCTAAACACCTCGGTGCTAACGTTATACGTAATACGTCGGACGTTATACGTGATCAATCCAACGTAAAACGTAAAACGTCGAACGTACAACATAACTCGTCAAACGTACAACCAACCCGCGGCGTCGCAGCAGCATTGCAGTTTACCGATGTGGTGATGAGGGAATAGTTTTTTGAGGTCGGAAGGTAAAACCCAATGTCATCCTGAACTTGTTTCAGGAACCCACAGGACAGGTTACCGCCATGATGTATACTTTGCAGATGGGGTGCCGAAACAAGTTCTGCATGACGGTATTAAGTTATAAATTCACTAAACCCTCACGCCCTCAAACACCAAATAATCGCAATAACGAGTATCAATACGGCAATTGTCCAAAAAATATAGCTGGCAACATTGCCGCCGGGTCGGTAATCCGGATTGCGTTTATAGTGCTTGGTTTTAATATCCCACATGTATTCAGATACTTCGGTATTTACATTCCGTTTTCGGTTCGGCGCGGTATGATCAGGCATCGGCAATAAGGTTTAAACTAAAATAATTAAAATTTTAGTCGACTAAACATGAATACGTAAATGAAAGGGTAATGTTACTTACCGTGGCCGCTGTGGTGAGCAATCAGCACGGTGTCAAAGTCGTGTTTGCAGCTTCGGCAAAAATAGGTGGTATGTTTTTTCATGATACCCAGGGCAATAAAATAAATCGCCATAATGATACTGATACAAAATGCCGTTTCGCTTAAAATGATAAATAACATCAATCCTGCGTTCCACTCGCCCGGTTTAAGCAGCGGGGTACGGATAACCAGGTAGCTGAGGAGAATAAATATGAAGCATACAGCGGTCAGCAAAAAATACCGCCGCCTGCTGTGGACGGTAATGTTTTCGCACTTGCATTTCGGGCACTGTAACTTTTCCATTACAAATCGGTGTATTTAAAGTTAGGAAATTTTTCAATTGATGTCAAGGTGCAAAGTTGACTCACCCCGACTACGCTGCGCTGGTCGACCCTCTCTATGGCGAGCCACAAAGAAGGATTAAAAATTAAAAATCTGTCGTCTCCCTCTTTACCGCTTGCGGTAGAGAGGGATGTCGGGCGTAGCAACGACAGGGTGAGTCAACCCTGCACCATCACAAACCAAACTCACTAATTCACTCACTCACTCATTAAATAAAATGTCAACACTAACAACCAAATCAAACATCGTAAATCGTCAATCTGAAATCGTAAATCATACGCACGAAGCATCCATCGGCTGGGCTGTACTCAAACAAAACCCTGTTCGCAAGGTGTCCAAACGCGACGTGTTCAACGCTGTGCTGGCCAGCGTGGCCAAAGCCTTCGCGGATATGAACGTAAAAAGCACCACCGCACCAGAGCGCGACTACATGGTGAACGAGATCACCGACAACATCATTGCCCGTTACCCTGCCATCCGCGTAAGCGAAATACCTGTTGCCATTGCACATGGCGTCCGCGGTAAATATGGCGAGTTTTTCGGGTTGAGCGTAGTAGCTTTTGAGCGCTTCATTGAACAATACTTGTTATCCGAGGATCGTGCCCGGGCGGTAAAGGAAGTCTTTCGTGATGAGCATGGCAGGCGCATTCCCTCGCGCGAAGAACAGTTCGCGACAGCAAAATCAAACGCTTTTATGGTATTGGAGCGCAAAAAATGCGGTCAGAGTTTTAGCAGCATAGCCGTTACGGTGTATGATTTTTTCGACCGGCTGGGCCTGCTGCAATTTACCAGCGACGAAAAATACGACATGATGGCCGACGCCTGCCGCGAACTGGTAAGCGAGCTCAAGTACAAACTGTTCAACGCCAGGGGCGTCGACCGCAACACCACCAAGCGCGACATTAAAGCCTACACCGCTGCCCTCACCGGAGGCGCACTTACCGACGAGCAGAACCAACACGTTATCCGCATATCCAAACGCCAGGCATTAGACGCTTTTTTGCAACAAGTACTGCTGGAAGATCTGGACCTGGAAAAGATGATGGAGGACAGGAAACTACGGTTTTGAGGTTAGACGTTTAATCTGATTTCCCTAAAATACCGTGAAAACACGGTGGAAAATATTCAATATTTAAAATTAAATTTATCTGGCAGTCAACGGATCTACTTAAATCTTAAGCCAATACACAATGAAACGACTGGTAGTATGCTGCGATGGTACCTGGGACAGGCCGGGTAAAAAGGATCAGGACGGGTATGTGGTGCGATCCAATGTGGAGAAAATACACAAAATAATTTCTGATACCGATATTTATGGCACTCAGCAGGTAAAACACTATGTGAATGGTGTGGGCGCCAACGGGAAATTGATCAGGAGAATTGTAAGCGGTGCTATTGGAAAGGGGCTTGATGACAATATTGAAAAGGGCTACCGGTTTCTGGCGGAGAACTTCGGCCCGGGCGATGAGATTTATCTTTTGGGATTTAGCCGCGGTGCATACACTGCCCGCAGTCTGGCCGGATTGATCCGGAATTGCGGTGTATTAACCAAAGATAACCTGCACATGGTCAACAAGGCATTCAGCATATACCGCGACCGCTCGGATGCCACTCGTCCGGATAGCGAAAGTGCTAAGGAGTTTGTTAAAAATTATAGTCACCGCACGCATGTAAAATTTATCGGCGTGTGGGATACAGTAGGTTCACTTGGCTTGCCGCTCGGTTTTCTGGAGCTTTATAACCTGCGCAAATACAGTTTTCACGACGTACAATTGAGTAGTACTGTTGAATACGCGTATCATGCCATGGCGATAGATGAACGCCGGAAGCCCTTTAAGCCCACACTATGGCAACGAAGCAAAAATGCCGTTATAAAAGGCACAAAACAGCATGTAGAGCAGGTGTGGTTTATGGGTGTGCATTGCAATGTGGGTGGTGGCTATCATGACGAACGCCTGAGCGACATCACCCTGGAATGGATGATATCGAAAGCGCGCTTTGCAGATCTTGCCGTTAATGAAGGCATGGCCAAACCCAGCGATAGTTTCCCGGTATTCCTATGTCCTTCAATTGGTGGCAAAATATACAATTCGCAATCCTTTGGTTACCGGCTTTTGGGCAACTACATACGCCCGGTAGGGCTATATGACAGCTTTCACGAAGCGATAGATAAATCGGTAGCCCAACGTATGGAGGCAGACCAACGCTACGATCCGCCAAATATCCCGGACGGACTTGCAAATGATTGGCCCCCGCACAACTGAGCGCGACCTGGAAGCAATATATATAACTAAGCAGAATTGAGTATAAAACTCTAATCAATTTCTAATCCCGCGCTAATAATCGGTTACCTAATTTTACGCCATAAAGCATCGGGTCTCCCAAACTGGTGTTTTATGTGATAAGGTTTAGGTTTGGCCCCCGATCAGCGATTGAAACGGGGCCTCTTTTTTTTGTGGGTCAGTTAACCGGTCACTAATCACCGGTTAATTGATCACCAATCACGCCACTGGTTCGCAAAAAGTATTATCATAGCACCGCTTAAATCTTACGATGAAAAAATCACTACTCACTATTTGCATCGCAGCATTTACTGCGTGCGCATTTGCACAAACTGTTAGGTTTAGCTTCAAAGCTGGCGGTGATCTGGCAACGCTGCATTATTCAGACCTGGCTCCGCAGTTTAACGTTGGCGGCAGAGTTGGATAATTTTGACCAATGACTAAAATATCTCCCCGACATTAATAAACAACCCGTGCGAATCTTGCCGGCCAAAGCCATAGTCGATACTGATATTGGTTCGGGATACTTTGTTCAATTTAATACGTAAGCCTGGCCCTATAGCGGGCTGAATGGCTTGGAGTCGCGTCCCTGGTTCAGCAGAGAACGACTCTGCATTGAAAAATACTACCCCGCCCAGTAAACCATCGCGCGTAATACGGTATCGGTACTCAGTTTCGCCGTACACCATTTGTGCACCACGGAAGCGCCCCTGTATGTATCCCCTGCCCGCATTGGTGGATGCATCCCATAAGGTGGAGGGCAAATCGAGGTAAGGCGGTCTGCCGGCCAGTGTAAGCCAATCGTATGACCAAAATGCCAGCACATTATGTGATGATTCGGGGAAGCGCACATACTTGCGTACATCCAGTATCAGCGAACTCCAGGTGAAGGTGCTGCCCAGGGTCTTCAGGTTCTGCCTGAACTCGTAGGTGGCATAAAAGCCCGATGCAGGATTGATGGGCGAATCGCGGTCGTCAAACTGCCCGTTCAGCGTAAAGCCCGATGAGGTAGAATGTGTCTTGGTCGATCGTCTTTTATAGATCAGGTAATCGGGTATGGTGCCGTTCTCCGTTGGCCCGATGGTAATGTCGGCATGGTAATCAATCATATATCCGCCGCCCATGTAAAAGTTGCCGGCAATGTGCCGCAGGGCAACTTCCGCAAAGCGGATATAATTATAACTCATTGGCGCCTGGTTCTCGATGTCCGAGTTGCTGCCCAATCCGAAAGTAGACTGCGGGTAGTGGTACAGCCTTATTTCTCCCACAAAATTATAGTTGTTGCTTTTGCTCCAGATACTCGACTGTATTGGCAGCGTGATCTGTTTATTTTGTGTATAAGCGAGGCTGCTCACAAAAGTAGATACATTAGATTGCGGCGAAGTGCGGAAGGCCACATTGCCCGATATCAGCACCGCCAGCCGCGACTGCAGCGAATAGCCAAAAGCAGGTACTATCGATGCAACCGGGCGCAGTCCTACGGAGTCGCTCCTGTGGCTGGTCCAACGGGTATGAAATGTGGTTTGAATCAGATCGCGCAGGTCAGTCAACTTGCCGGTATCTGTGCGGACCTTCATGGCATCAGGCGTACTTACAAGGGCGATGTACTTATCGTTCTGGCCAAAAGCCGGGAATGACGATGCAACAACCAGTAGCAAAAGCAAAGCCTTTGCACCCAGGGCTTGTATATTTTGTGACTTCGGGACGATCGTTTCAGGGGTTTAAACGCTACGACCGCAAATAGCGCAATTAGTTTAATTTAAAATACCCTCCAAATGTTAAATAATCTTAAAAGACAAGATTGTTACATTGGGGGGAGTGGGTGATTGGATTGATTGAGTTGATTGAGTGTTTATCGCGCGTAGAGTCTACTCACCCCGAATGCTCCGCTAGCTAGCGGATGTTCGACTCTGTCTATGGCAAGCCATAAAGAGGGTAAAGGAAGAGAGAACCAAATATAAATCTCCCCTCTTTCCCGCTTGCGGAAGAGGGTGGTCCAGCGTAGCGATGACCGGGTGAGTCTATACGATTTGCTGCAACCAGATCACTATTATTTGAAAATCTTAATAATTCACTTGATATTTATTAACGGTACAGGTTAAGTCGTTTTTAATTTTGCACCAGAATTAAATTAGGAAAAAATGAGCGCAGATATACCAGACAAGGACATATTCGAGCGGGACAGGTCGGGAGAAGTCATACAGCTCAATGATCCGGGCTATGCGGAACTTTTTAAGGTAATTTTAAAGGCGATCAGGACTACAGCTAAGTTAAACACTATTGTTACCGACGATTTGGCGAAGATCAGGGATATTTTCAGCGAGCTGATAGGTAAAAAGGTGGATGATACATTCTTTATCATCCCTCCGTTTTATACTGATTTTGGGGAGAACATCAATATCGGTAAAAATGTATTTGTGAATCATGCCTGCACATTTATGGACAGGGGCGGCATCACCTTAGAAGATAATGTACTCATTGGCCCTAAAGTAAACCTGATCACTACCAATCATCCGCTCAACCCGTCAGAACGGCGGGCCACCATTTCGCACCCTATAGTTATCAGGAAAAACGCCTGGATAGGCGCCGCAGCAACTATACTGCCCGGCGTTACCATTGGTGAAAACTCGGTTGTCGCTGCCGGAGCGGTAGTCTCAAAAGATGTACCGCCAAATACCATTGTTGGCGGCGTTCCGGCAAAGATCATTAAAACTATCATTAGTTAAATTGCAAAAATAAACTTTCGGCAGCCCTTGCCGGATCAAGAGTTCAGTGTAGCATACTGGAGTAAATCTGCAGTTATAAAATACTGAAAATAAGTTGGTTGTGCCATAAAAAATCGTTAGCTTTAATAAAAACCTAAAGAGATGAAACTTTCAACCTACGCAATCATCATTACGATTCTGGCATTTGGCTTTGGCCTTGCTTTCGTAATCATCCCGGTCAAATTAATGGCATTTTATGGCATCGCGCTGGATGGTAACGCTATCTGGCTGGCACGTTATTTCGGGTGCTCCAATCTGTTTATAGGCATGATATTCTGGTCATACAGCAGTGTTTCGCCTGCCGCAAAATCGTGGCCCAAATTGCTCGTGTATTCTTTATTTTATGATATCATGCAATTAATCGTCACTGTAGCATCGCTCCTAAGCGGCGTGGGCAACAGTAACGGGTGGTCAACAGTTGCCCTGTTTGCGTTATTAGCAATAGGCTCGGTGTATTACCTGGGCGTATGCAACAGGGCACGGGCGCTACAGGCAATCTGAAAAAAACCTCTTTAAGTACAAATAACCATCTCATCCTGCTGAATGGTAATGGATATTTATTGCGAAATCAGCCTTTTTAAATGCCTCGCAAAACTGAAAGCCGCTTGGATGGCTACTTATTAAGTATTTCCAGCGCTTTCTCTTTTGCGGCGTCCTTGCCGTTTTGAATATCCTTGATAGTTGGTTTCACCGTGATATCCGGCATAATGCCTACGCCTACAAATTCCTTACCATCGGGATAGGAATCGTGCTTGCCGCATACACGTGCACTGCCGCCGCCGGGTAAGCTAAATGGCACCGGCTGACCTGTGCTGCCACCTGTTGGCATGCCGATCAGTTTTCCGCGTTTCATATAATCAAACGCAACGGTAAAGTCTTCGGCTGCAGAGAATGTCCTTGGACCTATCAGCACAATAACCGGCTTATCGTAAAATATTTTTCCATACGGGCGATAGGCGTCATTACCCAGGTTTTCCCAAAGAGGTTCTGCATTCGGCATTGATGTATATTGCAGCCTTTTGGATTGTGAGTCGGAAAAAGGTTTATCCGTTAATCGTTTCAGAATATCAAAACCAATACCTCCGCTACCGCCGCCATTATACCGGATGTCAATAATCAACCCTTTGGTTTTGGATATTTCTGCCGTACAAAGCGAGTCGAACTGCTTAACTATTTTGTCGTCCTCAAAATTATTGATGGTTAAATACCCGATGTTACCGATGGTTTGGTATTCCATTGTTTTCAGGCCCTTCACATCATGATACCCCGTGCGGGCAACGGTGCGGTTTGTTATTTTGCCCTTCCGGTCTTTGAACTCAAAAGCAATAGGTTTATTTTTTGGGCCTCCGAAGAGTTGGTAGGAAAACTCCCTGATCTCCATATCCTGCGGTGTAGAGCTGCTGGCATAGGGCCTCACATTCTTCTCAGCATAATCAATTACCGGCTCGCCATCTATCTTAGTCACCTCAAGCCCGGGTACGACGCCTGATTTGAGCAGACTGTCACTCAACACCTTAACCACAAAAACACGCCCTTCTATCAGCTCAGTACGGAACGGTGGCCGGCTGTAAAACTCTCCTGCCAGCGAATCGGGCACATATACATTGGTATGCCCATCCTTTAGCTGCGCATAAAAATTGATCAGCACCTTATAGTACTCAGCAGTTGATTTGGTAGCCTGTACCTTCGGAATATAATCCAGGTAGGTTTGGTTCCAGTCGATATCCAGAAGCGCGAAGTTGACAAAGTTATATTTAGCCTGCGACCAAAGCAGCGACAGTCCAGCCACCTTCTCAGCGTCGGAAAGATTGGCCTTGTACGGAGTTTTAAGCGCAGTATTGTTCCAGAGTAAACTCTCCACTTTTAGCTTTTTAATGACGGCAAGGTAGCGTGGCTCCTTTTTTATTGCATCCAATGTTGGCTCTTTATCCAGCCAATCGGCTACATGGCTCGAACTTCCATTGGCATACATCTTTTCGATTGCATCCAGTGCCGGCTCTTTTTTGCCCAATAAGGCGTACCCGCTGGCAATGTCGCGCTCAACATCCGACCGGCGGTAGTATAAATAGGCATTCCCAGCTGCTAATTGTTTTATCGGCAAACTATCCATAAAGGCGATGGTATGCTCTAATATTTTTACGCCTTTGGTAACCTGCTCAGGGGTGCTTTTTACATCGAAAAGATCATCAGCTATATTTCTTTGAGATTGTATCCAATCGGCAGCTTCATTGCCTGTGTAGTTTTTTTGTGCAAATGCATTGAGACAAGCGAACAGAAAAATCGCGGAGAGTATAAATTTGTTTTTCATATAGGTTTGGTAAGAAAAGGATTAAGTAATTGTTGCTTATATCCCAAACATAATGAAAAAACCGATCTGATCGAGGTGACAATTTCATAAAAAAACAAATGCTCCATCGTCTCGCACGCAGGAGCATTTAACCTAAACCTTATCACATTTTTTTGTGAGGAGAGCAAGATAGAAAAAAATTCAGAATTTCTACAGAATTTTTAAATTTTTATACTGACTGAAAAAACTGTGCTATTTTCTTCCGGCAATTGGCTGTGTTTTATTAATATTCGTTTTCTACTTCAACTTATTCCAGTTATTTTCGTAAAAACAGCAATTATGCCAAATTGCAGGAACATTATCACAATTCAGTTGTAAGTGGAGATAGCTACGGCAGTATTTGAAAGGGGATAATGGATCCATGGAATACATTAGATGCATTGATTGGAACAAATGCATTTATAGAAGACATTTTTCAGGAACTACCAATAGGTATCGCGGTCAGTAAAATAAACGACCGCTTTGTTTATACCAATGCCCGTTTCAGCGAGGTACTTGGCTGGCCGCAATGTGAACTCAGCGATAAACAGGCACTTCTTCTAAAACTTTTCCCGGACAAGAACTACCGTCAAGCAATTGTAGCCAGAATGCAGGCTGATCTGAAATCCGGCAACGCATCGCTCATGAGATGGCCCTCTGTCGAAATCACAACAGGCTCGGGCGAGAGGCGGTTTATAAATGTTAAAAGCATCCCGGTAAGTGGCAAAGATTACACCATCACAACCGTTATGGATGTAACCGATGAGGTGTTAAAATCAAGAGCACTTGAAATTGCACGTAACGACCTGAAGAAAATAATGGATTCGTCTGCCGACATGATTTTTGCTATAGACACAGACGATACCATCATCAGCGTAAATGCTGCTTCAGAAAGCATCCTGGGCTATAAACCAGAGGAAATGATCGGAAAAAAGATTTTCGACTTCATCTATCCTCCCGACCGGGAGCAGAGCATACAGATAGCCAGTACGGTAAAAGCAGGGCTTAAGGTAACGAATGTAGAAAATCACTATTATCATAAAAATGGTTCGCTGGTGCCGTTACACTGGTCGGCCGTTGGTAATCCTGCCGAAAAGATACGCTACGGCATTGCACGCGACGCTACAGAGATAAAAAAAAGCAAAACAGCACTTATCGAATCCGAAAAGTTATATCGCTATCTGTTCGATAACAATCCGGTACCCATCGCTATCTGGGACTTTGAAACAAAGCGAATTATCGACGGCAACGAAGCAGCGGTTCGTAAATACGGTTATACAAAAGAAGAGTTTTTGCGGCTTAGTATACGTGATATACGCCCTCCTGAGGATCTGCCGCTCATTGACGAGGTTACCGGGTCAGAATATGCGTACTATCAAAATCAGCGGCATGTGTGGAGACATCTGAAAAAGAATGGCGAATTGATGTATATGGATATCAGGAGCGAGCTTATTAATTATAACGGACGGCGCGCATCCATTGCCATTGCACAAGATATTACCGAAATAAAATACTACCAGGAACTTGACACGCTTGAAAAACAGATTCTTGAATATAGCGCCCGTAATGAAAGGCCGCTGAACGAGATCATCAGTTGTTATTTGCGGGGAATAGAGGCGATTCATAAAGGCATTCGTTGTTCGGTACTCGAAAACCGGCGCGATAAATTATTTGGCCTTGCTGCGCCTTCGTTACCTCCGGAGTTTTGGGAATTCCCGGAAGGACTGCCCATTGCAAACCAGAACGGCACATGCGGAACGGCCGCATATTTAAAAGAAAAGGTAATAGTTTGTGACATGACTACCGCTCCCTGCTTGCAAGGCTTTCAGGATATAATTGTGCGGTACCCTATGAAAAGTTGTTGGTCGTACCCCGTTATCGACAGCAATAACGAGGTGCTTGCCACCTTCGCTATGTATTGTACCGATGAACGGGCACCCTCAAAGCAGGAAGAAAATACGATTGAACGGGCCACTCACCTTTTGCATATCATATTGGAAAACTACCGCCGCCATCACGCCATAGCGGTGAGCAACGAGCGGTTTGAATATGTAATGGAGGCTACTTTTGATGTGATTTGGGATTGGGACCTGGAAGCCAACAGCGTTTACTACTCCAACAACATGCAGAAGCTGTTTGGCCACCGCGCCGGCACCAGTTACGACAATCTTCCATTTTTCTTTGAAAATGTTCACCCGGACGACCGCGAACGGGCTGTCCTATATCCCGACCAGGTGATACACAGCGACATGATACATTGGACGCAGGAATACCGTTTCCGCAAAGCAAACGGCGAATACGCCCACATATTGGGCCGCGGCATTGTCATTCGTGATGAGAATGGCATTGGCAAACGTATGATAGGCGCCATGCAGGATATCTCTACGTTAAGAAAGCAGCACGAACGCCTTACCGAGATCGCCCTGATCAACTCGCATGAGATCCGAAAACCCATTGCCAGCATACTGGGATTGGTGCAATTGTTTAAAGATGTCAAAAATCAAAACCCGGACGAACAATTGCTACAGCACCTCAACTCCGCAACACAGCAGCTGGATGATGTGATCAAACGCATCATCACCAAAACGGAAGATTTGTAGGCCATACGCTCTTATACCCTCCCCTGGTTTAAGAGTTCAGCGCAGCGCTCTTAAATCAAGCAGGAAAATGGAGGACTCTGTCCGGCTTCGTAGCACACATTTATTATCTTTACCTTCATTCAATATCCTATGATAGCACATTTCCCATTTTTCCTGATGATGGTTGTCGCCATTATATTGATCATCATGCTGGCCGACAAGATAAAAGTTGCCTACCCGGTACTGCTTGTCGTGGCCGGATTGCTTATCAGCTTTATTCCCGGTATACCTGTGCTGCATGTAAACCCTTCGCTGATCTTCATCATCATCCTGCCGCCACTTTTATACGAAGGCGCCTGGGCAATATCATGGAAGGAGCTTTGGCGCTGGCGGCGCATCATCTCCAGTTTTGCCTTTGTAGTGGTTTTCCTTACGGCCATGACGGTTGCTTTTGTGGTCAATACAATCATCCCCGGTTTTTCATTGGCGTTGGGTTTCCTGCTTGGCGGTATCGTGTCTCCGCCGGATGCAGTAAGCGCGAGCGCCATTTTAAAATTTGTGAAGGTGCCCAAACGTATGTCGTCCATATTGGAAGGCGAAAGTTTGCTCAATGATGCTTCATCGCTTATTATTTTCCGTTTCTCGCTGATTGCCATTGGCACGGGTCAGTTTATCTGGTACCATGCGGCATTGAGTTTTTTGTGGATGCTGTTTGGTGGCATTGGCGTCGGTTTACTGGTAGGATGGATATTTATGAAAGGGCATAAGTACCTGCCAACCGATGTGAATATGGATATCATACTCACGCTCGTAACGCCCTACGTAATGTACATGACTGCCGAAGAAGTGCATAGCTCAGGCGTACTGGCCGTTGTGAGCGGGGGCCTATTCCTGTCGAACAAAAGGCATTACTTTTTAGGGAGCTCTTCCCGTTTGCGTGGCATCAACTTTTGGGAAAGCCTGGTTTTTTTGCTCAACGGGTTGGTGTTTTTTCTGATCGGCCTGGACCTGCCCGAAATTACTGCCGGATTAAAACAGGAAGGCATCAGCTTTCAGGGTGCTATAGGCTATGGTTTACTGATAACCGGAGTATTGATTGTGGTGAGGATACTGTCGGCATACGGCGCTGTGTTTGTCACACTCATTGCCCGCAACTTCATCAAAGTGGCCGACCCCAGAAATCCAGGCTATAAAGTCCCCCTTATTTTGGGGTGGACGGGCATGCGCGGGGTAGTTTCACTTGCTGCTGCGTTATCTATACCCGTTCAGTTAGATAATGGTACGGCATTTCCGC
>Ga0097621_100001184_pt1 | contig 18085 bp, 18 predicted proteins | sample KBSMisM72_FD_73165 | JGI IMG/M metagenome (GOLD analysis project Ga0097621, IMG submission 73165) | Miscanthus rhizosphere microbial communities from Kellogg Biological Station, Michigan, USA - KBS Miscanthus M7-2 (version 2) (version 2) | ecosystem: Host-associated > Plants > Roots >... | reverse complement strand
TCTTCACTCCTTCCGATGAGGATTGCGACGATCACCGCGCCGATTAGATTTGCGAACGTAGGAAATTAAGGCCTCGGGGTGGTTATGTTTGACCTTGAGCGCAGCAATTAACGCATCCTCGGCCTCGATGGTCAGAACTTCTGATCGTTTTCCCTGCCTTAATCCGACGATATACTCAGTCATGATGCGACTTTCCATTTAGCCGGCATTTCCCCTAGCGACTCCCGAACCGGAATAATAAATCAACCGGGATCCCGGAACTGCATCTTGACAGTAACCTGATACAAAAACCGATGAAACATACCCCCCTGGTGGAAACCTGATAGACTTCCCCGGAAGGAGAATGACATTTGACCTATATCGTCAATGAAAGCTGCATCAAGTGCAAGCTGATGGATTGCGTCGAGGTGTGCCCCGTTGATTGTTTCTACGAGGGCGAAAATATGCTCGTCATCCATCCCGACGAATGCATCGATTGCGGGGTGTGTGAGCCGGAATGTCCGGTGGAGGCGATCAAGCCCGACACCGAGGCCGGGGCCGAAAAGTGGCTCAAGCTCAACGCTGACTATGCAAAAACCTGGCCCAATATAACGGTCAAGCGCGACCCTCCCGCAGATTCAAAAGAATGGGAAGGCAAGCCGGACAAGCTTAAATATTTCTCGCCAAATCCGGGCGCAGGTGACTAGCGCGCCGATGCGGAGATTTATTTAGTTGTTATTGAATTTCGCAGCGAGATCGGGGAGCTAATGTAGTCCAAATGCTCCAATCCCTCGCCGGTCCCGCGGATGTGTATCGAACCATAGTCCAACAGTCTGCCAAGCAACGACTGATCCACTTTAACTGACTCAATCTTATCCATATTCATTTCGGCCGTCTGTCTTCGTATGAGTCCAGTTTTATAGATCACACGACGATCGGTAACGGCTATTTCTGTTATCCACTGTTCAAGCCATTCTTTGATTGCGACGAGGATCGCAAAACCGGCGAACAGAACAAACGCGGTCGTCCTTAAAATTGGTGCGGCCTCGCCGATGATGAACCATAAAAGAACAGCTACAAGCATCGAGATTATTGCGAGCCGATAAACGATCCAATGCAACTTGCCGGTCGCAAGGAGCTTTTCGTCTGGCCGCAGAACCTTTGATATGTAGCCCATGCTATTTCCTACCAGCAGCCAAGCCGTCAGCATTGAGCTAAATCAAATCGTGTACTTTATCGTCGCCAATAAGTTGCCGCGCTTAGGAGTGCAGATGTGGCAAGCGACAGGATGTTTTGCTAAGGCAACACGGCCCTTGCGTGGAAAAGTGTGGTTGAATCTGTTCGGGCCGAGCCGCTAAGTACCAATAGCGGCCACTGCTGGCGCGAAGGTCAACTTCGCGCTAAACTTTATATCGATCGTTCAATATGACCGCCGGTTCCATGAAATTACTATTCGATCAGGCGATACAAGCCCATCAGATTGGTAAAGTTTCCGAGGCAGAGAACCTTTATCGACAAATCATTGCTGCCGACCCCAAACATTTCGATGCCCTTCATATGCTGGGGATCGTTTGTTCGGGTAACGGAAAGTATCAGGACGCCGATAAGTTCTTTCGCGCGGCACTGTTGATAGATTCGAAGTTTCCGCCTTGCCATGTGAATTATGGATTTTACCTGCTTAAACAAAAACGGCTTGATGAAGCAGTTGAGAGCTTTGATAAAGCATTGGCGCTTTTTCCAAATTTTGCCGAAGCGTGGTTTGGTCGCGGCAACGCGTTACGCGCACTCAATCGCCAGGGCGACGCGATTTCTGCTTACAATCAAGCGACAGTGCTAAAGCCCAATCTGGCTGAAGCACACGCCGGAATTGGCAATATACTTGCGTCGCTCAAGCGCTACGATGAGGCAATCACTGCTTATGATAGGGCGCTCGCTCTCAAGTCTGGTCTGGAGTTCGCCGAGGGCGAGCGTATGCATTGCAAAATGCGTCTCTGCGATTGGAATAATTTTTCAGCCGAATATCAACGTCTTGTCGCCGGCGGAAAGGGCAAAAACATTTATTTTCAGCCTTTCGATTTTCTAAGCGTTTCATCATCAACGCAAGAGCAGATCGAATGTGCAAAGTTTTGGGTTTCTCAGAAATGTCCGGCCTCTGACACGCCAATCTGGCAAGGAGAGATCTACAATCATGACAAGATTCGTATCGCGTACGTCTCAGCCGACTTTCGTCAACATCCAATGTCCTTTTTGATTGCGGGCTTTATTGAAGCTCAGGACCGGAGCCGCTTTGATCTGACCGCCATTTCCCTGCAGCCGGAAGATGCGTCCGAAATCGGGCAAAGAATAAAGCGGGCATTTGGAGCATTCCTGGATGTGTCCAAAATGAGCGACGATAAAGTTGCGAACTTGATCCATGAGTTAGAAATCGACATTGCAATCGACTTGAACGGATATACTCAAAACAGCAGACCGAACATTTTCGCTTGTCGGGCTGCGCCCGTGCAGGCAAGTTACATGGGATTTCCAGGCACGATGGGCGCCGAATATATTGACTATATAATTGCCGACCGCATTGTCGTTCCCGTCGAAAATGTATCCAGCTTTTCAGAAAAAATTGTGTGGCTCCCGGACACTTATTGGGTTGCCGACCAAAGGCTTGCTACCGGGCCCAGAATTCCAAGTCGAGCAGATGTTGGGCTTCCCGAAAATGCATTTGTTTTTTGCTGCTTCAATCAGACCTATAAGATCCTTCCGGATACCTTTGATTCTTGGATGCATATTCTCCAACGCGTCGATGCAAGCGTTCTTTGGCTTCTGGAAGACAATACGACAGCTACCACCAACCTGCGAAAGGAAGCTGCAGCCCGAGGTGTAGATCCTGACAGGCTTATCTTTGCGTCCCGCGTGCCACTGTCCGATCATTTAGCAAGACACAAATGCGCCGACCTTTTTTTGGATACGCTTCCATATAACGCTCACACGACTGCTAGCGATGCTTTGTGGGCAGGCTTACCTGTGTTGACTCAAATCGGCGAGACGTTTGCGGGAAGAGTAGCGGCAAGCTTGCTGAATTCAATTGGGCTACCTGAACTCATCACATCGACGCGGCGAGATTATATAGAGCTCGCAATTGAACTTGCGACAGCTCCCGAAAAATTAGCAGTGATCAAACATAAGCTTTCGCAAAATCGGCTCGCAAAACCGCTATTCAACACCCGTCTTTTCACAAGCCATATCGAAGCCTCATACACAGCAATGTATGAGCGGTATCAGGCAGGCCTACCGCCTGATCATATTAATGTGGCGCAATAAAACCATGTGCAGCGCACAAGCCAATGTCCGCTAAGTGCCAATAGCGGACGTTCGATAGTCGTTAAATTTCACGGCAATTTGGCCGGCACCGAGAACGGTTTGGTTGCATCCACCACGAACATGATCAGGGCGGTCAGGTCAGTTGTACCGCCGTTGAAGACCTGCATCGGCATCTCCGCAGAATGCCCATTCATCGTATGGCCTGCCTCGACATAGGCCACACCATGCGGGGTCCTTTGGCCCAGTCGTCCGGCGACGACATAAAAGGCCTCCGAACCGGGATGCATGTGCACCGGCGTTTCAGCGCCTGGCGGTCCGGAGCCGTAGTTGACGCGCAGCAAATATTCAGGCGCGGTGATTGCCGGCACGGGTCCGATCTCGACGACCTTGGTTCCGCCGGGTGTAGAGCCGTCCTTTGTGCCCAGTGTGAAGACCCAGACCTTACCGGCCAGCTCGGCAATCATCGACGTCGTCGTCTCATACCGTACCGAAGCGGGGTTCCATCCGTCGGGGCCTACGGCGGCCTGCGCGTCCGCCAATGTGGGGAAATTTTCCACTCGCCAGTACAGCGGGCCGGGCGGAAGTTGATTGATTTTCTTCTGGACGAGCGGCTTGACAACATATTGCGGCTGCGCCGCAGCGGACGGCGGCGAAGTCAGTGCAATCGCATAGAGCGAAAGCGCCAACGCGATCAAATGCGGGGCACAGGATAGTTTCATTGTTCTGCTCCCTGTATGACGTCGCCCACTCGCGCCGGCACGAAACCGGCTAACAGCGAACTAACAGGAGCGGCCGCTCGCCGTAACGAAAAAAACCGAAGGAATCGCCGAAATAACACCGAGATTTGAAGAGGTGGGCAGGGCACGCGAGTCATAATTGGCGCTATGGTGAGGGGCAGGAAATAAAATCGCTACTGGAGTTCGCGATGCGAAGTGCCTTTCGCCGGGAAATTTCGGAATTTTTTCGGTCTTTCCTTCAGCTTCTCTCGTTACGGCGCCCGCCCGATGCGATTTGCTGGCCGGCGTCTTGAGGCTTCACATTGGGCTCCCGGCACCTCGGCGGGCCACTCAAAGGAAATTCTGCCATGCATGCTCACTCCCGAAGGAATGCCATTCGCTTTGCTCTGCTGGTCGCGGTCTCCCCGCTCGTGGCCTCAATACCGTCGACAGCCGCGGAAATACCGCTGGCAATCAAGGGCTACGACCCCGTCGCCTACTTCACCGACGGAAAGCCCACGCCCGGGTCGCCGCAGTTCGAATTTGAATGGGATGAGCACCGCTACCGGTTTGCGAGCGCGGAGCACCGCGATCTTTTCAAGGCTGATCCCGTGCACTACGCCCCGCAATTTGGCAATTTCTGCGCAATGGCCCTCGCCCTGAACCAGGTCGTCGTGGCGAATCCAGAAAACTGGCTGATCAGCGACGGCAAGCTCTATGTCTTTGGCAAAGCGGCCCCATTTGGGCCCGAACTCTTCCAGAAGAATCTCGTCAGCAATATCGCCAAAGCAAACCAGAACCGTTCGATCCTTCCGAAGGAGTAGCGATCACCGGGCGCGGCCGGCCTCTTCAGTCAAGAGGCCGGCCTTGCGCAATCCATTGCGCAAATGTTCGAGATCGACCGAACTTAGAAATTTGGTCCCGAACTCCTTCGCGTCAAAGGTCGGATCAATGCGGTGTATCGTCGTCACGATCCGCGCCGTGTCCTGGGCCCGATTTTGCTCCGCATAGGCGGCCGCCAACACGATGCGGCTGAAGTTAGCGCCGGAGGTATTGCGGAGATTGACCTCGGCTTGTTCGACCGCCGCGTCGTATCGCCCTTTCAGGTAATAGGCGAGGCTGAGCGCAAAGCGATCGAACGGATTGAGCTCGGGATCGATACGCTGCGCCAGCTCCAATGTCTCGATCGCCGCATCCGTCTGCCCCGACCACATCAGGATATTGCCGCGCCCGGCGAGGCCATTGGCGTCGTTCGGATTGATCGCGATCGCACGGTCCAGCTCTGCCCTGGCCTCGTCGTACTGGTGATAGAAGATATGAATGCGACCGAGGATGACGTGCGCCCGTACGTCGGAATTATTCAAACTGAGCGCCTTGTTCGCCATTTCCTCCGCGCGATTCAGGAAGTCTACCGGTGACTCCGCCCAGCCCATCGGCAGGGCGCCATAATAGGTTTCAGCGAGCGCGGCGTAGGCGGCGGCATAGTTCGGGTCGAGCTGGATCGCGCGCCTGAGGAGGGTACGTGCCTGCACAAGGTTTATGCGCGTGGGATGCAGAAGTGCCGGCCGGGCGCGCAACACGTAGTCATAGGCCTCAAGGCTTTCGGTCGGCTTGGCGAACACCCTCCGTTGTTCGGCCTGCGAAACACGGATCGCCATGGCCCCGGCGATTTGGGCCGTGATCTTGTCTTGCAAGACAAAGAGATCGGCAAGCGCCTCGTCGAAACGGGCCGACCAAAGCACTTGTCCATCCGTATTGACGAGTTGCGCGGTTACCCGCACTCGGTCGCCGGCCTGAGCGACGCTGCCTTCGACCTGGTAGCGCACCGCGAGACTGCGTGCGATCTCGCCGGGACTGGCGGGCTTGCCCTTAAATGGGGAAACGGCGTTCCATGACATCACTGTCAATTCGGAAAACTGGCCCAATGCGCTGATGATGTCCTGCGTCAACCCGTCGGCGAAATACTCGCGGGTTGAATCATCGCCTTGGTTTACAAAGGGAAGAATGGCGACTGCGGGCTTCGCTCCAATTTCGGGGCTCTTGTTTGTGGACCGGTCGGCGTATCCCAGGGCGTTCAGAAATTTCAATCCGATCCCGGTACCGCTCCAGAGCACTCCCGCGGCGAGTAAAACAAAGAGAGCGAGCGAAGCAACCAATCCTGTGCGCGCGCGCGTATTCGGCCCCAGCGATTTGGGCACATCGCCGTCAGCGGGCGATGTGGGTGCCGCATCGATTAAGGAACCAAGTGAAGCAGCAACCGATCCACCCGATTCAAATCGATAACCCCGTCGCGGAATGGTCTTGATCAGGCGCGGCCCATCCTCTGCAAGCGCCCGCCGCAGTTCGCCGATGCTCTGTACCAATACGTCATCCGAAACGGCGAGGTTCGGCCACACCGCCGCAAAAAGCTCATCCTTTGAAACAAGACGACCAGAATTTTCGACAAGGTATTGCAGGACCGCGAAGGTCTTTGGCCGAAGCGCAATCTCCTTGCCGTCTCGAAGGAGACAGCCGCGCTCCAAGTCCAGGACATAGTGGTCAAATCGCAGTTGCTTTGACTGCATCTGCTCCGGAGAATGGGAATCGAGAGTTGTCATCCTCCTCCGTGCGCTGGGGGCAAGCCATGGTAGTGGCTCAAACTATCACACGGAAAGATGTCGGGGATGTGCTTGTCGAGCGGCCCTCCCACAAGGCCCGTCCCCATAATCCCGGTGCGATAAGGGGGCAACCGGAAACGAGACGGTGTCCGCTTTGGGTCAAAAGCAGACATTTGTAGTGCAAAATGGCATGTTCGCCCCTAATAGCGGACATGAGCGGCGCATTAGGCAATGTCTGTGAAGTGCCAATAGCGGACATCGCGCCATTTACTCGATCACCTCGTCGGCGGCCACGAGTAACGCTGGCGGAACGGTGAGGCCGAGCGCCTTGGCGGTTTTGAGGTTAATGGTCATCTCGACCTTCGTTGACTGCTGGACAGGCAAGTCTGCAGGTTTTTCGCCGTTTAGAATGCGGCCGGTATAGATGCCGGCCAGTTGGAACGCGTCGGCGAGACTGGCGCCATAGCTGATCAATCCGCCGGCGGCTGTGAACTCCCGGTATTGGTAGATCGCCGGAAGCGAGTGCCGGAGCGCGAGTGCGGCGAGTTGTCCGCTCCGGCTGTTGAAGAATTGGTCGGAACCTATCACAAGTCCGCCAACTTGCAGTCCGCGCAAAGCAGCAAAAGCCGCCTCGATCTCTCCGTCGCTACTGGCATGAAGCACGTGGAGCCGTACCCCAAGTGTGCGAGCTGCCGCCTGTACGTCTCTCGACAGCGGCTCCGAAATAGCAGGGTTGGTCGGATTGATAAGGAGCGCGACGTTACTGGCCGCAGGATTTACCTGGCGCAGCAGATCCAGCCGTTTCGGCCCCACCTCCGCGTTCAAGGTGGCCACACCCGTTACATTACCGCCGGGCCGGTTCAGAGTAGGAACCAATCCTGCCGCAACCGGGTCGGCTCCTGTCGCGAATATGATGGGGATGGTTGTAGTCGTCGCTTTCGCGGCCAGCGCGGCAGCAGTGCTGCCCGGCGTGGCAATCACGTTTACTTTCTGACGAACCAAATCGGCTGCTAGTTCCGGCAATCGGTCGTTGTGGCCGTCCGCCCAGCGATACACAATAGCGACGTTGCTGCCCTCGACCTGGCCGGTTTGGGCCAAGCCTCTACGGAATGCTGCAACGATTGGTCCTGACCCGTCAGGCGAACTCACATCGAGATATCCAATCACCGGCATCGCCGCCAGTTGCGCACGCGCGGCAAGTGGCCACGCCGCTGCAGAACCTGCAAGCGCTTTGATGAATTCGCGCCTTCGCATCCCCGCCCCCGATGTTCAGGACAAGGCATCGTATCAGGTCAAACCAGCAATGTCCGCTTGGTGCCAGAAGCGGACATTCGCGGCTTGAATTGCACAAACAGAAAGACCGCCTCGCGGCGGTCTCCCTGAAATTCATTTACTGGTTTGATCAGGCGGCCGATGCGAAAGCTGCGGCGCCCTTACGGCTCTTGCGCTTGGCGAGCAGAGAGATCAGGCCGAGACCACCAGCGAAAAGCGGGAGCGCTCCCGGTATTGGGACTGGATTAACTCCAGCACCACCGTACAGCGCGAAGCCAGAGCTATCATGTGATACCGAAACGTCCACCCTTGTGATGTTCAAGCCGACGACGGTCAGAAAGGCGTGGGTGCCTTCGCAGCTGAGATCTTGGCAGTTGTTAATCGTCGGGGAGGTTTTCGTATCGAGCAGCGTGCTGCCAGCGTCAAAGGCTTGCATTGTTTGAACGAAAGGTCCTGCGGCATCGGCCTGAGCTGCAAGCGTGAGCGATTGGATAGGAGTGGCGAACGTCAGGGATACGACACCAGAGTGATCTCCATCCCAGAGCAATGCCGCACCCGATGGAAAAATGCCCTGCCAGCTGTCACCCTCAACTCTCGTAAAAAAAGAGCCGATGGGGCTAGTCAATGTCACACCGACGCCACTGGTTGTCGTGCCGGTGATTGGGCTGTTTAATTGGGTATTTTGTGGCCCGAACTGACTAAAATCGATCGTATCGGCCTTCGCTTGCTCAACTGCAACAACAAATACACAAATAGAAAGCAGGTATTTCAAATGCACGGCCACCTCCACGGTACAATTGTACTCAACAAAGCAAGCTGACACGGCGCGTGGCTCGAAGCACTTGATGCTTTCAAGGGAAAACGCCCGAACGGTACTAGGGTGCTCGAATAAGAGCGGTTCATTGCGACAAATCAGCACGGTGTTTGCTTTGGTCATAAGCGGACATGTGCAGCGCACAAGCCAATGTCCGCTTGGTGCCAGAAGCAGACATCCGCCATCTCATTCAATCACTTCGTCGGCACGATCGAGCAGCGGACGCAATACGTTGAGACCAAGCGTCCTTGCGGTCTTGAGATTGATCACGAGTTCGAATTTCACGGGTTGCTCGATGGGCAAATCGGCAGGCTTTGCTCCATTCAAAACCTTTTGCACATAGCCCGCCAGACGTTTGGCCTCGAAAACCCGGCTCGGCCCGTAGGACAACAAAGCACCGCTGTCCACGAACTCGCGCCACGAAGCAATCACGGGGAGGCGACGTTCCTGGCCATACTGAGCGATTCTGTCAGCAACAACGCCGGTCAATCGCGACGAGATGATGAACAGGCTATCGGCGCCTCCCGCACTCGCCGCGAGCAGCGCCGCATCGAGATCGGCGGCGTTGTTTATCGGGTGGGTCGTTAGCGCGATGCCAAGGGATTCAGCACCGCGACGCGCAAATGTCACTTCGTCGTCAAAATGCTGAGGATTAAATATCACCGCAACGCGCCTTGCGTCGGGTGCCACTTCCTTGAGGAGTTCCATGCGCTTGGCCGCCATTTCATCCGTGAGATACGTGACACCGGTGAAATTCTTGCTTGGCCGAGCAAGGGACAAGGCAATTCCCGCCCGCATCGGGTTATCGCTAACGCCACCGACGATGGGTATGCCGCCTTTGCTTGCCTCGAACAGCGGCTTGATAACATCACCGCCAATGGCGACCAGAAGGTCGGGCTTTTGCGCGACAAGTTCGGAGGCTAATCCCGCAAGTTGATCCGGTTTGCCATTGGCATAGCGGAAGACAATTTCAATGTTGCGGCCATCAACGAGTCCGGTCTGAACGAGTGCGTCCTTCAACGACCGATCGATTGGACCCAATGTTGCTCCGCCGTACACAAGCCACCCAATGCGCGGCAGCGATTTCTGCGCACGCGCTGTAAGCGGGCAGGCAACCACCGCACCTCCGAGAAACGTGATGAACTCGCGCCGTCTCATTTACGCCTCTGAAACTTAGACAGGTATCGTACGACCTAAAGCAGCGCACCGATAGGTCGAGGTGATACCAGGGGATGTCCGCTTTGTGCCAAAAGCGGACATTCGCACGACGCGGACCGGCGGTCTCGGGTGAAGTTACCGATGGCCAGCCCGCAATCGTCATCGCAATGCGACCTGAGTATCCCCATATACGTTTTCAGCATCCAAAAGGCAGCATCGTCGCTCGCGCTGTGTCGCGGAGGAGAAACTTTCATGTTCACAGCTAATCAGTTTCGGGCAAAAGCGGCGGAATACGCCGAATTACTCAAGAACACCGACAATCCAAGGGAAATAAAAGAGTTTCAGAGATCGAAGCAGAGCTTTAGCCAATTGGCACATAACGAAGATTGGCTGGCGGCCAATTTCGACAAGATCATCGATTCGCAGGAGGGCGGAAAGTCGGCCGACCACAGGACTGTCGCCGAAATCGAGGAGCATATTCTTCGCTGCCTCGGAGCTGCTCTCATCATGCAGTGGAACACGATTCCGACGAAACTTCAGCGCGAGTTGTTTGATACCGCAGGTTCGCTGGGCGAATTGTTGAAGACGGCGACGTTGCGCGGGCAAATTGCGCGTTTCCTACACGATCATAAGGACGTCGAAAGCTCTTCCGATCGTGCTGAGGGAGAGGCTATTGGTTCATAGGTCCAATACGGTGATCATGGACCTCGGTTATTCCGTTTTCGCCGGCGTTCGGCCATCCTCATCTTTAGTATCGCGCGCATAGTTCCTCGACATTGCTAGCAATTGGGTGCACGGTTCCTTAAGTCGAAGCGTTGAAGCGCTCCGTCCCTAGCCGAAAAGTTGCGCTGCTATCATCCGCCTTCGCCAAAAATCGCGAGGCGCGGGGCGTCCTATTGCGGGAGAATCAAATGTTGGCCTGGTTTGTTCCACCTGTGGTCGTACCGGCTCTGCTTGTGATTGCAATCGCCGCTGCGGTTTGGCTACGATGATAGCCGTTAAAAATGACGGCCTGTTGCGGGGTCCCGCTGACCCAAAGCGAATCGATATCCACTCGCCTGCCGAGATGCGACATTGGGCCCGAGAAATAGGCCAGTCCCCCACCAAGCTCAACAAAGCGGTGGAAGTGGTTGGACCGTTGGTATCTAACGTTCGGGACTATTTGCGAAAGCACTCACTTTACGGTAGGCCGCGATGACGCGCACCAAGACCAGAACGCTAACATTCGCAGGGTAAGCGCGGCATCTCTGGTCGGCATGCGACCGGCGCACCCTAACGAACGAGATCTCCCGTGGCGCCTTTCAGTACGATTTCTTTTCCAGAACGGACGGTAGAACGACCGATCTGTCCGACGGGCGGCGCCTTGATTCGGCTTGTTTGGATTGCAGCAAACAAACAGGATGATCCTGATCGACACACTTTCGAGTGCCCGCCTGCATAACCGATTTTGATTAGAAAATTCCATCCTGAGCGCGAGTCACCGCCAATCTGGCGGCCTACTTGCGTTTGACGACCTCGATCACAATCGTACCACATGACTTGCACTCGAACGTGAGCACGTCGTGATCCGGCTTGTCAGGCTCAAGCCGAGTGAGCCACATCGGCGCTGCGCAATCGTCGCACTGTGGATGCTCAACTTTGAGTTCGCCTAGAATGTACTGAGGCTCTTGCATAACGACCCCGTCTTGCTCTTGCAGGCGGGAGCGCTGGAGCGTCTCTCAGTCACCGACGCCTGTGGCAAAGCTTCGGCCGGTGGTAGTGTTTATGTCGGGTGCCGGACACCAAACTCCAGTGCCAAAAGACGTATACGCTAGCAATCTGAATATTTCTTTTCGGACGTATGAACGTGATCGCAGCCTTTGCACTGGAAAAACCGAATTTCTGACCTCTTTTCGAGGCGATCAACACTTGCTTTCCATTCCAGTTCGCCGCCGCATTGCGGACAAACTTCAGGACTGATCCCCCTGTACGGCATGGCGCATTCCACTTCACGGGGAATACGCCGGCCGCCACTATATGGTTCAATTCAATTCGCTAGGTTTATTGGTCTTTCCTCAGATGACAGCACTAGTTCTCAAACCCGCAAACAAGAGCCGCATCCCCTAGATGCCGTTAGCTCTCGCATCCACAAAACGCTATTTCGGTTTCGGCGATAAGGACGATCATGTCGTGCTCGACGGCGGTCGCGTGATCGGTCGAATTTTCCTATCGCCGCAATCGCCGCCCGATCGCAACTGGATGTGGACGATCACCGCAATGGAGTACCCGCCGACGATCCAAAGCCGCGGCTATTCACCGACACGCGAACAAGCGATGGTGGATTTCAAGGCGCAGTGGCTAAGCTAACCACTTTCTTTCGGCAGAAACTTCGTGAAAAATCTGTGGACAATCAGGTCACATGAGCAATTTTGCACAGATTCTTTATTCGAATTTGAGGAAACAGAATGGTTCGAAATACCAAAGCCAAGCGCCCAAGTGTTTCGATTCAATTTTAACAATAGTTGCTGATCGAGTATCCTCGAACCGCACCGCACACGCGTCGGGCGAAGGGAACGTATATGCGTTTTCAATATGCGTCGCTCAAATCCAAGCCGCCGATACTCCAGGCTACAAACGCGTGCCCGGTGTGCGGCGCCGAGACCATTCTTGCAGAGATTGAACCGCACCCTCTGCACGCCAAATTTGAAATTCACGGCTACCTCTGTGGCCGATGCGGACCCACCAAATCCTTGGTCGTGCTTCGCTCACCACCGCTTCAATCGATGATGTAGTTTAATGCCGAACGCTGTGGACCCACGTAGAGCCTACTTGAGCGCCGTAGATCGCGTACTATTTGCTTTGGTTTTTGCCTGCATACTATTTGCTGCCGCTTACTACATCCGGTGAAAGCGTTTCCCTTCACTTCCTTCTCCACCCGAGAAAACCCAATGCGCGGAGTGTCCGCTCTTGCCCCGAAAGCCGACATCCCGTGCGGCATTATCGCGTTGCTCGGCGGTTTTAACGGGTTGGGTGGTGTCCCGTTTTGCGCGACCGGCTATTACAGCGGCGTTCGTGAGTGAGTCCGATGCAGGTAATTCTTTTAACTGAAAACAGTCGAGCTATTTGCAAAAGGCCGCTATCGGCTCACATGGAGCTTTTGGCGACAAGGATGTAGCTAAGGGCCTGCCCAACGCGAAAGAATGCACCTGAGGCGAGAGCCCGGCTACGGAGATTGACTGGGCTCTCTAAATCATACTGCGTGCGGTACTGAAGCATAGGCTGGGAGAGAAAATCGCGGCCCACGCAGCATCGACCTATCCTCGAAGCCAAACGCCTTTAATGCTTGTTCGTAGAGACGCCTGGGATCGCGTTCGCCATTCTTGGCGGCTTCAATTATCCGATCCGCGATAATCGCAGGCACGGCAGACCCGAAGTTGCGAAGCGTTTTGCAAGCGCGGTCGAACGCCTCGCCCATCGCCAAGGTCGCGGCGTCGTCGAAGCAAATGTTTTGGATATTCATAGTGGCCTCCCGAAGTACGAGCGGGAGCGCTGGAGCGTCTCTCAGTCACCGAGGCTCGAAGCCGTTTCAGTGATGGAACAAGCTACCCTCCCGAAAGGGCGATGGCTGATCCAAACAGACCACTTTTCTCTCTTTTGACAGTTCAATTTGCGCGGAATTCACGCCCAGGCAGGCTTTCACGCGACCCTGAACCAATCTGCTCGATTCAACGGCGTTCGAATTTTCTTGGTGCCCTATGTCTGGAAGCGTACAATACCGCATCACCTACAGCGGCTCTGTGCCCAGGCGTCGGTGGCTGAGAGACAATTGCGCTCCCGCCTGAGTGGAGGGGAAGCCGTCTATGTCTCGTGCGCCCAGATCAAGACCCATCAAGCGAAGCAAAAACGGAGTGCCGCTGTTTGATCCTGCAGTTTTTTTAGCGACGGCGGCCCTTGGTCGCGACATTTCCAGACATTCGAAGAAAGCAGTCATTTTTGCTCAGGGCGATGATGCCGATGCGGTTTTCTATATCAAGAAGGGCAAAGTCAAAGTCGCCGTCATATCCAAGCAAGGAAAGGAAGCCATCGTCGCACTGCTGGGTGTGGACGAGTTTGTCGGCGAAGGATGCTTGGTCGGGCAGTCGAAGCGTTTGGCGACCGCGTCTGCAATGACGGACTGCGAGACGATGCGGGTGGAGAAGACTGAAATCCAACGGGTCATACGTGACGAGCCCGCATTTTCACAAATGTTTGTCGCGCATATTCTGGAGAGGAATGCCCGGGTCGAAGAAGACCTCGTCGATCAGCTCTTCAACTCAACCGAAAAAAGGCTTGCGCGGCTGTTGCTGCTGCTGGCCAATTTTGGAAAGGAAGGCCGACCGGAACCAATTCTCGCAAAGATCAGTCAGGAAACACTCGCTGAGATGATCGGCACGACTAGGTCACGCGTGAGCCACTTCATGAATAAGTTTCGTGAATTGGGGTTCATTGATTACAACGGACATCTCGAAGTCCACAATTCGTTGCTGAGTGTGCTTCTGGCCGATCAGGGACGCACAGTGAACCCGCCGAAGTGACATCACAATCAATCGATCTGTTCGGACATTCGCGGCGCACTGACGCATGTCCGCTTTGTGCCAATAGCGGACATCATCGGCTTGCCCGTTCCATCACGACTGTGCTGCCTTTTATTCGATCAGCTTGTCGGCACGGAGAACAAGCCCAGCGGCCACCTGGCATCCCATCGCCTGCGCGGCTTTGAGATTTACTACTAGCTCATAACGATTAGGCTGCTCTACAGGAATATCGGAGGGCTTAGCTCCCCGAAGTACCTTCGTCACGATTTGCGCACGTTGACGGTAAACGTCGGTAAAACGCGGACCATATCCAAGAACCGCACCTACTTCCGCTGTCTCAGGCCACTGAAAAATTGCTGGAAGGCGCAGCGCGGTAATCCGTTCCATAACGATTTGATTGTTGCGAGTACCTGGAAGGGAGAACAGCGGTGTCGCCAGAAAATTAGCCGCCTCGGCGCCCGCCGCCTTTGCAGCATCGATTGCGGCCGCAATTTCGTCGGGCTTCCTGACACCAAAAATCGAAACCTGGATACCACGCGATTGAGCCGCACGCTGCAGAGCCTGCAGATGTTGCGGTGACGTAACTTTGGAATCCGACATCGCAGCGATCTGGCGTGCACCGGGCAACGCGTCAATCAAAATGTCTTGGCGCTTGCCATCGAGCTCCGGAGAGAGAAGGCTTATGCCGGTAATATTTCCGCCGGGACGGGCCAGTGAAGTAACCAGACCTCCCCCACCATATCTTCAGTCATTCCAACAAGAGGCACGGTCTGAGTTAGCTTTTGAAGCGTGCGCAAGGGCAGCTCGGGCCCGGAGACAATCACATCAGGCTTCGTATCGATCAAAGATCGCGCTCGTTCAGCGAGGCGGTCGTCAGTGGCTTCGAAGCCTTCTGATACGACCATCAGATTCTGTCCCTCAATAAACCCGTTGAGGCGCAGTTCGTCGAACAGTGCCTGGACCGGCGGCGACTGCCGATTGGTAGGCAGTAGAAACCCAATACGGTAGGTGCGGTCCGGCTGCTGCGCCCGCGCGGCGAGCGGCCACGTAGCCGCCGCACCGCCAACCAGCGTGATGAAATCGCGTCGCTTTATTTCCCCTAAGCTTCCCCCAAAGCCGCCATCGCAAGATCGTAGCGGCTCGGATGAATCCTGGCAAAGTTTCCGAGATGTGCGAACCGGTCGGATGTCCGCTTTGGGTCAAAAGCGGACATGTGCAGTGCACTAGCCGATGTCTGATTTGTGCCAGGAGCGGACATTCCCCATTCAGTCGATCACCTCGTTGGCGCGAGCGACCAATGTCGGCGGCACAATAAGACCAAGCATTTTGGCGGTTTTGAGATTGATGACGAAATCGAATTTGATCGGCTGCAAGACGGGAAGATCAGCTGGCTTCTCGCCCTTGAGGATGCGGGCTACGTATATGCCGACTTGCCGGTACGCGTCTGTGATACTTGGCCCATAGCTAATCAGGCCGCCTTCGAAGGCATATTCGCGGAATTGGTAGATGGCGGGCAGCCGATTTTCCGCGGCGAATGCGATGATTGAGCGGCGGCGCGTGTCGAAATAGGGATCGGAGGCGACCAGCAAAGCGCCAACCCGTTCGCGTAATAGCGCGGCGAAAGCTGCATCCAGTTCGGCATCGTTGCTGGCCTTGGCGACAAAAAGCTGTCGGCCAAGTTTCGGCGCGGCCCTTTCGAGATCGCTCATTTGATCCGCAGACGCTGAATAGTTCGGGTTGACGATAGCGCCGAAGAGAACGACGTTGGGTACGGCCTCTTGTAGAATACCGAAGCGTTTCTGCTCCATTGCCTCGCTCAGAATGATTGACCCAGTGATGTTGCCACCCGGCCGGTTGAAGCTTTGGACGAGGCCGGCCTCGACCGGATCGCTACCCATGTTGAAGACAACCGGGATAGTCGCAGTCGCCTCCTTTGCCGCGCGAGCCGAGAGTTCTCCGCCGGTCCCCACCAGCACGGTCACGCGCCGCTGCACTAACTCTGCGGCGAGTGCCGGCAGCCGGCTATAATCGCCGTGGGCCCAGCGATACTCAACGTTGACGTTCCGGTCGCTAACGAACCCGCCCTCACCGAGCCCTTTGTGAAAGGCCTCCAACACCTGCACGGTATCTGCGGGTGAGCGTGCGCTCATGTACCCGATGGTGGGCATGGCGGGCTGTTGCGCGCGCGCCATGAACGGCCACGCCGCTGCCGCGCCAAGAAGGCTGATGAAATCGCGTCGTCGCATGTGCCCCCCCGTACCAACCACGCCTTGTGTAATCGCTAAAGCCTAGCACTTTGTGGCCGGGCGGCGAGTGAGAATTGCCGCAAACGAGACAACGCCAAATGTCCGCTTTGGGTCATAAGCGGACATTAGCGGACATTTGCGGTGCACTAGCGCATGTCCGCTTTGTGCCAAAAGCGACATTGCAGGTGTCGGCAAAAACGGGGGTACTTCACACCTTTAGGATAATTTCGCAGACAAGACCGTCTGCACGCCAGTCAAAATGCGTTTTTCCCGACCGCTGGGCGATCATTTGTTCAATAATCCGCCCGCCAAATCCCTTGTGCGTCGGTTCTCGCACTTTCGGTCCGCTCGACTCCGTCCAACGAAAGTGTAACTGCCCGTCCGCGTCATGCGACCATTTCAGTTCGACTTGGCCGTCGGGCACGGCCAAAGCACCGTACTTAGCGGAATTGGTCGCCAACTCGTGCAAGGTCATAGCAATGATCTGAGCAACATCAGGCTCTAACACCACTGGCGGACCGTCTATGCGCACGCGGTTCTTCTCGGAATAGGGAGCGAACTCCTGTGTCGCTATCGTTGATAGATCGGCACCAATCCAACGCGTCTTGACAAACAATGAGTGGACATTGGCAAGCGACTGAATGCGTCCCTCAATTGCCCGTTTCAGACCGTCGGGTGTTTCGGACTGAGAAAGCCTCACAGTTGCTTGCACGGTCGCGAGCAGGTTCTTACTTCGGTGCTCCGCTTCCCGAGCCAACGTCGCGATTTGCTCTTGGCTTCGCTTCTGCTCCGTAATATCCCTCGCGATCTTCGAAGCTCCAATAATCTGGCCTTCCGCATTTCTGACGGGAGAGACGGTCAACGAAACGACGACCAGGCTTCCGTCCTTGCGCTGCCGAACCGTCTCGTAATGATCGATGCGCTCCCCGCGTCTTATGCGCGTTAGGATTTCACGCTCTTCGCTTTGCCGATCTGCTGGAATCAAAATTGTAATGGGCTGACCAATCGCTTCCTCGGAAGAGTAGCCAAATATCTGCTCAGCCCCTTTATTCCAGTTTGCGATAATTCCGTCGAGGTTCTTGCTTACGATCGCATCGTCACTCGACTCGACGATAGACGCCAGCGAACGCAGCCGTTGTTCGGCGGATTTACTTTCAGTCAGATTGCGCGTCACAGTTCCGTACGCGGTGACTGCGCCTGTTGAATTACGAACTGGAAAGATGTTGTACAGAACCGGTACGAGTTGTCCGGTCTGAAAATTTCGAAATGTCAATTCACCTTCCCAAAAACCATTATCGCGAACGGCCGGTAAAACCTCGGCAAGAATTCTACGTTGGTCGTCTGCTGAGAAATAATCAATGATCCGGGTTGAGCGCACTGCTTCCAAGTCTCGCAGTCCGACCAGATCACGACCAGCATCGTTGACGAATAGTGCGTT
>Ga0097621_100001183_pt1 | contig 18091 bp, 15 predicted proteins | sample KBSMisM72_FD_73165 | JGI IMG/M metagenome (GOLD analysis project Ga0097621, IMG submission 73165) | Miscanthus rhizosphere microbial communities from Kellogg Biological Station, Michigan, USA - KBS Miscanthus M7-2 (version 2) (version 2) | ecosystem: Host-associated > Plants > Roots >... | reverse complement strand
GCTGAGGTTCGCAAACATCGCTGGCAGGCACGTGCTGGTGCAAGTCTGGAGTGAGAATGATCTGATGGGAAGCGAACTCTACCGTGCGCATTCCCTCCTTCACGAGGCGATGTACCCGGCGATTCATGGAACCGTAGCCGGTCGTCGTTGACCCATGCATCGCGGCAATGTCGCAAATCCCGTTGATCCGCACGTCGAAGCGGTTGTACGTTCCGCCGAACGGCAGATTCGCGAACTGGTTCAGCAGCGCGCAGAATTGATGAAGCGAATCGGGACCATCAAACAGACGCTATCGGGCCTGGCAGAGATGTTTGGTGATTCGATCCTCAAAGGAGAAGTGTTGGAACTTATCGACCACAAGGCCAAGCGGCACTCCGGGTTCACCCAGGCGTGCCGCTCGGTATTGATGGAATCAACGACTCCCCTGAGTGCCCGCCAGATCCGGGACCGGATTCAGCAAGCCTCCCCGCACCTGATTGCAAGTCACAAGGATTCATTGGCGTCGGTCACAACCGTACTGAGCCGGCTCGTGCAATATTCGGAGGCGAGATGTGAGGTGGTGGAGCCGGGGCGGCGAGTGTGGGAGTGGGTGTCGGTAAAACTGGATCAGACAGCGCCAGAGAGCAGGGCGGGGATGGGTCGAGCTCATTTGGTTTGAGACGGCAATCACTGCTCACCATAAGCCCTTTTGTATTCCTTCCAGTGCGATTCAACGACCGACACCAGCCGCTGATAGTCCGGATCTCCACGCAGGCTGGCGAAATTCTTGTCGCGCCGGAACCAGGGATAGTTGTGATTCCCCAGATCAATTGCCTTCTGGAACCAGAGCAGGGCTTGCGCTTTTTCTCCTAACAGCGCATGCGTGCCCGCCACCCAATAGGCAAGGTCGCCATCGACAACTTCGTCCGGCCGGTAAGCGAAAACTTTGGGATCGATTTTCTGACGCTCGCCCCGGGAGGCATAAAGAAACGCCGACAAGTTCGCCGGCGCAGCATCGCCGCTGTCCTTCCCAAGTTCCTGGGACCGGCTGAACACCCTTTCCGCCTCGTCTAACTTGCCACCGTAGTAAAGGAACTCTCCCAGGTAAGCCAGCGCCTTGAACTGGTCAGGATGGGTTGCCAAAGCCTGTTTCAACTCGCGTTCCGCTTCTTCGACCCGTCCCTGGTAGAGCATCATGCGGGAGTGCATCCAGTAGATCCGCACCGTCGTCGGGTTTAGTTCCATGCTACGCCGGTAGGCTTGTTCGGCGGCATCGATCAGGCCGGCATAGTGGCACATATATCCAAGCATGTCCCAGGCAAGTTCCGAGTTCGGCGCAAGTTGAGTGGCACGGCGAAGCACCGGAATCGCCTCGAGGTTGCGTCCAGATTCAGTCAGCGTGCTTCCCAGAACAGTTAGAGCCTCGGGTGAATTTGGATTTAGTTCCACGGCGCGTCGGGCCGCCCGTTCGCCGCGCTGCAGGTTCGCTCGGCTGTTGAGATCGAAATTGGCGCTCTCCATGTCCAAGAGGTTTCCCAGCAAAGCTTGAGCCTCTGCAAAGGAAGGATCTTTGTCGATCGCTTGTTGAGCGGCCTGCTGGCCGTGATGGAGGCTCTCGAGGTTGGATCGCATGAAATATTCGTTCAGATAAAAGCGAGCGCGCAGGTAAAAGTCGTACGCCTCCGGAGAGGATGTCGATGGTGCGGTCAAGGCAGCGTGTTCCTGGCCGCTTACTTCGATGCTCAATCCTTCGACGACCTTCTCGGCAACTTCGTCCTGAAACTTAAGCATATCGGCGCTGCGAAGATCATATTTCTGTGCCCAGCGAGTGGCCTGATTTCCCCGATTGATCAACTGCACCGATACCCGCACCACCCCAGGCACGCGCTGATAGGTTCCGTCCAGAACCGATTCGACCCCTAGCTCTTGTGCAACTTGTGCAGGATCGGCTGGAGCACTCACGTACTTGAGCACCGAGCTGGTCGGGCGCACCGCCAGGTTTTGCAAAGACGCCAGCCGCGTGATGATGGCGTCGGTCATACCGATGCCCCAGGCTTTATCTGCGTCGTTGCCAGAAATATCGCGGAACGGCAGAACCGCAAGCGTGCGGCGTTGCGCTATAGCGGCAGACGATTTCGCCGGGGCCTCGGTCGACGGTGACTGCTTTGTTCGGGAGCGCCACGCGAAAAACCCCAAAAGTGCAAGGATTCCAAAGACAACCAATCCTCCGACGGCAAGGCTTCCCTTCCGCCGAGCAGGTTTCGCAGCGACCATTCGGGCACTCGTTAGCCCGGAAGTAGTGTCGCGCTTAAGGCGTTTTAAATCTGCAGCGATCTCAGACGCGTGCTGGTAACGCACCTCTCGATCCTTCTCGATAGCCTTTTCGAGAATTCGTTCAAGGTCAGGCGATACGCCGCCCTTTAAACGAGAGGCTGACTCCGGCGGACGGTTGAGGATGCCATCGAATATCTCCGCGCTGGTCGCGCCGCGGAACGGCAGCATACCTGTCGCCATCTCATATAGAACGACGCCAAACGAGAAAAGGTCGGAGCGGCCATCCAACTCTTTTCCACGTGCTTGCTCGGGAGACATATAGGCCACAGTCCCAAGCGTAGACCCCGGACTGGTCAAGTGCTGCTCATTCATGGTTTCCGCGATTGTGTTCGCGGATGAAGACCAGCCCGACAAGGTATTCGCGGCTGCAACCTTTGCTAGTCCAAAGTCCAGAACTTTGGCGTGACCGCGTTTGGTGACGAAAATATTTGCCGGCTTGATGTCGCGATGGACGATTCCGGCACTGTGAGCGGCATCTAGAGCGTCGGCAATTTCGATGGCGAGATCGAGCACGGCCTCGGTTTCGAGCGAGTTTCCATCGATCCGATGCTTAAGGGTCACACCGTCGAGATACTCCATGACAATAAACGACTGGTTTCCGTGCCTGCCAATCTCGTAAATGGTGCAGATGTTGGGATGATTCAGGGCAGACGCGGCACGCGCTTCGCGGCGAAAACGCTCCAGCGCCTGGGCATCTTGCGCCAGGTCGGCAGGAAGGAATTTTAGCGCTACAAAGCGCCCAAGTTCAGTGTCTTCGGCTTTATAGACTACTCCCATCCCGCCCCCGCCAAGCTTCTCGAGAATGCGGTAGTGAGAGACGGTCTCGCCGATCATTTGCTATCGAATGTTACGTGCTGAACAGAGTGCAGTCAATGAAAGCGCATCTGCGAGCCGAAGACGTAATGGGTAGAGTTCACGCGGCAACGCCACGAGGTTGTCCGTCATCTCAGGGCCAATGCGAGACCTCCATTCAAGGCTGCAATGAAACGTCGGGATTTTTTCCACGCTGTTACCGTTTGCGGCGCCGCTACAACACTCTCCGCGGCATTAGCCCAGGGAGGAGCCGCTTCAAACCAGGAGAATAGTTTCGTGAATCAGACTCTGCTAACTTCATCGCCAGGAATCCGCAAGGGAGAGATGCTCTACCGCACCCTCGGCCGTACAGGGGAAACGGTTTCAGCCATCGGGATGGGCGGCTTTCATATCGCCCAACCGGCGCATTCCGAGGAAGACAGCGTTCGCCTGGTGCGCTTCGCCATCGATCGCGGTATTACGTTCATGGACAACAGTTGGGACTACAACGAAGGCAGGAGCGAGGTGCGGATGGGGAAGGCGTTGAAGGATGGCTATCGTCAGAAGGTTTTTCTGATGACGAAGATCGATGGCCGTACCAAAGAGGTCGCGGCACGGCAAATTGAAACCTCCCTCGAACGTCTGCAGACTGATCACATCGATCTGGTTCAGCACCATGAGGTCATCCGGTTTGACGACCCCGATCGCATATTTGCGGAGGGCGGAGCCAATGAAGCAGTTCTTGAGGCAAAAAAGGCGGGTAAAATTCGTTACATTGGATTCACCGGCCACAAGGATCCTCATATCCATCTCTATATGTTGAAAGTGGCTGCAGACCACGGCTTCCACTTTGACACGGTGCAGATGCCTCTCAACGTGATGGATGCCCACTTCCGCAGCTTTGGCCACATGGTTGTGCCGGAGTTGGTGAAACAGGAAATCGGTGTACTGGGCATGAAGTCGATGGGAGATGGAGTGATACTCAAAAGCAAAGTGGTGTCGCCGATTGAATGCCTCCATTATGCGTTGAGCTTACCGACCTCGGTGGTGATTACGGGGATCGACAAGCCGGAAATTATCGATCAAGCTATTGATGCTGCAAAGACATTTAAGCCCATGACACGCGAGCAAATTGCGCAACTGTTGTCAAAAACGAAAGAGGTCGCGATGGCGGGGAAATACGAGCTGTTCAAAACTTCGTCCCATTTCGACTCTACAGCCAAGCATCCGGATTGGCTTGGCGGGGACGCCCCCAGCGTTCAGGAACTGGCCCCTCCCACCGCTTGAGATCCGCGGGACGCGTTCCTCGACCCATCCGTACCCGTTTTTCTGGGCGCTTGCAAGTTTTTCTCTAAGCTTGCAAACTGATTCATGCGCGTTCTCTCGCGATTCATGGCGGCGGCCACCGATGTCAACCGGTTCCCCCCTCCTACGCTTCCGGAAATCGCATTCCTTGGACGGTCTAATGTAGGCAAATCAAGCGTCATCAATTCCCTGCTGGGATCCAAAGTAGCCCGCACCAGTTCCACTCCTGGCCGCACTCAATCCATTAATTTCTTCGAGGTGCGCTGGCCAGGAAAACCCGCACCGGAGCTGATTTTCGCCGACCTCCCGGGATATGGATATGCACGCGTTCCTCGTTCCGTTACCAGCCAGTGGGCCGGTTTCATCGAACCTTACATACAAGATCGTCCGACGTTGGCGCTCTGCATTGCGTTGGTCGATTTGAACGTCCCCGCTCAGCCAGTCGACAAAAACTTGCTTGAGTTTTTGCAAGCGCAAGATCGCCCACTCCTCATCGTTGGCACCAAGAGCGACAAGCTCTCTGGTAACCAAGCGCGCAATGCCTTGAGTATTCTGGAGCGCGAGTTTTCTCGCGCGCAGATCCTTCCCTTTTCAGCCAAGACCGGCGCCGGACGCGAGGAGCTGTGGCGTGAAATCCGAGCGGCCGCGGAACAACCGCAAAGGCTTTGAGCACAGAAGCGCTCAATTTCCGAATGGGCCCGGCATCGATGCGGATTGCTTTGTGAAAAATCTGTGACCCCTGTTACAGACTGTCTTGTCGACGATCTGAATCAGGCATTACTTTGGTGCCCTATCGCCCGATAACTTCATTACTGCTTCCGCTATGATGAATGAGCTATGGCTACCTATCTAATCACTGGCGTCGCTGGATTCATCGGCTCCGCCCTCGCCCGGGCAGTGCTCGCGCAAGGTGACAAAGTCCGTGGAATTGATAACCTTTCCTCCGGCAAACATGAAAATTTGGAAGAAATTATCAACCGGGTCGACTTTCGCGAAGCTGACGTTCTCGATCTTGAAGCACTTCACGAAGCTTGTGAGGGCGTCGACTACGTGATGCACCAGGCGGCGATTCCTTCCGTGCCAAAATCAGTTGTCGATCCGTTGGGGAACAACGCAGCCAACGTCGACGGCACGGTTAACGTGCTGGTTGCTGCACGCGATGCCAAGGTGAAGCGCGTAACGTTTGCCGCATCCTCCGCAGCGTATGGCGATGCGCCGGGACTGCCTAAGCGCGAGGACATGCTGCCAAGTCCAATTTCGCCTTACGCTGTCGGCAAACTGGCCGCTGAGTACTACCTGAGTTCCTTCTATCGCTGCTATGGCCTTGCAACTGTCGCGCTACGCTATTTCAACGTGTTTGGGCCGCGTCAAGATCCCAAGTCGCAATATTCCGGCGTGCTCGCAAAGTTCACCACCCAAATGATAAAGGGCGAACAACCGACCGTGTTCGGCGATGGCAAGCAAAGCCGGGACTTTGTCTATGTCGACAACGTTGTGCACGCAAACCTCCTGGCGTGCAAAGCGCCGGCCGCTGAGGTCGCCGGCAAAGTCTTCAACGTGGGGATCGGCAAACGAGTTGACCTGATCGAGACCTTCGAGGTCTTGAAGAAACTTACCGGATATAAGGGCGAGCTTAAATTTGCGGACGTACGCTCCGGCGACGTAAAGCATTCCGTAGCCGATATTTCCCTGATCAAGAAGCAGCTTGGATATGTTCCCCAAGTTGATTTTGAAGAAGGGCTGCGTCGCACTATCGAGTGGTACAAGACCCAGGAAAACGCGGTTGCGGCGCAACGGGCCTAAGATGCTGATTGGTGAGGCCATGATGGCCCGACTGAAGTCGGACCCTACCCAGCCGTTTGAGCTAGCGAGGATGCATCCCGGGTTACTTAAGTGATCTGGGGGGAACCATACCGAAACACTAGAGTGAACTGATGACCCTGTCTTCCATGATTGTCTCGCGCGACTGGCAAGAAGTCAGTGTCTTGGAGTGCGTGCTAAACGGCCTGCACATCGGGGTCGAGGTGGAAGGCGAACCTGATCGTGCCTGGACTAAGTTCGAGAAGTCCAAAGTCGATGCCGTTATCGTCGACTATGACCAGGAAGGCTCGCTGGATTTCGTGGTTAAACTGCGGGCCGGCGGTTCAGCCCCGGTAGTCATTGCCAGCGGATCAAATTCCAAACATCAATTGGATTCCATTGGAGCGACATTCATCGTCGCCAAACCAATCTCGGTCGAACGCGCCGTGCATACACTATCCGCAGCGCGAAACATGATCGTCAACGAGCGTCTTCGTTATCATCGCCAGGATCTCGACCTTCCGGTTACGGTAAGGCTCTTGTCCGGTAAAGGTGAAAGCGCGAAAGGCGAAATCATTAACCTGAGCCAGGGCGGTGCCAAGCTAAGATGCAATACGCGTCTGTCCTCTTCTGAACCAATAAGCTTGCGCTTTACTCTACCCGCCGCTTCAGCACCTCTGAACATTGATGGGAAAGTGACTTGGGCGGACAGGGACGGAAACACCGGAGTACATTTTGTGCATGTGGAAGAAAATGCCAAGCGGCAACTGCAATTGTGGGTAGAGCGACGTTATTTCCAGCCCGTCAGAGACTAGACCTTTTCAAATTCTAGGAAGCCGTTCTCTCTTCGACACCTTCAGTCGAATCGTCGCGGTTCTGTCGCTCCCAACTCGCCAGCCGGTTCAGATCGTAGCTGTAAGGGCCATAAGCGCGGAATGTCTTCTCATCAAAAAGCCGCTTGATGCCGCACCCGACGCAGACCTGATAGGAAAGTTCCTGGGCGCGTACGGGCCAACTCATCTTGCTATGCCAGCAACCACGGAAAAGAACCACGCCCGCACCTGTTACTCCAGCAGCCAAGACGCCTAACGGCCACTTCCACAAGGACTTCTTTTGAAAGCTCAACTCACCACAACCTGAAAGGAATTTAGTTACCTAACGATAACTGCCTACGCGACAGAAAACAAGGGGAAGAGCATCGTCTCAACAAGGCGCCCCATTCCAACCTCCGCTAGGGCGGGGCTTTTAGGGGCGGGACCGCTGAACAAGCCGACGAACGGTCGTACAGGTAAATCAAAAGCCCCGCCCAAGCGCGGCTTGAATGGGGCACCCTCCGGAGCCAATCGCCACCCAACAACTCGGCTAAAATAGGGGAGAGATCTGCAAATGCCCACCCTCCGCGAAATCGTCAATGAGCATGTCCGGGAAGGCGATCTCTATGAAAAACTCGACCGGAACCGGGTCCGCTGCTACGCCTGCGGACACTGCTGCCCCATCCCGGAAGGCCAGCCCGGCGTTTGCAAGGTGCGTTTCAATCGCGGTGGCACGTTGTTTGCCCCATGGGGATACGTCGGTGGCGTGCAGTGCGATCCGATCGAAAAGAAGCCGTTCTTCCACGCTTACCCCGGTGCACTCGCCTATAGCTTCGGCATGCTGGGGTGTGACCTGCACTGCGGCTACTGTCAGAACTGGGTGACTTCGCAAGCGTTGCGCGACCCCAATGCGGTCTCGGCGCCATTGCAGGCAACACCGGAAATGCTGGTGCAAGATGCAGTTCGGCAGGGTGCAAAAGTCCTGGTCAGCACCTACAACGAACCGCTCATCACCGCCGAATGGGCGGTCGCCGTCTTCAAAGAAGCCAAGAGGGCGGGCTTGATCACCGGATTTGTTTCAAACGGAAACGGCACGCCCCAGGTGCTGGAATACATTCGCCCCTGGGTGGATCTCTACAAAGTTGATCTTAAGAGCTTCGACAATCGTCACTACCACGAGCTAGGTGGCAGGATCGGGCCCATTCTGGAAACGATTCGCAGCCTGCATAAGATGGGTCTTTGGTTGGAGATCGTTACTTTGCTGATCCCCGGCTTCAACGACTCCGACCACGAGCTCCGTCAACTCACCGAGTTCCTGGTCAACGTTTCCCCGGACATCCCCTGGCACATAACTGCGTTTCATGCGGATTACAAGATGTCGGACAACAGGAATACCCGGCCCGACGATTTGCTGCGCGCTGCAGCAATCGGCAAGCAAGCGGGGCTTCGCTTCATTTATGCCGGAAACCTGCCCGGTAAAGTGGGCGATCTTGAAGATACGGGGTGCCCCAGTTGCGACCAACGGTTGGTAAAGCGCTACAGCTACTTTATTGAGGATTACCGTCTTACGGCTGATGGCCGGTGTCCGTCTTGCCAGTGTCCGATTCCGGGACGCTGGGCGCCCAAATTTGAAGGCCAGCGCACTGATCGTCCCTACTCGCCAAGTAGAGGTTCGGGGCTGGTGACGCTTTCTTCGTAGCTTCTGCACACCGCTACTCTGGCGCGTCGGCTTTGCAAGCATGCCGGTCGAATTGGGACTGAAGATTTTCCTGGGCGTCTTTAGTTCGACGCAACGTGTCCATCGGTGCCTTAAATTCTTGTCCGCAAGCGGCGCAGGCCGCCACCGCCGGAGTCATCCCAAGCCACTTCGTTACCCTCAAAATTCTTTTGGCCATTGGTACTCTCCAATTTGGGAAGCGTATGTCTGTTGGCTAACGCTGTAACGTAGTCGTCATGGTATTTCCGGAATTTCTTTTCTGTACGCGCCCAACAATCACAAGCAACGGGCTTCCCGGTTGCACTACCTTTGCATCAGAGACGTGCTGGTCAAAATCATTGCATATGGAGAAATCATGGCAGCAAAAGGCTTAAAAGAACTTTATATCGACGAACTGAAAGATCTCTACAACGCCGAAAATCAATTAGTAAAAGCCCTGCCCAAGCTGGCGAAAGCCGCCTCGTCGCCAAAACTGAAACAGGGCTTTGAAGAGCACCTTGAACAGACCAAAGGACACGTCTCGCGGCTGGAAGAAATTTTCGAAGCCTTGGCCCAGAGCCCCAAGGGGAAAAAGTGCAAAGGCATGGAAGGACTGATCGAAGAAGGTTCCGAGATGACGGAGGAAGATTTCGAAGGCGCTGTGTTAGATGCCGGACTCATCGGTGCTGCCCAACGGGTCGAGCACTACGAAATTGCCGGGTATGGAACGGCCCGCGCTTTCGCCGAAGTGTTGGGTGAATCCGAGCATGTTTCCCTACTCGAAGCGACACTCGCTGAAGAGGAACAGACCGATGAAAAACTGACCAAGCTCTCGGAAGAAATCAACGCCCAGGCAAAAGCCGGTGGCGAAGAGGTCGAAGAGAGCGAGGAGGAAGAGGCAAGCAAACCACAAAGCAAACGCAAGATCGCGTAGACGTCCTCGTCACGCCGTTAACCGCGGGTGGACGGGACGCTCCCGTCCCCGCTGCGGTATTCCGGCCACATTCGGCAGTCCAATCGAATTCCGCGTCGCATTCGAACTAAGAGAGGATGTCCCCAATGCAGCAAACCACAGTTACCCGCCCGGTTATCGAACGCCAGGGTTCCGTCACGGAACTTCCAGGCAAAAATGAAGCCTACTCATCAGGCGTCTCATGGGCCGCCGTCCTTGGCGGAGCCTTTGTCGCCGCATCCCTTTCTCTCATCCTGATCGCTTTGGGCACCGGCCTCGGATTTTCAGCAGTTTCGCCTTGGGCAAATACGGGTGTATCGGCCAGTACGATCGGAATGGGAGCTATCGCATGGCTCGTTATCACCCAAATCGTCGCGTCCGCCATGGGCGGATATCTGGCCGGCCGGCTTCGGACCAAGTGGGTCAATGTCCACACTGACGAAGTCTACTTTCGCGATACTGCCCACGGCTTCCTGGTCTGGGCGGTCGGCTTAGTTGTGACCGCATCTCTGCTGGCCACTGCCGCTACGTCGCTAGCAGGCGCAGCCACGCAACGCAACAACAGCACAACTGCGACCCGCTCGGATGAAGTGACCGGACCGAATGACTACTTCATCGACTTGTTGATGCGCTCCGGCAATTTTTCTTCCGCTGCAAACGACGTCGCGTAACGCGGCGAAGTCGCCCGTATCTTCACTTTCTCGCTGGCACAGAAAAATATTGCCCCCGGCGACGAAGCCTACCTCAGCCAGGTCGTTTCCACGAGAACGGGATTAAGCAAAACTGACGCTGACAAGCGGATCTCTGAGGTCTTTGGCCAGGCCCAGCAAGCTGCGGACAATGCGCGCAGGGCGCTGGCACATTTGTCGTTGTGGTTATTCGTGGCGCTATTAGGCGGAGCTTTTTTTGCAAGTTACGCAGCAACCATCGGAGGCCGCCAGCGCGATCACGTTTTGACCTAGTAAGCACATCTGAGTATTGAGAAGGAAAACGGATAAGGAGATATCACCATGCGTTCCATTCTGCTTTTGATGTTAGGCGTGCCGCTTCCCATCGTGATTTTGATCGCACTTTTCAGCCGATAGTGAGCCATCCATCATAAGTGAAAAAGAAGACAAACATAGGGGTCAAAAAGATTGCCGAAGTGGTGAAGGACATCCGCATCGCGATGATGTCCACCGTGGATAGCCGTGGTCAAACCACAGCGTCCCATGGCAACCCAGAATACGCCCTTCAATGGCACGCTCTGGTTTTTTAACTCGAAGCAGTTCTTCAAAGGTTGAGAGCATTCAAGCGCATCCGCGGTCACACTTGATTATGTCCGACCCGAACACTCGAATACATCACTCTTCGAGGCAAGGCGGCGGTAAGCCAGGAAAGATCGAAAATCAAGGAACTTTGGAACGCCATCCACAAGGCCTGGTTTCATGGAAAACGACCCGGAGATTGCCGCTCTCAGGGTCGACATCAGCGACGGCGACTATTGGGAAGCCAGCAGTAGCAAGATCGTGTTGGGCATCCGCTACATCGCTGCGGCGTAACCGGCGGGTGCGTGGCGGTCGGCGACGGCAGGGCACATTGCTGTCTGATCGCAAGCCTGGGGGCGGCGACCTCGCCCGTCCGGCCAGCAAGCCTCCTACCTCAACATCTTTCGGGTACAATTCCCAACTAGCGTTCAACGCCACTCATGGGAAAACTGAAAGTCCTTTTAGTTATGGGATTTTTGTGCGCAGCCCCGGCCTGCTCGCCGCGGCAGTTTCTCACTCGCAGACTGGCTGCCGAATTGATTGTTAATTCCGATGCTTTCAAAGCAACCCAACGCTTCTGGCTGCGCACCGGGACCGTCTCCAATAAGGACTATATTTCACCTGAATACCTGGTTTTACAGCGCCGTGGATGGCTCACTGGATCGAGCGCGTCATGTCCTGCCGAGGTCGGGCCACCCCCATGCTGGGAGGTAGCGTTAACTCCCCTTGGGGTCGACGCTTTTCGCAGCCTGGTGCAGGGTAAAGCAGCCGAGTCGGGATATTTCAGTGTCCCGGCGGCCAAACGACAACTCGCCGCGGTCACCGGCATCAGTAAGAACGATGAGATGGCGCAGGTAGAATTCCAGTGGCGGTGGGTGCCGCTGAACGAAGTAGGATCGGCGGTTTACGCCGGCGGCGTTCTGTACGAATCGACCGTAGCCTTCCGTCGCTACGACGACGGTTGGCGCCTGATGGAAGGCGCAATGCCAAAAACTTATCAAGACCTGGACGATGCGTTGAAAAATTCGCAGTCCGCGCAATAGAAAATTACAGTTGAATTCACAAAAACTCCATGACGATTCGAAAGTTGTTGGTCCTGCTGGTTCTGACTTGCTTACCCGCGTTGGCTGCTGACAAACCTAAGCTCACATTCGACGAATTCTTTAACGCTGTTGATTTCCCCGCGGTAAAGCTTTCCCCTGACGGGCAGGCGGTGGTCATCTGCACTGAACGCGCCGATTGGGACCAGAACATTTTCCGCAAAGATCTCTGGCTCTATCGCGATGGCGTTCTGACCCAATTAACCCGCTCCGGTCATGATGCCGATCCAGAGTGGTCGCCGGATGGGAGATGGGTCGCATTCCTATCCGATCGGAAACTGAGCGGTGCCGCTGATGACTCGGACCACGCCGATCCGAAGGATGATACTTCGCAGCTCTACGTCATTTCTCCAACCGGCGGCGAGGCTATTCCTGTTACCACGGCCGAAGAGGAGGTCCACGCCTTCGCCTGGGCCAGTGATTCCAACTCACTCTACTACGCAACTCGTCAGCCACTGACCAAAGAACAGAAAGACACGAATAAGAAAGGCTGGAAAGATGTGATCCGCTACCGCGATGGTGAGCGTGGAGACACGATTTTCAGCATTGACCTAGCCGGTGCGATGGCGAGGGCCCAGGCGCTTGGAACAACTCCAGCTGACGACGCGAACAACGCTCCCGATGCCACGCCGGGCTCCAGGCCGGTGGCCAGGACTCCCTGGCACGTTGAAGATATCGCAGTCTCCCCCAACGGCCAGCGATTGGCTTTCAGCACGGCATCGGTTTCGGAGCGTCAGGAACGCGTCGGAGAATTCGAGATCTTTAGCGTTGACCCAGCTGGCGCCTCTCCGGATCAAGCGCCGAAACAGCTTACTCATAACGAGGCGGTCGAGGAAAACCCTCAATGGGCTAGCGACAACAAGCATATATTCTTTCAGGTCGATCAAGGTTCAGTGGAAGGCAAGTACAAAGATGCCCAGAAGCGGCTCTACATCGTGGATGCCGACAGCACCGAGGTTAAGCGCTGGGCAGCCGACTTCCATGGAGCAGTAAACACATATTCCGTCGTCGGGGATGGCATCGTCGCCTCTGGTCGCACCGGGACCGAAGTCCAGTTTTATTCGCAGCATTCGCCGTCCGACAAATTCTCCCGAAACACAGGATGGCCCGGCACCTACGAAAATATCAACACTGCGACCGGTTCTCCTAGAGTTGCGTTTGTCTATTCGGCATTGCAGAAACCGAACGAAGTCTACCTGGCAGAAAGCATCGACAAACTGCAGGATGCGCGACCGATCACCTCGTTCAACAAGCTTTTCACCGAACGCGATCTGCCCCAGGGCAAACCTTATCAATGGAAGGCCGAGGACGGCACCATGGTTGAGGGTATGCTTATTTATCCGCCGGGCAAATTCGAAGTGAAAAATCTTCCGATGTTTGTATTGATTCATGGCGGACCCGCCGATGCGGACGGCAACCACTTCGAGGCTGATTGGTATCAGTGGGACCGTCTCGCAGCCGGTCAGGGCTGGCTTGTCTTCGAGCCGAACTATCGCGGGTCAACCGGCTACGGCGACAATTTCATGGCGCAGATCGTACCCGAGATCGTCTCGCGCCCCGGCAAAGATATTCTTGAGGGTGTCGATCAGTTGGTGAAGGAGGGAATCGCCGACGCTTCCCATCTCACCATTGGCGGATACAGCTACGGCAGCTACATGACCAACTGGCTGATCACCCAAACCACGCGCTTCAAAGCAGCCGTCACCGGTGCCGGCGCTATCGAACACGTTGCCAATTGGGGCAATGACGACATGACATTCGACGACGCCTACTTCCTGGGCGGCGTTCCGTGGGACGCTGCCCAGCGCTACCACGACGAAGCGGCTATCTTCCAAATGAACAAAGTAAAAACGCCGACCCACATAGTCGGCGGAGAGGACGACATTCGTGTCGCCGTGGCCGAAGACTATCTGCTGGATCACGTCCTGCACAATCTGCGCGTCCCCAGCACTTTGCTGATTTTCCCAGGGGAAGGCCACTCGCTCTCAAAGAATCCCTGGCACGGAAAAATTAAAGTCCGCGAAGAAATGAAGTGGTTGGAAAAGTACGGCGAGATTAAGCCAAACTAGCTGACGCGCTGGTTGTAAAGTAAATGCTTTTTCAACGCCTACGGCAGCGCGTAAGCAATTACGGAATCACCCGCGGTCTTATCATAGAAACTTCCTCCTGCTGCGATGATCACCACGTACTGCTTGCCATTCTTACCCTCATAGCTCATGGGGACGGTGTAAGAGCCGGTTTCCAACTTTGTGTCCCATAGAATCTTGCCGCTTGACGCCTCGAAGGCTCGGAAATGCTGGTCTTTGGTGGCGGCAATAAAAAGCAGTCCGCCCGCGGTTGTAATCGATCCGCCGAAGTTTAGCGTACCCGTGCTATGAACGCCCTTGGCGTCTAGCTCTTCATCCACCCCGAAAGGAATTTTCCAGGCGACGTCCCCTGTATTCACATTGATCGCCCATAACTGGCCCCACGGTGGCTGCTGACAGGGCCAGAATTTGTCCGCATCCCAGAAGCGTACGTAGAGCCCCCATGGACTGTTGCGTTCGTAGGGAGGGTCAGCGCCTTCCTCAACCTTCGCAACTTTGCCCACGTCCGCAATATCGACCGTGTTGACGAAAAGATAGCCAAGCTCCGGGTTGTAGGACATTCCCGGCCAGTTGGTGGTGCCCAGAGTGCCCGGGAATACGACCGACAGCTTGCTACCGTATGGAGTATAAGGGCCTCCGCTCCTCATTCCGCCTTCGGTTGCGAGCATGTCCTCGCAGAATTTCTTATGTTCCGGAGTCACAGTCGCAATCTCTTCGGGGCTGAAACTGTGACGACCGAATGGTAGCGGCTTAATTGGAAAGGGCTGGGTCTGCCACAATTCTTCCCCGGGAACGTCGCTGGCGGGGGTGAGACGCTCCTCCACTCCAAATATGGGTTTGCCGTCACGCCGGTCGAGAATGAACATAAGGCCGGCCTTGCCGATAGCGGCCACCGCCGGAATCTTCTGGCCATCTTTTTCCACATCAATCAGGACCGGGGCAGATTCGAGGTCGTAGTCCCATGTGTCGTGATGGACCGTCTGGAAGTACCAAAATAATTTCCCGGTATCAGCGTTGAGAGCGACTAGCGAGTTGCCAAAGAGATCTTTGCCTTTTCGGTCGGCCCCATAGAAGTCGAAGCTGGGCGAACCAAAAGGTAAAAAGATCAGCCCGCGCTCCATGTCAATGCTGGTGAAGCCCCAGACATTGGTGCCTGAACGGTTTTTCCAACTCTGCCCGGGCCAGGTATCGTTCCCGACTTCTCCGGGATGGGGGACCGAATGGAAACGCCAAACAAGCTTTCCGGTGTGAACATCCCAGGCCAAAGTGTCACCGGAGGATCCCGCCGCCGGCGATTCCTGAACTTGTCCACCGGTGATAACGAGGTCTTTATAGATGGTGACGGGAGAGGTGATGTTGAACATTGCCTCCTCAATTCCGTTCTGCACTGCCTTCTTTACATCGACCACACCCGCCACACCGAAAGAGAGAATCGGCTTGCCGGTCTTGGCGTTTATAGACATCAACCGTCCGTCCGAAGCGCCAAACAGAAGTGATGGCGGCGTCTTGGCGTCACCGTGCCAGTAGGAAACAGCACGCGGGGCCGGGCGGCCGTGATCGAGCTTGTAGCTCCATATTTCCTTGCCAGTCTCGGGATCCAGCGCGACGATGGTCCCGTACGGAGTCGGAAAATACATGACCCCGTTGACCACAATCGGTGTGGCCTCCGAAGATCGTCTGGATCCTCCATGACCAAGTGCGCCCGCAGTATGCGATTGCGGACCGTCCTTCTTCATATGGTAGGTCCACGCAGCAGTCAGCTTTTGTACGTTCTGCGTGTTGATCTGATTGAGGGGGGAATAACGCGTGCTGGCGGGATCATGGTTATACATCGGCCAATCGGTTTGGCCCCAGCTCGGAACGGAAACCCCGATGAACACAAGTAAGAGTGCACAACACAATCGAGTTACCGGCATTGCTTCACCCAGATTCAAATCGTTATCTTTCGCATAGCTCACTGAATTCCAGCCTGCCCAGAGCTCTACTCGATCTTGTGCCGGGCGTCTTCGAGAATCCGTTTGGCGCGCTGCGGATTGAACACACCGCAAGAACAAAACCGGGCCAGATACGTAACTGCCTGCGCGGGCGTACGGCGTCCTTCCTTCACCCAGTCGACCATCTTCCTCGCCAGATTCTGCGAAATCATGCCGTGGCCGCACATGGTGGTCAGTGCCAGCAGTTGGGTGTTGGGCAGCTTTTCCGTGGAACCTTCAAACCCGAGGGAATAGCCGACGCTATGTCTGGGAATACCGGCGAACTTGCAGCATTCCTGTCCGCCTTGAATGGACGTCGAGATATTTACCGACAGCCCTAAGTTCGCTTCAACAACCTTTTTCAGAAACTTCTTCGCGGAATCCCGATTGTCGAAAATGGCTACTACCGATGCTGGCTCGTCGATGCCGTCAATCACCGCCCGAAAGTTGGGCGCCATGTCGCGCTTCCAGTTTGCCATGGCATTCAGCGTAGTCGGCCGCAATGCGCCGCCGTGCACGGGATCTCCGATGTTGACCGGATTAAACGGCAACGCCATTTCCAGAAAAGTTTTCAGCTTCGGGATGCTACCCACATCGTTCCTGCCGGTGCTGGGACTGGCGAATATGAGGTAGTCATCGTAGAAGCTTTCTGAATCACCATAACGATGAAGAGTATTAGTCATCGAGTTTTGCCCTCAGGCGGCTCCTTGGTCTTTCCGCTATAAGTCACACGCCAGATCGAGCCCGAGGCGTCATCGCTTGCCAGCAGTGAACCGTCGGGCGCCACCGCAACTCCAACTGGCCGGCCCCAGACATTGTCGTCATCCACCACAAACCCGGTGAGAAAATCCTCGTACTCGCCGCTGGCATGGCCGGTCTGGTGAAGCGGCACACGAATCACCTCGTATCCGGTCCTCGGAGATCGGTTCCAGGAGCCATGTTCCGCGGCGAAGATGTCGCCTTCATATTCCGCAGGAAATTGTTTGCCCTCGTAAAAAGCCATCTCCAGTGAGGCGTTGTGCGGCTGCAAGATCACATCCGGCACAATAACTTTTTCTTTTAGCTCGGGATGTTTGCCTTCAAAGCGCGGATCCTGGTGTGCTCCGGTATACCACCAAGGCCACCCGTAGAATCCCCCTTCCTGCACGTGGGTGATGTAGTCAGGCACGAGGTCATTGCCGAGTCCGTCACGCTCGTTGACCGAGGCCCACAGCTCGCCAGTTTTGGGATGGATGGCTATGCCAACCGGATTGCGAATCCCCGAGGCATAGACTCTCTTACCCGACCCATCTGGATTGAACTCAATGATGTCGGCACGATCTTCTTCCAGAGCGTCATCACCGACGTTTTCGTGCGAGCCAACCGAGACGTACATCTTCTTACCATCGGCTGAAAACTGCACATCGCGCGAACGGTGATGGCCCCCGCTAGGCAAGGTGAAAAGCTGTTGCGGAGGAGCGGAGCTGGACATATCCCCGCTGGTGTAAGGGAAGCGAACCACCGAGTCCATGTTTGCCACGTAAACCCACTGCGGGTCAGGCCCCAGCGGATAAAAAGCGATGCCGAAGGGCGTGTTGAGGCCGGCGGCAAAAACCTGAACCTGCTTTGGTTTACCTTCGGACGTAATTCCCCTGAAGACCTTAATGTCGCCGGCGCTCGTTTCCGCCAGGAAAATATCGCCGTTGGGAGCAATGCGCATGACACGAGGATTCGTCAAACCGGTTGCAAACAATTGGACCTTGAAACCCGGCGGGGCCTTCGGCCATGCATTCGGCGGCCTGGCCACCACCTTCGGACCACTCGTGGCCGACGGCGTCGCGTACGGCGCAGGCAAATCAGAGATTTGGATACGCCGGATAGTGCCGGGCCTTTCAAACCGGTAATCCGTAAAGGGCGCTTTGGGTGCAGGTGCGGTCGATTTTCGGGCCGGAGCGGGAGTGGCCAAGGCCCTCGACGTCGTCCCACTTGTGGTGCGTCCAAGATTTCTGACGTAACTAATGATCTGCCAGCGAGT
>Ga0097621_100001178_pt1 | contig 18124 bp, 16 predicted proteins | sample KBSMisM72_FD_73165 | JGI IMG/M metagenome (GOLD analysis project Ga0097621, IMG submission 73165) | Miscanthus rhizosphere microbial communities from Kellogg Biological Station, Michigan, USA - KBS Miscanthus M7-2 (version 2) (version 2) | ecosystem: Host-associated > Plants > Roots >... | reverse complement strand
TCCGGCACTTCGCTCGCTCCCAGCGTCGGATCGGGCGGTTCGGTGCCTCCCAGCGTGCACGCAATCATGATGTCGGTGGGCCCGCCGAAGCACACATTGGTGCCGGCGCCGCCGAGCATGACGTCATCGCCCGAGCCGCCTTTCAAGATGTCGTCCCCGTTGCCGCCCAGCAGAATGTCGTCGCCGTCACCACCAGAGAGAAACACGTTCAGATGGTTGGAAATATTGATGGCGTCCAGGACATCGCTTCCGCTTCCTCCAAGGATTGCGAGCAGATCGATGCCGGCGAGACCGCACGTGATGCCGCCGCCTGCCGCCACGCAATCAAGAGTGAGGATCGTGACCGGCGCGGAAGACGTAATAAGGACATCCGTCGCACCGGGCGCGGCCGCCGCTGTGATCACGTCGTCGCCGGCATCGGCAGTAAAGATGAGCGTCGTCCCGTTGACGCCGATCGACGCTGCGAAAATGCGAGGGCTCTGGACGAAAAGAATGGCGGCCCCAATCGCCGCCGTCAGGAGTGTCTTCGATGGCCGCATGTTCGAGCGCGGCATGCAATAAGAACTCCATAAAGCCGCCAAAATTGTCTCGACGAAATGAGCGTGGAAGGGCGAGCGCGATTCAAAGACGTTCGCGGCGACGACAATTGTCTACTTCCGTCGTTCCGGCAAGCGCCGCTCCTTCGGGCCGTCGTACTGATGATCCTTCGGATCGATTTGACGCATGGGTTCCTGACGCGCGCGCTCCTCGTGCGCATGCGCGATCAGGCCGGGAAGCCGCGAGATGAGAAAGACGGCGTTGCCGAGATCGTAGGGGAAGCCGAGGTCGCCCGTCACGGCTGCAATCGCGCCGTCGACGTTCACCGGCACTGGCCGCTCGAAGTGCGAGGCTCTGTCGGCGAGCACGCGCTCGACGACACGGATGAGACGGACGTGTTCGCCCTCGAGCTCGAGTTCGAGCGCCATCTGAAAGAGCCGGGCGGCTCGAGGATCGTGTGCGTGAATGCGGTGGCCGAATCCCGGCGGCACGTCGTTGTTGCGGATCCAATGGTTGACGATTGCTTCGGCCGCTTCCTGCACGGATCTCCCGTCGCGCGTGAGCGCGAGACCGCTGTCGAGAAAGCGCATGCACGATTCGATGTCGCCGCCGTGACGCGGACCAAACGCGAGCACGCCCGCCCCCACCGAGTCCTTGAGCGGCGCCCCCGCCGTCGCGACGTTGCGCGCAGCGAGCGTCGACGGCGGCATCACGCCGTGATCGATCGACGACACGAGGATGGCGTCGAACATCTTGCCGATGGACGGCGTCGGCAGCTCGCCCATCAGCAGGAGATACACCGCCTCGGCGAACGTCAGCCGACCCATCATCTCGTCGAGCGCGTAGCCGCGGATGAGGATCTTGTCGGGTGCGATCGACGTCAGTGAAGTTTGCCAGTGACCGTTTTTAGCCATGGGATGCTGCTTTTTAGACTGTCCCGTACAGTCGATCGCCGAAATCCCCTAAACCAGGAACAATGTACTTCTGCGCGTTCAGATGGCTGTCGACGGCGGGCGTGTAGATCGAAACGTCCGGGTGATCGCGTTCGACGACGGCGACGCCTTCGGGAGCCGCGACGATGCAGAGGATGCGGACGCGCGAGGCGCCGACCTGCCGCAGCAGCTCGAGCGCCGCTGATGCACTGCCGCCAGTGGCGAGCATCGGGTCGATCATGAGAACGTAGCTGTCGTTGAGTCCCTGCGGCAGCTTCGAGTAGTACCTCGACGCAATAGCCGTCCGTTCATCCCGCTGCAGTCCGATGTAGCCGACGCGCGCCGTCGGCACGAGCTCGAGGACGGCGTCGAGCATCCCGAGTCCGGCTCGCAATACCGGCACCACGACGACGTCGCTCGCTATTCGGCGCGCCTCCGCAGGGCCCAGCGGCGTGACGACCGTCGACGTCGCGGTGGGCACATCGCGAAGCGCCTCGGCCGCGAGCAGGACGCTGATCCGCGTCGCGATGCGCCGGAAGGCATCGGCCGGCGTCTGTTTGTCGCGCAGCTGTGCGAGCGCGTCGTGCACGAGCGGATGGCTGACGATGTGAAGGGGCATGGGCTCTCGTTTACTCGACGACCCCGATGTACGGAAGATTCCGGTAGTGTTCCGCGTAGTCGAGGCCGTAGCCGACGACGAAGCGATCTTCGATCGTGAAGCCGATGTATTCCACGGGCACCTGGACGCGCCGCCGCGACGGTTTGCTGAGGAGACACGCCGTCCGCAGCGTGCGCGGGTTCCTCGCGCGCAGGATCTCGTGAAGGTAGTGCAGCGTGAGGCCCGAGTCGACGATGTCTTCGACGATAATGACGTTGCGTCCGTCGAGCGTGAGATCGAGGTCCTTCACGAGCTTCACCTCGCCGGAGGTCGTCGTGCCCTTCGCATAGCTCGACGTCGCCATGAAGTCGAGCGACACCTTGCCAGGAATGTGGCGCACGAGATCGGACAGGAAGATGAACGCGCCTTTCAGCACGGCGATGAGGTGCACGTCTTCCGGAAAATCGCGGCGGATCTCTGCGGCCATTTCAGCGACGCGCGCCTGAATCTGCTGTTCAGAGATTAGAATCTCGCGTGGGAGCATGAACAAGGTTCCTGAGTTCGAGGTTCCAGGGTTCCAGGTTCGGCGTTGCTGGTTCGGGGTTCGAGGTTCGGTGGTTCGAGGTTCGTGCCGAACATGGAACGTTTGAACCCGGAACCATCGAACTTGGAACGTGGAACCAGGAACCCGGAACCTGTGAAGCCAGGACACCCTTGAAACGCTTCGAGATTATTACCGAAACCGACGCGCGTGTGCTCGATCGCGGCGAAACGGTGCTGCTGGCCAAAGGCGGTCACATCACCCCGCTGGCGGCAGACACCCTGAAAGAGCGCCGCGTGACGGTGTTGCGCGAGGGCCAGGCACCCGACGGCGCCGCGGCCCTGGCGCCGAAAGCGGATATCCGCTCGGTGGCCATCGCGAGCGACCATACCGGAATTACGCTGCGGTCGATGCTCATCAACTTTCTCAGAAGCCGCGCGCTCGCGGTGAACGACCTTGGCACGCACACGGCGGATCCCGTCGACTATCCTGACGTCGCCGCGGCCGTTGCCGACGCCGTTGCACACGGCGAGGCCGACGCCGGCATCGTCATCGACGGGGCGGGCATCGGATCGGCCATCGCCGCAAACAAGATCAAGGGGATACGTGCCGTGATGGCGACGACCGAGACGATTGCGCGGTACTCGCGCGAGCACAACGGCACGAACGTCCTGACGCTTGGCACGACGCTCGTGACGCCTGAGGAAGCCAGGGCGATCGTCACGATGTGGTTGACGACGCCGATGCGCGAGCCGCGCTACATTGCGAGGCTGGCGAAGATCAAAGCGATCGAAGATCGGAATTCGACGTCCGGCTAAAGCCGGACACTACGTATCGAGATGAACCGAGACGAGCTGCAACGCATTATCGACGTCATCGTTCAGGAACTCGCGGCAGCGGGAGCGCGGCCGTCGCTGCGATGCGCCTGTCACGGCGTCCTCGACGACTGCTGTCCCGATCGGCTGAGCGGCGTGCTTGATGCTGGCGCCACGCGTGTCGGTGTCCATGCGGCGGGCGGCGCGCCAACCGGCGTCGCGGCGATGATCGATCACACTCTGCTCAAACCGGATGCGACGCGGCAGCAGATCGACGAGCTGTGCCGGGAAGCCGCGCAGTTCAAGTTTGCGACCGTCTGCGTCAACCCGACGTGGGTCGCGACCTGCGCTCGCCTGTTGCAGGGCAGCGGGGTGCTGGTGTGCTCGGTCGTGGGGTTTCCGCTTGGCGCGACCACCGCGGACGTCAAAGGCTACGAGACGCAGCGCGCTATCTTCGACGGCGCGCGAGAAATCGACACGGTCATCAACGTCGGCGCGCTCAAGTCTGGCGATCTTCGCGTCGTCGAAAAGGATATCGAGGCGGTGGTCGCGCCGTGCCGCGCCTGCGGTGCTCTCAGCAAGGTGATCATCGAGGCGGCGTTGCTGACCGACGACGAGAAGGTGACCGCGTGCACGCTCGCAAAAGCCGCCGGCGCAGACTACGTAAAAACATCGACGGGCTTTGGTCCGGGTGGCGCGACCGTGGCGGATGTCGCGCTCATGCGTCGCGTGGTCGGCGCGGAGATGGGCGTGAAAGCGGCCGGCGGCGTGCGCGACCTCGAAAGTGTGAAGGCGATGATCGCTGCGGGCGCCACGCGAGTCGGCGCGAGCGCCGGCGTCAAGATCGTGCAACAGGCGGCGGCCGTGAAGTAACGAAATAAGCAAAAACTTATGCCGTAAACAGCCACAATCCTCGAAGCGTAAATACAGACGGTCCATGCACATCACGCTTCGCGGTGTCGGCCGTTACGCGATCGCCCTCGGATCTGTTGCCCTCGCCGTGGCCGTTCTCGAGCTGCTCGGCTCGACGGTCAACGGGCCGATGGCGGCGCAAGTTCTCCTTCTCGTCCTCATCATCGCCGGCAGTGTGCTCGGCACCGGGCCGGCAGTCGCCGCCTCGATCGCCGCCGTGCTCGGCTTCTCGCGGTATTTCCTGACGCCGACAGGGTTCTCTTTCGGCGATCGCGGCGACTGGACGCAGCTCCTCTCGTTCATCATTCTCGCAGTGGTCGTCGGCGAGCTTGCCGCGCGCGCCAACCGCCGCGCGCAGGAAGCCCACGCGGGCCGGCAGGAAATCGCGCGCCTGTATCAGGAACTCGAAAGCGCCTTCGATCGAGCCAGCGAAGCCGAGGCGCTGCGGCGCAACGAGCAGTTGAAGGCGGCGCTGCTCGACGCGCTCACCCACAACTTGCGGACGCCGTTGACGTCCATTAAAGCGTCGGTCACCGCGCTGATTGCCGCTGCGGGCGACGGCGTGTTGTCGGCGGAAGGACGTGACGAGCTGCTTCACGTCATCGACGAAGAGACCGATCGGCTGAACCGCTTCATCGAGGGGCTGTCTGCCGCTGGGCCCGCCGCGCAGCCGCTGGCAGCGCGGCCGGTCGCCGTCGACGAGATTCTTCGCACCGCGCTCGCGCGCGCCGAAACCCTCACGCGCGACTACCAGCTGCAGGTGATTGTCACAGAAAAGTTACCGACTCTCTCCGTCGACGCGGCGTCTATCACTGAAGTGCTCTACATTCTGCTCGACAACGCCAGCAAGTATGCGCCGCCGCATTCGACGATTCGCGTGAACGCGTCGCTCGCGCCGCAGGGGCAGGTCGAGCTGGCGGTGACCGACGAAGGGCCGGGCATCCCGGCGCAGTCGCGAGGCCAGGTGTTCGATCGCTTCTTCCGCGTGCCCGGCACGCAATCGTTCGACCCGCGGCGCAAGGGCGTCGGCGTAGGGCTGTCGATCGCGCGGCGTCTCGTCGAAGCGCACGGCGGTCGTATTTGGATCGACGGCGCACTGCCGTCGGGAACGGTCGTTCGATTCACGGTTCCAACCGCGTCGTCGACGTCGATCGGCGCCGACGTCAAACCTGTCGCACCGGCTGGAGTGGCCTGACGTGGTGTTCAAAAATGGAGTGCCAATAATGATGTCTATGCCTGCTGCTGAGAAATCCCGTGTGCTTGTCGTCGACGACGAGCCGCAGATCACTCGTGTACTGAGAACGGTGTTGACGAGCCAGGGGTACCAGGTGCGAACGGCCGCCGAAGGTGAGTCGGCCCTCGCAAACTTCAACGAATGGCGGCCCGAGCTCGTCATCACGGACCTTTACATGCCGCACATGGACGGCATCGAGTTGTGCCGGCGCATTCGCGCGCAGTCGAACGTGCCGATCATCGTGTTGTCGGTGAAAGGTGAAGAAGGGACCAAGGTCCAGGCACTCGATTCGGGCGCCGACGACTACGTGACGAAGCCGTTCGGCACCGACGAATTGCTCGCCCGCGTGCGCGCCAACCTGCGGCGGTCCGGCGCCGAAAGCGACGTCGCGTCGTTCGACGCCGGCGACTTCCGCGTAGACATCGACGCGAGGCGCGTCCACGTGCGCGGCAACGAAGTGCGCCTCACGCCGAAAGAGTTCGAGCTGTTCGTCTACATGGCGCGGCATCCGAACCGGGTGCTCGGCCATCGCACGCTGCTCGAGGCCGTGTGGGGAGAGGCGTCGCAGGAGCAGCCCGAGTACCTGCGCGTGTTCATGGGACAACTGCGCAAGAAGCTCGAGCCGGATCCGTCGAATCCGCGATACCTCGTCACGGAGCCGTGGGTCGGCTACAAATTCAATCCCCAGGGCTGAGGCTCACGGGCTCTTGCCTTCGTGTTCCATCCGCTGATCGAGATCGTTCGATCTGCGGATGCGATCGTCTTCATGAGCCTTCGTGTGCTTCCTGACTTCGCGGCTAAGTCGCCGGCGGCGTGGAACTTGACTCTGCACGCTGGCGAGGAGCACACTCCCTAGGTTTTTTGAGGGAGGGCGTATGCCGTCGAAACAGTTCGGTTGGACCGCGTACACGCTGAGTCTTGCCGGCGTGCTGTTGACGTTCGTAGTGATGCTCGCGGCAGGGCAGCAGCCGGTGGGCGCCCCGGCGATCGACAACGACGACATCGGCGGCGTGGTTACTGGTGCTCGTGGCCCGGAAGCCGGTGTCTGGGTGATCGCCGAAACGCGAGGCACGCCGACGCGGTTGGTCAAGAGCGTCGTGACTGACGATCAGGGACGGTTCGTCGTTCCCGATCTGCCGAACGCGGAGTACGACGTGTGGGTCCGCGGTTACGGGCTCGTCGATTCACCAAAGATCAAAGCGACGCCCGGCAAGGCGATCGCCCTCAAGGCGATCGCCGCGCCTGACAAGAAAGCGGCGGCGCAGTACTTCCCGGCGCAGTACTGGTATGCGCTGATGCAAATGCCGCCGAAGAACGACTTCCCCGGTACGGGCGAGAGCGGCAACGGCATCTCGGCGAACATTCGCAGCCAGGGTGAATGGATTCGTCAGATCGTGAACACCGACGGCTGCACTGGCTGTCACCAGATGGGCAACCCGGCCACGCGCGCGATTCCAAAGAGCATCCTCGATGAGACTCATGGCGACGTGAAAGCCGCTTGGGATCGTCGCATCCAGGCTGGGCAAGCGGGCGGCGGCATGAGCGCGCGCTTCACGCAGGTCGGCCGTCAACGCGCGCTGTCGATGTACGCGGATTGGTCGGAGCGCATCGCGAAGGGCGAACTGCCGTCGGCCGAGCCGCAGCGTCCGCAGGGCCGCGAGCGCAACGTCGTCGTCACGATGTGGGACTGGGCCGATCCGAAGACGTACCTCCACGACGAGATCGCCAGCGACAAGCGCAATCCGACGGTCAATGCGAACGGACCGGTGTATGGGGCGCTCGAAGAGAGCGGCGATTATCTGCCGGTCGTCGATCCGAAGACGAACACTGCGAGCCAGATCAAACTGATCGTTCGCGACCCGGATACGCCGAGCTCGGGCGATCAGCCGCCGGCGGCGGCGTCGCCGTACTGGGGCGACGAAGCCATCTGGAACAGCAAGACGACGGTGCACAGCTTCGCGATGGACAAGCAAGGTCGCGTCTGGGCCGCGGCGCGCGTGCGAAAGCCGCAGACGCCGGACTGGTGCCGCGCGGGCTCTGAGCATGCCTCCGCGAAGCTGTTGCCGATCAATCAAAGCCAGCGCGGGTTGGAGGTGTACGACCCGAAGACCAAGACGCTCACGACGATCGACACGTGCTACACATGGGGTCACGTGAACGTCGACGAGAACGACGTGCTGTGGTCGTCGTTCGGCCCCGCCGGCGTCGAAGGCTGGTTTGACATCAAGGCTTGGGACAAGACGCACGACGAGAAGCAGGCGCAGGGATGGACCGCGTTCATCCTCGACAACAACGGCAACGGCAAGCGTGATGCCGGCTACACGGAGCCGAATCAGCCGGCCGATCCTGCGAAGGATCGTCGTCTCAACATCACCTTCTACGGCGACTCGCCGGCGTACGACGGATCGGTGTGGGGCACCGTCCAGGGATTCCCCGGCGGATTGGGACGAGTCGTGCCCGGTCCACATCCACCCGAGACGACGCTGACCGAGTTTTACGAAGTGCCGTGGAACAACCCGAATGCGCCGACGCAAGGCTTCGCGCCGCGCGGCATGGACGTCGACAGCAACAACGTCGTGTGGACCGTGTTGTCGAGCGGCCATCTCGCGAGCTTCGATCGCCGCAAGTGCAAAGGCCCGCTCAACGGACCAACCGCCACCGGTCAACATTGCCCGGAAGGCTGGAAGCTGTATCCGCTGCCTGGCCCGAACTACAAGGGCGCCGTCGACAATGGCAGCGCCGACTCCGCGTACTACGACTTCGTCGATCGCTTCGACATGCTCGGCGTCGGCAAGGACATTCCGATCGCGACCGGCAATCTCTCAGAGGGATTGATGGCGCTGGTCGACGGGAAGTTGCTGATGTTCCGCGTTCCGTACCCGATGGGCTTCTTTGCGAAAGGGATGGACGGCCGCATCGACAACCCGAACGGCGGATGGAAGGGGAAGGCGATCTACACGACGTACGCCACGCGCGCGCCGTTCCACGCCGAAGGCGGCAAAGGCAACACGAGCAAGCTGGTGAAATTCCAAGTGCGGCCGGAGCCGCTGTCGAAATAGGGGGGCAGGCAGGGGCCCCACCTGCTTAGTGTTTCGCACCGATGTGTCCGCAATCCTTCTCGTTTTCGCCGAACATCTCGAAGATGTCCGCGTCGGCGAGAAGGTTGTGCGGCACGCGCACCGTGAATGGCCGCGAGTACATCTTCGGATCGTCGAACGTCATCTCGACGTCGAGATGACCGAAGTCGCGGCGGCGAAAGCGCTCGACGACGCGGAGCTGAGCGCTGTGTGGATGGCCAAACGCGTCGAGTGCCGTCTTTTCGTTGAATCCGGCCGACTCGACCACGAACGTGTCGCGCTCCCAATGTCCAACTGAATAACCGTAGTACGCGGGCAGATTGAATTCGGCCGGCAATTTCCGTCCGTCCACGTAGATCTGACGAAAGTCACCGCCCACCTCGTACATCACCATCGTGAGCTTCGGTGCTTGGACGATCTTGATCGGCTCCGAGAGAAGGCCGGCCAGCGGGAACCCTGCTGGAAGCCCCGAGGCGTCGCATAAATCCTCGGGCGGCGGCACCGCCTGACGCCGCTGGTATGCCGCCGCGGTTTCGGGACGCATCGGCGAGTTCTCCGGCTTGAAGTCGATCAAGATGTCGAGTCCGTATTTGTGCTGCGTGCCGATCTCCATTCCGGGCGCGTCGACCTTGACGGCGTCGTCGATGATCGGTCCGAACAGGCGCCTGATCTCGGCCACCGAATTGAGCTCGTGCAGCCACACGCCGGTCAGGTCGGGATGCCCGTCGACGGTGCGCGGCGCCGGCGCGCTGAGCTTCGGCTTGCCGTCGCGCGTCCGCGGCACGCCAGGAGTCTTGTAGTTCAACCACTGCGCGGCTGCGCCGGCAGACACGAATGCGCACAAGAAGCACACGACTAACGCTGCTCGTCGCATGGCAGCTCCTACAGAGAGGGCAGGAAGAGCAGGAGAAGCGGACAGGCGGGAAGGGGAGAGCGCAGAGGCTCTGCGTCCTCGACCATCCCGCCTATCCAAGCCGTCCTGCCTGTCCTGCCTACTTTTTGAGGGATCGAACGAAGGTGACTATGCTCCAGATTTCGTCGTCCTTCAACTTGTCTTTGAAGGGCACCATGTTGAAATCCGGAGCGACGCCGTTCCTGATGTTGGTGAAAATCTCGCCGTCGGTCGCGCCGTGATCCCACTTGTCGCCGAGCAGGCTCGGCGCGGCAGGAATCAGGTCGTTGCCCGGACCGCCTTGTCCGTTGCGTCCATGGCACGAGGCGCAGTGGCGTAGATAGAGTTGCTGTCCTGAGGCGATCGATTCTGGAGTGGAGGGGACGGGATTTTTGAGCTTTGCGGCGTCAGGGTTGCCTTGTGCGGACACGACGCCACAAAGGCTCAGCGCACACAGAACAACGAGAAGCAGGACAACCTTATTTACTGTTTTTCGAGCCAGGACATCGCGCTGACGGGGTCGCCGAATACTCTCGCGGTCACGCCAAGCTTCGCGTACTTCTCCGTCAACCGCTGCATCGCGACCTGACCGAGAATCTTGTCGGGCTGCACGATTGCCCAGAACTTCCAACCCGACTTGGCCGTCACCGGCGCCCATTCTGTTTCCGACCATTCGAGATCGTCCTGCCTCAGCGCGGAGTTGCTGCGGTCGTCCGAGAGCCATTTTGTCGCGGCGTTCTTCTTGATCAGATCGGTACCCGACATCAGCAGTTCGCGAAACGGCCCGCCCGCGATGAATTTGTGCAGCTGATGATGGACGATCTTCTTCTCCGGGTGATACCAGAGGGTGAAGAACGAGTTCTGGACGATGGTCTGCGTGGGCATGCGGGCCTTCCCGCAAGATCTTGTCGGCAGAATTGAGATCGGCCTTCATGGTTGTCATCAACGATGACAGGAATCGTAATCGCGTGTCCAGCCCCCGGACACGCGATCCATTCGACGGACGGGGGCGTGTCGGAATCCGGGACGCTGCGGCCGTGCGACCCCGTGCGAAAGCACACCGAGTTGTAAAGCGCCCGGGCCGCTTTCAAATTTGTCGCGACGGCGTGGCAATTGCTGAGTGCTGGAAGCGAACGCACCCGCTCTGCGTGTATGCAGTCGTCTGTGGAAGCGAGGAGTGATGAAGACCTGGACAATCGGCCGGCGGCTGCTCGTCGGCATCAGCGCCCTCGTGGCGCTTGTGCTCTCCGTGGCGGCGCTGGCGCTCTTCGTCGGCCGCTCGCTCGAAGAACGGTTGATCAATACCGACGACCACACGGTGAAGCGGCTCAATCTCGTGTTGCAGATTGAAACCGAGCTGGAGCGCCTTTACGCAACCGAGCCCGCGCTGCTCGCTGCCGGCTTCATGAACGACGCGCAGCTCGTGGAAGCGAGAAAGCTTGCCGTCGCCGAAGCCGTGTCGGAAGTCTCGGGCAGCCTTGACGCATTCAAAGCAGAAGCGACATCGGAGTCCGACCGCGCCGCGCTTGTCGATCTGACCTCCGATCTCGACGGATGGACACGGTCGAACGAAGACGTCGCACGACTCGTGACGGCGGGGAAAGCCGCCGAGGCGGCCCAGGTGTCCAAGAAGACCGGAGACACGTACAAGACGCGAAGCCGGTCCGCGATGGATGAGATCGTAGGGCGCGAACAGGAAGCGCTTCAGGCCGATCTCGAAGCGGCGAAGGCCAGAACATCGACGGTTCGCATGATGGTGTTCGGCGGCGTGTTGATTGCGTTCGCCATCGCGTTCGTGGTCGTGCGAAGCATCGTCGGGGCGATTCAGTCGCTGCGGAAACAGTCGCAGGAACTTCGCGACGGCACCGAACACGTCGTGGCCGCGGCATCGCAGGTCGCGACGTCGGCGCAAGGACTCTCACAGCAGTCCACGCATCAGGCCGCGTCGTTGCAAGAAACGTCGGCGTCGATGGAAGAGATGGCGTCCATGACGCGCAAGAACGCGGAGAACGCGGTCCACGCCGCCGAGCTCGCCACCGAAGTCGCGCAACAAGTACAGGACTCGAACGCCGCGCTCGACGGGATGGTCGCCTCGATGACCGCTATCCGCGAGTCGAGCAACAAGGTCGCGAAGATCATCAAGGCAATCGACGAGATCGCATTCCAGACGAACATCCTCGCGTTGAACGCCGCAGTCGAAGCCGCGCGGGCCGGCGAAGCCGGGATGGGCTTCGCGGTCGTCGCAGGCGAAGTGCGCAGTCTGGCCCAACGCTCCGCGCAGGCCGCGAAAGACACGGCCATTCTCTTGGAAGAGTCGATCGCGCGGTCACAGGAAGGCACCGGACGCGTCGGGCAGGTCGCGCAGTCGATTACGTCGATCACCGACAACGTGCTGCGCGTCAGAGGCATGGTGGAAGAAGTCCGGCAGGCGAGCGCGCAGCAGTCGCAGGGCATCGATCAGGTGACGCAGGCGCTGGCGCAAATGGAAAGCGTGACGCAGGCCACCGCGGCGACCGCCGAAGAGAGCGCGGCCGCCAGCGAGGAACTCAACGCGCAGGCGGAGACGTCGATGGCCGCAGTTCGGCGGCTGGAAGACATCGTCGGCTCGGTCCACGCCGCTGCGAACCGCGTGCGCCGCTTCACCAAATATGTGCAGAAAGTTGCGCAGCCGCGTGCGCACGGCAACGGCTCGAAGCCGCGGCGCAACGGCGGAACGGCGTTGGATCCGTTCCCGCTGACCTCCGACGTGCCGACGAGCAACGCATTCGAAGCGCCGGTGTTCCTGCAGGGACGCAGTGGCACATAACGGCACAAGTTTGTGATTACAGAACGTCAGACGAAGACCGATAAGGTAGAGGTGTTGCGTCGCAAACGCTTGCGGCCGCTTCCCGCTGACAAAGCTGCTGAACTGATCACGTTGAACGGCCAACTGGGATTGGTCGCCCGCCAGTGGCGCTCCGCCGCCGACGCGATAGACGATGCGCTCGTTTTGATCGACAGCAACGACAAAGTCATGCGGATGAACCGCGCGGCCGCATTGTCGCTCGGCGGATCCACCTGGTCGGTCTGGGTCGGAAAGCCGGCGCTGCGGCTGGCGAAGTATCCGCCGTGGGACAACGCGCTCGAACTCGGGCGATCGTGTCTCGCGCGCAAGAAAGTCATGACGGGCCGCGCGCACAACACCGAGAGCGGCCGAACGTGGCAGTTGTGGGCGCGACCGCTGCCCGATCCCGAACAGACCGCCGTACTGCTGATCGCTCGAGACGTCACGGCATTTCTCGAGCTCCAGGACTCCGTGCGCCGGGCCGAGACCATGGCGGCGCTCGGCGAGTTGACCGCCGGCGTCGCGCACGAGGTGCGCAACCCGTTGTTTGCCGTGTCGTCGCTCGTCGAAGCGTGGGCGCAGCAGCCCAGCCGCGATCCGACGCCGTTTGTCGACGCACTGCGCCGCGAGGTCACGCGCCTGCAAGCGCTGATGATCGAGCTGCTCGAGTTCGGCAAGCCGTCGAGCGAAGCCTCGCAACCGGGACAGTTGAGCGCGGCCATCCACGGCGCCGTCCGCGCGTGTGAGCCGGAGGCCAAGGCGCGAAACGTGCGCCTCGTCACCGACATTGTCGCCGACGCCGAAGTGTCGATGTTCCCGCGCCGTCTCGAGCGCGTGTTCGTGAACCTGATTCAGAACGCGATTCAGCATTCGCCCGCCGGCGGCGAGGTGACGATCGAAATCAGCGCGTCGCCTGACGCCTATCCCCAGGCGCTGCAGGTGGCGGTGCGCGATCAGGGCCCCGGCATCGCAGCGGCGGACTTGCCGCGCCTGTTCACGCCGTTCTTCAGCCGCCGCGGCGGCGGATTCGGTCTTGGCCTCGCGATCAGCCGGCGGATTATCGACGAGCACCGCTGGCGCGTCGTCGCCGCCAACGGCCCGTCCGGCGGCGCCGTCATGACGGTGATGGTCCCGATGCCCGGCTCGCTCGAAATCGCTCCCCCAGCGCAAAAGGTTGGCGCATGGTGAAGAGCCGCCTGCTGATCGTGGATGACGAGCCTGGTTCGCGGCTCGGCGTCCGCAGCTATCTGGAAGGTCACGGATACGACGTCGACGAGGCCGACAGTGTCGGCGCGGCGATGCGCATCCTGCACGCGCAGGTGCCCGATGTCGCGCTCGTCGACTACTCGCTGCCCGACGGCACGGCGCTCGACCTGATGGCGCAACTGAAACAGCAGGGCATCGACGTTCCCGTCGTCGTGCTCACGGGCCACGGGTCGATCGAGCTCGCGGTGATGGCCGTGAAAGAGGGCGCCGAACAGTTTCTGACGAAGCCTGTCGAATTGAGTTCGCTGGCGCTCGTGCTGGATCGCGTCATCGAACACCAGCAGAACAGCCGGCGCATTCTTGCCGTGCAGTCGTCACGGCAGACCACCAGCGAAGACGGATTGATCAGCGGACGCAGCCCCGCCGTGCGCGCGCTCGCGCACGACGCGAAAACCGCGGCGGCGTGCGACGCCCCGATTCTCATCGAGGGTGAAACCGGCACCGGCAAGGGCATGCTCGCCAAGTGGATCCACGGCGCGAGCGCGCGGTCGGGCGAAGCCTTCGTCGATCTCAATTGCGCGGGATTGCCGCGCGAGCTCCTCGAATCGGAGTTGTTCGGCCACGAGAAGGGCGCCTTCACGGGCGCGACGAATTCGAAGCCGGGGCTGGTCGAAGCCGCGCACCGAGGGACGATGTTCCTCGACGAGATTGGCGACACCGACATTGCCGTCCAGCCGAAGCTGCTGAAGATCGTCGAAGAGAAGCGCTTCCGCCGGCTCGGCGACATCGGCGAGCGCCGTGTCGACGTGCGGTTCATCGCGGCGAGCAACAAGAGCCTCCTGCAGCTGGTCGATCAGAACGAGTTTCGCGAAGACCTGTATTACCGGCTGAACACCATCGTGCTGCGGCTGCCTCCGCTGCGTCATCGCAAGGAAGACATCCCGACGCTGGTGCAGCAGCTGCTTCACCGGCTGTCGCGCGAGATCGGCCGCCCGGTGCCGCGCCTCGAAGCCGATGCGCTCGAGGCGCTGCAGGCGCACGCATGGCCGGGCAACATCCGCGAGCTGCGCAACGTGCTCGAGCGCGCGATGCTCGCCGCGTCGTCGCCGGTGCTGCGATCCGGCGATCTGCGTTTGAACGCCGCGCCAAGGCGGTCAGCGCCGCTCGCTGCGGCGGCGACCATCCCCGCAAGCGCGGAGACGCTGAAGGAAGTGGAGTGGCTCCACATCCAGCGCGTGCTCGATGAAGAGAAGGGCAGCGTGGGCCGCGCGTCGAAGCGTCTCGGAATTCCGCGAAGCTCGCTCTATCAAAAGCTCAAGCTGCGAGACGCCGGCCCCAACTCCGCCGCATAGTCAGATCAGCCCGGCCCGCTTCATGGCGTGATACCGATTCACGATCTCGATTCCCAGCCGTTCGGGTTCGGCGTCCACCATCGTGCCGGCGCGCGTGGCGAGACGGTTGAACGCGTCGCGGCGCGACTGTTCGTACAGATGCGCGCTCGCGACCTCGATCGGCGCGTCGCCGCCGGTCATCGGCTGTGCGATGAGTTCGCCGACGATCCGCTCGCGCAGGCTTGCGAGCAGCACGAGATGTCTGGAGCGCAGCAATCGCAGCGCGTGCCCGAGCTCCGTGCTGTCCTCGTCGCGGAAGTTGGTGATCACGATGACCAGCGCGCGCTTCGTCTGGCGCCGCAGCAGATCCTGGGCCGCCGCGACGTAATCGGGGTGGGTCAGCGTCGGCTCGACACTCGACAGCTCGGCCATCAGAGCGTTGAGTGCATGCGATCCCTTTCGCGGCGCGAACGTGCGGCCCTGTCCGGCCGGCGTGCCGAACGTCAACGCGCCGACGGCGTCGCCCTGCTTCAGCGCGACATAGCTGAGCAGCATGACGGCGTTCAGCACTTGATCGAAATGTGACGTGCCGATGCCATCGTGCCGATCGTCAGCGCGCATGCGCCGTCCGCAGTCGACGAGCAGCATCACGCATTGATCGCGCTCGTCCTGAAACTCGCGCACGATCGGTTTGCCCGCGCGGAGCGTCGCCCGCCAATCGATGTGGCGCACCGGGTCGCCGCGCCGGTATTCTGTCAACTGCTTGAAGTCGGTTCCCTGCCCACGCTGCTGGTAGGTCTTGATGCCGATTTCCTGCAGACGACGGTCGCCCGCGAGCCACGCGTAGCGCGCCACCTGCGCGAAGTCGGGATAGACGCGACGCACGTCGGTTGTGCCCAGGCGCTCGAGTAACTCGCAAAACCCCCACTTGGAGCGCACGCGCACATCGGTGGGGGCAAACGTCACTTCGCCGCGTCGCGTCGGCAGCGCCGAGTAGCTGGTTTCCAGCCGCGTTCCGGCAGTCAGTGTGAGCTGCATCGGGAGACCGGTCGTCTGCACGGTCGAGTCTGTGTGGTCGTAGAGCGAGCAGCGCCAGGAATCAGGCCCCTCGGTGTCGATGCAGACGCGGACCGGCCGCTCGACGCCGATCGCGAACGCGGCAGGCAATCGTCGCGTGACAACGGGAGGCGAACGATGCCAGGCGATGACGGAGGCGCGATAGTCCCACAACGCCGCCGCGACGATCGCGGCGAGCCCGGCGAACGTCGCGCGCATCGCCAGCGTGGCGGGCAGGCCGAGCAGCAGCGCGGCCAGAATCACAACTGCGGTCGCAGCGAGCGAAACGACGGCCGTGCGTCCGGGAATGACCGAGACAGCCATTACATCCGTGGCGCAGGGACGGCTTCGAGCACCTCGGTCAACAGTTCGTTGACTCGCCGACCCTCGAGCAGTGCGTCGGGCGCCAGCGCGACACGATGCCGGAGTGCCGGCAGCGCGATGTGCTTGATGTCGTCCGGCGTCACGTACGCGCGTCCGTCCATCAGCGACACAGCCCGGGCGCCGCGCACCAGCGCGAGAGCACCACGTGACCCGCTGCCGATGGCAAGCCCCGGATGCTCCCTTGTCGCGCGGACGAGGCGAACGGCATAGTCGACCACCTGCTCGTCCAGGCGCTGCCGTGTCGCGAGGAACTGCAGCTGTTCGAGCGCGTCGCGGCCAAACACCGGCTTCACGGCGCCGAGCGGCAGTTCGTCACCCGCCTGACCGTCAGTGGCGCGCACGACGATGGCCGCTTCCTCTACGCTCGATGGGTAGCCGATCTCGATCTTGAAGAGAAATCGATCGAGCTGTGCTTCGGGCAGCGGGTAAGTGCCTTCGGTCTCTATCGGGTTCTGTGTCGCAAGCACCATGAACGGCTTGGGCAGCGGCAGCGACTGACCCTCGAGCGTCACCTGATATTCCTGCATGACCTCGAGCAACGCGCTCTGCGTTTTCGCCGGCGCGCGGTTGATCTCGTCAGCGAGCAGCACGTGAGTGAACACCGGGCCGCGAACGACGCGAAGATCGCGCGTCGCCGGATCCAGCACCGCGTGCCCGGTGATGTCGGAGGGCATCATGTCGGGCGTGAACTGCACGCGCCCGTGCGCGAGCGACAGCGCCTGCGCCAACGCCCGCACCAGTAACGTCTTGCCCAGACCGGGGACGCCCTCGATGAGGACGTGCCCGGAGGCGACCAGGGCGATGAGCACCTGTTCCACGACCGCGGGCTGGCCGACCATCGCCTGGCCAATCGCCGTGCGAAGTTCGTTGATCATGCCGTTCGCCTGCGCGAGCGTGAGCGAGCCGTTCTGTCCGGATTCAGTGTTTTCCATAAGCAGACCGTGTCAGCGTGACGACGATGTGGCGCCGGGCGTTTTCGAGGAGCGCGATCGCGGCGCGAAGCTGGTTCGGCCGAGTCGATCGCTGGTGGTATGCGGCAGTCAGGAGATCGGTGGCGTCGACGCTAGTCAGACGCTGCAGTGCCACGCCGCGCTCGGACGCCGGCAGCGCGTTGTAGCCCGGCACGCGGCGGCGCGCGGCTTCTTCAAGCGCGCGGACGGTGGCAGCGTGCAACGCCTCGCCGCCGCCGTGGCGCGACGCGAAGTGGCCGGTGCCCCGAATCTGCTCGGCCAGCGATCGCCGCGCGGCAGAGGCCGTGGGCGCGATCGGCCCGAATCGCACCGCGCCGCGCCAGAGAAGCAGCGCCACGATCAGGAGCGCGACGATCACCACTGGCGCCCCCCATCGCCACATGAGCACCAGCAGCGGAGGCACGTCGGCTTCCGACAGGAAGTGCACATCGTCGCCGCGCCGCAGATCGGTCGCCGCGACGAATAGCCACCCGTGGTCCCCTTGGAACAGTTCCTGATAGCGGAACGGCTCCGCGTTGATCCACGTGACGTGACCTTGACCAACCCGCACGCGTACGGCCTGGATGCCCGTGGAGTCACGCAGCGACCACTCGACGGGCTTCTTCGTCTTCAGCGACCACAAGTGCTGGGCGCCGCACAGCGACAGCTTCGTCCTCGACTTGCCGCGGCGTGGCGTGTCTGCTGTCTCTTCGGTGAATGTGCGGCACGCGCTGTAACGCGTCGGCGCGTCCGACGACTCCTCGTCTACTGCGCGATCGATCCCGGCCCAGTGTTCGAAGTCCTGATTCGTCGTCACAAGCAAGCTGTCCACGAC
>Ga0097621_100001173_pt1 | contig 18149 bp, 14 predicted proteins | sample KBSMisM72_FD_73165 | JGI IMG/M metagenome (GOLD analysis project Ga0097621, IMG submission 73165) | Miscanthus rhizosphere microbial communities from Kellogg Biological Station, Michigan, USA - KBS Miscanthus M7-2 (version 2) (version 2) | ecosystem: Host-associated > Plants > Roots >... | reverse complement strand
CACCCGCCTCATACGCTTCCCAAATTCACATCAGTTTGCAGGGAGGCATGATGACTGTTCGCAAGTGGCTGACGGCGTTGTTCCTCGTCGCGATGTCTGCGGCGGCGATGGCTCAGACGGACCAAGGCCGGTTCACAGGGACGGTGCGCGATTCGTCGGGCGCGTTCGTCGCGGGCGCGACGGTGAAGGTCAAGAACGAGCGCACCGGCGAGGAGCGCGAGATCCTCACCAACCAGCAGGGCTACTTCCTGCTCGGCTCGCTCAAGCCGTCGAGCTACACCATCCGCGCCGAAAAAGGCGGCTTCGCGGCCATCGAATACACCAACATGCCCATCGCGGTCGGCCAGGAGCTGAATCTCGATTTCGAGTTCAAGCCGGCGGGCGTGACGGAAACGGTCACCGTCGTCGGCTCCGCGCCGGTGCTCGACGTCTCGTCCGCCCACATTGGCGTGAACGTGAGCGAGCGCGACGTCAAAGATCTCCCGGTCAACGGACGGCAGATGTCACAGCTCATGCTGCAGGCGCCCGGCTCGCAGAACGCGGGCACCGGCACGTGGCAGGACATCCGGTTCAGCGGACGCGCCGTCGAACAAAACGCGATTCGCTACGACGGCATCGAAGGATCGGCCATCATCGACTCGGCGCCCGGCAACCTCAACGGCGAGGTGGCCACGCCGTTCAAGCTGCAGGCGAGCCTCGAGAACGTCCAGGAGTTCCGCGTCGAGTCGAGTGCGTACCCCGCGGAGTTCGGCACGGGCAGCGGCGGCCAGGTGAGCGTCATCACGAAGTCCGGCGCGAACTTGTTTCACGGGTCGCTGTTCGAGTATTTGCGTCGCGACGGGCTCGACTCGCGCAACTACTTCGACTACGTCCGGAACTCGAACGGCTCCGTCCAGAGCGAGCTGCCCAAGTCGCTGCTCAAGCAGGACCAGTTCGGCGGGTCGATCGGCGGACCGATTCTGAAAGACAAGGCGTTCTTCTTCGGCAGCTACGAGGGCTACCGTCTGGACGCCGGCATCAACATCATCGAGGCGGTGCCGAGCGACTTCGCGTGGTCGCGCGCCGTCCCCGTAATCGCCTCGCTGCGCCCTGGCTTCCTGGCGCCGAACGCATTCATCGCCTCGAAGGCGGCGGCGGGCCAGGATCTCGATACCGCGCAGATTCAGACGCCGCAGTCGGTCCGCGAAGACTCGTTCAGCGCGCGCCTCGACCTCAAATACAACGCTCGCTGGTCGAGCTACTTCCGATTCTTCGGCGACCGCGGCACGAGCGACCAGCCCAATAACGTCGCGGGCCAGGTCATTCACACGATCGCCAATCCGGTCAACGCCGTCGCGAACATTCAGGGGATCCTGTCCAACAGCACGACCAACGAGTTCAAGTTCGGATACAACGGCGCGCCGACGCAGCTCACGGGCCTCGCACCCGTCGTCAACGGCTGGGACTTCTCGACCTTCATCATCAACACCACCGGCTCGGTCGCCAACAGCGGCATCGCTGGCCAGGGCGCGAGTTCGGGCCTCACGGTGCCCGGCGGCCTCATTCGCGCGAACAGCGCGCAGAACGGCCGCGCCCAGCCCTACGATCCGTACACGCTGTCGTTCATCGATGCGCTCAGCTCGATTCACGGCAGCCACTTCCTCAAGATCGGCGGCGAGTTCCGCATGATCCGGCTCTCGACGGATCGCCTGGGCGGCACCACGTACTCGTTCACGAACCTCAACGCGTTCCTCGCGAATCAGCCGTCGTCGATTCAGTTCCTCGGCGACGAGAGCGCGCCGAGCGTGTTCAACAACGGCGCAACGGGTCCACGGAATTTCAAGCAGGAGTACTACATCGCCTACGCGCAGGACGAATGGCGCGCGAATCCGAAGCTCACGCTGAACTACGGCGTGCGGTACGACTACTACTCCGTGCCGCGTGAAGCCAACAACCTGCAGGTCAAGTTCAACATCGACACCGGCGTCATCGATCCAAACACGACGCCAGTGCTGAAGTCGACGACGACGAATTTCCAGCCACGTGTCGGGATGAGCTACGCGGCAACGCCGAAGACGGTCTTTCGCGCCGGGTTCGGCATGTTCGTCGGTCCAGGACAAACCGAGGATCAGATTCAGACGATTGGCGATTCCGATCGCGTCAGCAGCACGATCTCGTCAGGCGCCGCGCTCGTGTTCCCGCTCGATCCGGCCGTGGCCATCGCAAACTTCGTGAGCAACCCGAACAACCGCAACTACCAGCCGCGCGCGTATGCCAACGACTACACGGTCCCGGAGCGCATCTGGCAGTACACCGCGTCGGTGCAGCAGGATCTCGGCGATCGCTTCGCGCTGACGGCCGCCTACATCGGCAGCCAGGGACGCAACCTGTTCCTCCGCAGCGTCACCAATCAGATTACGCAAGTGGTGACGAACCCGAATCCTGCGAACGCGGCGATCGTGATCCGGCAATTCTCGATTCCCGTGCGCGACGCCGCCGGGAACATCACGGGCGTGCAGAACCCGTTCGCCGAAATCGACTACAAGACGAGCGGCGGCCACGACAGCTATAACGCGCTGCAGTTGGGAATGTCGCGGCGGTCGCTGAGCGGCATGTCGATGAACGTGCAGTACACGCTGTCGAAGAGCTACGGCAACACGGCTGGATCGAATGAAGCGCTGACTGCTGGGAATCTCGCACGCAACATCGCGGACTTCGACTACGACAACGGCTACAACAACTTCGATGTCCGCCACACGTTCAACTTCAGCCTGCTCTATCAGGTTCCCTACGGCCGCGGCCGCAGCCTGAACGCAGGCGGCGTGAAGGACTGGGTGCTCGGCGGTTGGGACATCGGCGGCATCTACAATGCACGCAGCGGTCTGCCGATCAACCTACTCGTCGTGCGTCCCGACATTCTTTACAGGGACGCCGCCGGGAATTACTTCAACAACCCCGCGGCTGGCCGTGTGGCCGTGATCAACACGCCCGGTGGCGGCAACTCGCGCAACGTGCGCCGGCCCGATCTCGTGCCGGGTGTGGATCCGTTCATCAACGACAACGGCCTGCTGTTCCTCAACGCAGCAGCCTTCGCCACGCCGTTGCCGGGCACGTGGGGCAACCTGGAGCGCAATTCGCTGCACGGGCCGATCTTCAACCAGGTGGACATGGTGATCTCGAAGCACTTCGGCGGCGCGAGAAACGTCGAATTCCGCGCGGAGGTGTTCAACCTGTTCAACACGGCGAACTTCTCGAATCCAAACGCGACGCTGCCGAATGCCCTTCCCACCACCGCGACGACGGAAGCCAACAAGGTGCAGCCGGGCCAGCCGTTTACCGCAGGTGCGGCCGGCAGCGCGTTCGGCGTGTTGACGTCGACCGTGGGACGCACGGTCGGCCTCGGCACGGCGCGCCAGGTCCAGTTCGCGTTTCGTTTGAACTTCTGAGCGCGAAGGGCGCGAAGAACTTCCCAACCACGAAGGGCACGAACGACGGCGGGCCGAGCGGCCCGCCGTCGTTTTTTTAGGCGGACTCGGCCTCGAGCGACGACGGCCGCAGCCAGCGTTCGGCTTCCTCGAGCGTGCCGACGACGTTCGTCGCGACAAATCGACCTCGCGTGAATTGTGCGAAAAGCCGGCCGATGCCGATGGCCTCAGGAGTGAACGCGACAATCGCCAGTCGTCCGTACTTCAGCGTGCTCTTTTCAGGAGAAATCCGCTCGGCGACTTGCCTGAGCTGGCTGGTCTCTGGAGTCGTCGTGATCGTCCGGATATCGAGCACCACGTCCATCGCTCCGGTACGGCGCGGATCGCGCTCGAGTGCCGCGAAGTGCGCCATCACTTGGTCGAAGGTGACAGATCCCGCACAGGTGGTGCGAACAAGGTTCCGGTTCACGTCGATCTCGTAGAGGACTGGCATAGCAGAAGAAAAACTAACGCGAATCCAAGGAACCGCACAAGGAAAATGTAAAGCGAAACGTCACACCGAATTCACCAGCTCTTTACAGCGCATCCATGCGCCGCCGCTAATGTCGAGCCATTCATCTGGAGGTTCGACGATGCGTTCAGGGTTCACCCTTATCTTGTGTGTGCTCGCCTGGGCAGCCACCGCAATGGCGCAGCCCGCACCCCGCGGCGCCGCCGCACTCTCGGGCAAGGTGCTCGATCCGGAATCGAAAGTGGTGGCCAATGCCGCTGTGATCGTCCGGAACGAAGCGACGAACGAAATCCGCACGACGTCAACGGACGGCGTCGGCCGCTTCTCGTTCACTGGACTTCCGGCCGGTATGTACACGATTGAAGTCGCCGTCCCGGGATTCGAGATCGTGCGGCGCGCCGCCGTACGCGCCGCTGAAGGCGTCGTCGAAGAGGTGACGATCAACCTGAGCCTGGCCAATATCACCGAGACGGTCACCGTCTCGACCGCGCTTCCCGCCGCTGCCGTCGCGGCGCCGTCGCAAGGATCGTTGACCGCGCGCTCGGCGCAGTCGCTCATCAGCGCAGAGTACATTCGCAACTACACGTCGCCATTTTCCGACTACAGCCAGGTGCTGCAGATGGCGCCTGGCACGTTCAGCGTCAGCGCGAACGGGCCCGGCTTGAGCGACACCAAGACGTTCTACCGCGGTTTCAAGGACGGCCAGTACAGCATGACGTTCGACGGCATTCCGTTCAACGACACCAACGACCCGACGCATCACTCGTGGGTGTTCTTCCCCGCGCAGACGATCGGATCGACGGTGTTCGATCGGAGTCCTGGATCGGCCGTGTCGATCGGCCCATCGACATTCGGCGGATCGGTGAACATGCTGTCTCGTTCGCTGACTTCGGACACGGAAGTGAACGGCACCGTCTCGTATGGATCGTTCAACACGCGGCTCTTCGACGGCGAAGTGGACTCGGGCAAGTTCGGCCCTGGCGGAAAATCGCGGCTCCTGGTCGAAGGCCATGAAATGAAGTCGGACGGCTACCAGACATTCAATTACCAGGACCGCAAGGCGTTCTCCGCGAAGTACCAGTACACGGTGAACGACACGACATCGATCACCGCGTTCAGTTCAGTGATGCAGTTGAACAGCAACACGCCGAACCAGAAGGGCTCCACCCGCGCGCAAATCGCCCAGTTCGGCGACAACTTCCTGATGTCCGGAGATCCGAGCTCGCCGCTGTACTACAAGTTCAACTACTACAGCATCCCGACGCATTTCGAATACGTCGGCGTCAAGACCTCGTTGGGCAACGGCTGGACGATCGACGACAAGGTCTACACGATGCGCTACTACAACAAGCAGAACTACAACGGCGTCACGAGCATCACGACGACGAGCGCCACGGACAAATTGAACAGCTACTGGAAGGTCGGCAACAACATCCCGATCACGAAAGCGACGTCCACTGGCGTGTTCCGCACAGGGTTGTGGACGGAATACGCGTCGACCGATCGCTACCAGGCGCCTTCCGATCCGCGGACGTGGATTGATGCGCCGCTGCCGAACTTCCACGAGATGTTCGGGACGACGACCTTGCAGCCCTACGCCGAGTACGGCTGGAGAGCGACGCCGAGTTTGACGGTCACGCCCGGCATCAAATACGCGTACTACAAACAGGACTTCACGCAGTTCGCCGACAACGGCAAGACCGTCGGAAGCCTCAACGGCGCGCTTTACACGCAGCACGCGGTCGACTACCACACGTGGTTGCCGTCAATCGACGCGCATTATCTCGTGCAGCCGTACTGGTCGATCTACGGGCAGTACGGCAAGGGACAGAACATTCCGCCGACGAGCATTTTCGATGTGAAGGGCGCGCTGGTCGCCACGCTGCCGAAGCCGATCCTCACCGACACGATGCAGGTGGGATCGGTGTGGAAGTCGGGACGCGCGACGCTCGACGTCGACTTCTACCACATCGGCTTCCAGAACGACTACTCGTCGTCGATCGATCCGGTGAGCGGCGAGACGCTGTATTTCCTGACGAGCGACTCGACGACACAAGGCGTCGAGGCCGAGAGCACGCTGCTCCTTGGGTATGGCATTGCGGTCTACTTGAACGGCACGGCAGGCACGGCGAAGTACAACGACACCGGGCTGTGGGCGCAGAACGCACCCAAGGACACGGAAACGATCGGCGTCACGTACAACATGGGCAGCTGGAACGTCGGCCTGTTCAACAAGCGCGTCGGCGAGATGTGGCAGGACAACAACGCGGCGCATCAAGCCGTCGCCATCGATCCGTTCAACATCACGAACGTGTTCGTGAATTACCAGGTGCGCAAATTGGCGGCGCTCCAGAACACGCGCATCCGCTTCGCGGTGAACAACCTCACCGACAGCCACGCGATCACCGGGGTCACGCCGGCGTCGGCGTCGTCGAACCTGCCGGCGGCGGGAGACATCCTGACGCTGATGTCGGGCCGAAGCGTGTCTGTGTCGGTGACTGTCGGATATAGCCCGCGATAGACGTCCGGCTCTAGCCGCGTCCGTAGTGTCCGGCTTTAGCCAAAGCCGCAAGGTCCGCCTGAAGGCGGACACTACGTACGATTCCTAGACGACCTGCCATCCCTTCTCTGTGAGCTGTTCGATCTCGAGCTGCCAGGTGAGCATCGCCCGCTCGACGCGGTGCCAGTCGTCGTAATGAACCTGCCGGGTAGGTTTCGTATCTTCCGTGAGCGTCAGCTCCCAGCCTGACGGCTGAGATGCCGTAACGCGATATTTTCTCGTGTGCTCGTCGTGTCGGAGAGCAATCGAAAACATTCAGTGTCCTCGTTTTGAGGCCTAATCGTTGATCGGTACGATAGAGCCATCTGTAAACTCGATGTAAACGAAAATGGTCCGTACGCCCTACCTGAGCTGTCCGGTCTGGAAACGGAGCGCGGATAGTTTGGCCTGATAGTCATATCGCGCAGTAGCTTGCGCGATCTCGGCCTCGGTCGCGTTCAGCTGCGCCTGAGTCAGTTCGACGATCGAGCTCAGGCCCATATTGTAGCGTTGCTGCGCAAGGTCAAGTGCGTCGCGCGCCTGCATGAGCAGCTGATTCGTCAAGTCCACGCGCTGATAGCCTGTCTTCACCTGCACCCACGCCATCGTCACGTCCCGAGCGACGCGGTTTTCGAGATCCTGTCGCGCCTCGTCGGCTATTTGCGCGCGGTACATCGCTTCGCCGCGCCGCGCGGAATACAAGCCGCCGTTGAAGACCGGCACCGTGACGTTGAAGCCGGCGGCCGAGTAGTGTTCGTTCAGCACCGGATCGCGATACGGCGTCACACCAGCCGTGCCGACCGCGGCAATCGTCGGGAACGACAGCGCCCGTTCGGCGAGCACGAACTTGGACGCCGCCTGTGCCGCGAGCCGCTCCGCAGCGACGTCCGGGCGATCCCGCAGTGCCTGCACAATGACCGCTGAGGCATCGTCGGACGTGGGCGGCGCGAGCGGCTCCTCGACCAGTAAGTACGTGGACGTTTGCGGCGCTCCCATCGCGGTGTTGAGCGCCGCAAAGGCGCCCTGCACATCGCCCTCCGCCTGTACTCGCAGCAATTGCGCTTGACTGAGATTCACGCGGGCGAAGCTCAAGTCGAGACCCGACCTCAACCCGCTCTGTGCGAGCGCGCTCACCTGATCGACGACCACCTGGCGTGTATCGACGGTCTGCTGAGCGACGCGCAGGACGGCCTGCGCCCGCTGCGCGTCGAAATACGCGCGGTCGACACCGAGCAGGATATTGGCGCGCGTTGCAGTCAGGTCCTGCGCCTGCGCGCCGGCTCGGAGCTTCTGCGTCTGCACGAGGTCGCTCGTGCGCCCGAAGTCCGTGACAAGCTGCGCCGCAGTAACACCAAGCGCGAACCGATCGAAGATCGACGGGTTGTTCAGTGCGCCGGCCGTGATGCGCGTGTTGTCTGGCGCTGCGGCACCTGTGACGCTGCCGAAGATGGTCGGCCAGTACGCCGATTTGACCTCACCGACCGTCTGCTGCACGGCTTGCGCCGCAGCCTGCGCGGCAAGCACACCGGGATGACCGGCGAGCGCACGCTCTTCCGCGTCCTTGAGCGTCAGCCGCGTTTGCGCGTTGGCGGTCGACGCCGCCGCGAGGATTGCCACAACGAACAAGACGCAGGCGTTCATCGCACCGAGCTCCGGCGGTACACGAGCAAGTACGCGGCCGGTACGATGAACACCGTTAGCGCCACCGACACCGTCAGGCCGCCGATGATCGCCCGCGCCAGCGGCGCGTACGCCTCGCTGCCTGTGCCAAGCTTCAGCGCCATCGGCACGAGGCCGATGATCGTCGCCAAAGACGTCATCAGGATCGGCCGCAGACGGATGCGGCACGAGTTGACGACCGCATCGAGCACCGTCATCCCGTCGTCCTGCAGACGATGCGTGAACTCGACGATCAGGATGCTGTTGGAGACCACCATGCCGACCATCATCAGCACGCCCATCAACGATTGCACGTTCAGCGTCGTCCCGGTGACGTAGAGCGCGACAAGCACGCCCGTCAGTCCGGTGGGCACGGCAAGCAGAATCAGCAATGGGTCGAGGAACGATCGAAATTGCGCGACGAGGATCAGATACAGCAACACGAGCGCGAGAATCAGGCCAAGCGCGAAACTCGTGAACGACGATCGCATGCCCTGCACCATGCCGCGCATGTTGACGCGCACGCCGCCAGGCAACGTGGTGTTCTGGAGTATCCGGTCGATGCCGTTCGCCAGCGTGCCGAGGTCTTCGCCGGCGGGATTGACGTAGATGTCGATGACGCGTCGAATCTGATAGTGATCGATTTCGGTCGGCGACGTGATCGGCGTGACTTTGGTCACCGCATCGAGAAGCGTCGGATCTTTGACGCGCTCTCCATGCAACGGGATTCCGCGCAAGTCGAGCAGGTTGCCGACGCGGTTCTCCGGATATTGGACCGTGAGCATGTAGTCGTTGCCGCTTCTTGGATCCACCCAATAGCTCGGCGCGATCATCTGGTTCGACGTCAGCGCCGTAATCACGTTGTCCACGACTTCGCGCTGATTGAGGCCAAGCGAGGCGGCGCGCTCCCGGTCGATATCGAGCCGCAGCGACGGGTAGTCGATGTCTTGCGGAATGAAGACGTCGCTGACGCCAGGAAGCTTGCGAATCTCGGCGGCCACGCCCGCTGCCGCGGCGTACACGGTCTCGACGTTGGAGCCGTTCAACTGCACGTCGATCGGCGCGGGCAATCCCTGGTTCAGCACCGCGTCGACGATGCCGCCCGACTGAAAGTAGGCACTCAAGTGCGGCAGCTCCTGCGCGATGGCCTGTCGCATCCGCGCCATGTACTCGTAGCTGCCAACGCGGTGCTTCTCCTTGAGCGCCACTTGCACAGTGGCCGTGTGCGGGCCGGAGTTGCTCGTGTAGAGCGACGAAAACCCGGGCTGCACGCCGATGTTGGAAACGATGAGATCGAGGTCGTCGGGCGCGACGACCCGCCGCACCAGCGTCTCCACCTTGTTGACTTCCCTGGCGGTCAGCTCGAGGCGGCTGCCGGACGGCGCCTTGACGTTCATCACGAACTGTCCGGCATCTGTGCGTGGGAAAAACGCGACGCCGAGGAAGGGATAGATGATCAGGCTGAGCGCAAACAACGCGGTGATCGCGATTACGAGTCGGCCGGGCGCGCGAAGTCCGATGCGGACGCGGCGCTCGTACCAGACCAGCATTTGTTCGAAGCGATGGGTGAACGCGTGGTTGAAGCGCTCTGCGAATCCGGAGGCAGGAGGGGCGGGATGGGCAGGATCGGCGGGATGGCCGGCGTGCGGCGCTTTGAGAAAGCGGGCGCAGAACAACGGCACGACCGTCATCGCGACGAAGTACGACGCGAAGAGCGCCAGGACCACTGCAAGCGCGAGCGCCGAAAACAGAAAGCGGCTCACGCCGTACAGGAATGTCACCGGGAAGAACACGATCGAGCTGGTGAGCGTCGCGGCGAGCACGGCCATGGAAACTTCTTCGCCGCCCTTCTCGGCCGCGACTGCCGGCGGCTCGCCCATCTCGAGATGCCGGAAGATGTTTTCGAGCACGATGACTGCGTTGTCAATCAGGCGCGAGAAGACGAGCGCGAAGCCGGCCAGGATCATCGTGTTGATGGAGCTTCCGCCGAAATACAACAGGATGATCGCAGCGAGCACCGACATCGGGATGGCGAGGAACACGCCGACGGTCGCGCGCAGGCTGCCGAGGAAGACGAGCACCATGACGCCGGTCAGCAGCAGCCCCATGCCGCCCTCGTCGAGCAGCGTTTCGATCGCGCGCCTGACGAACAGCGACTGGTCGAACACGATGTCGGCCTTCAACTGCGCCGGCACGTCGAGCAGCCGTCCGACGACGTCCTTGACGCCGTCGACGACGGCAATCGTGTTGGTGTCGCCGCCCTGTTTCATCACCGGAAGAAACGCCGACCGCTGGCCGTCGACCTGCACGATGTTGTTTTGAATCTGGTTCGCGTCCTCGGCGTGACCGATGTCGGCCACGCGGACCATCGATCCGTTCGCCGCTGTCTTGAGGGGAATCCGGTTGATGTCGGGCACGTTCCGGAACTGGCTGTTCGTGAACAGCGTGTAGTCGTACGGCCCGATCTTCACGTCGCCCGACGGCAGAATCAGGTTGGCGTTGTTGACGGCGCGCACCACGTCCATCGGGCTCATCTGGTACGCCTGCAGCTTCGCGGGATCGACGTACACCATGATCTGGCGATACTTCCCGCCGAACGGCTGCGGCACGGACGCGCCGGGGACGCCGGCGAGCTGATTGCGGATGGTGAACTGGCCGGTGTCGCGCAGCTGCGTCTCCGACAGCCCCTCGCCTTTCAACGTGATCAGCGCGACCGGCAAGCTCGACGCGTCGAACTTCTGCACGACCGGCGGCAACGTGCCGGGCGGCAGCCGCCGCAGATCGGCCATCGCGAGATTCGAGATCTCGGTGACGTCGGAGTCGGCGTTCGTGCCCGGCTGGAAGAACACGCGGATGATGCTCACGCCAGGAAGCGACCGCGACTCCATGTGATCGATGCCTGCGCCGAGCGTGAAGAACCGCTCGAAGCGGCCGGTGATGTCGTTCTCGATCTGCTCTGGCGGCATCCCGTTGTAAAAGGTGAGCACGGCGACCTGCGGAATGTTGATGTCGGGAAACAAATCCACAGGCATTCGCACGAGGTTCGTCAGCCCGACGACGATCACGATCAGCGAGGCAACGATGATGAAGTACGGATTGCGCAGCGAGAATCGCGCCATTACTTCTCTCCCGCGGTGGCGGCGAGCTTCGGCATCACGACGGCGCCGGGTTTGAGCTGCGCGCGGCTGCCGACGACGACGAGGTCGCCGGCGCCCAGGCCGCGCGTCACCTCGATGCGATCGTCGGCCTCGAGGCCGAGCGCGATCTTCCGCTCTTCAACTTTGCCCTGGGACTTGCCGTCGCCGCTGACGACGAGGACGCGGGCACCGCTCTCCGTCCTGTCGATCGCCTGAACGGGCGCCACGATCGCGTCGTTGGCGGCGTCGAGCACGAGCGTCGCGTCCGCGTACATGCCCGGCACCAGGTCAAGTTTCGGATTCGGCACATCGACCTCGACACGCATCGTTCGCGTGTCGGTGTCGAGCCGATCTGAGAAGCGCGCGATCTTACCGGTCACCGTTTTGTGCAGCGACTGGACGGCGACAGCAACGGCATGGCCGACGTGGATGCGCGACACGGCGGACTCCGGCACCGGAATGACCAGGCGCAGCTTGTCGTTCTGCGACAGCCTCACGATCGGCATCGCCTGCGTCTGCGACGAGGTGCCGGCCTGAATCATCGCGCCCGTGTCGGCGTACCGATGGGTGATGACGCCGTCAAAGGGCGCCGTGATGCGCGCGTAGTCGAACAGCGTCTGCGTCTTGCCTTGCGTCGCCTTCGCGACTTCGAACTGCTCTTTCGCCGCCGCCAGCGCCGCCTGGGCCGTGGACACCTGCGCTTCCGCGACGCGGTCTCTTCCGGTGGCTTCGTCGATGTCCTGCTGCGCGACGAGATTCGGACGCGCTTTCATCACGCCGGCGAGGCGCGTCGACGACAGATGCGCGACCTCGTGCGCCGACTGGGCGCGTTCGAGATCGGCCTGCGCGCGGTTGATCTCTTCATTGGCGCGTTTGACGGCCGCCGCATCCTGTTTGATTTCTTCCTGCAGTTCTGGAATCTCGAGCACCGCGAGCAACTGTCCCGTTTTCACGCGATCGCCGACGTCGACGGAGATCGATTTCAGAAAGCCGGCCACTTTGGCGTGCACCTCGATCTCTTGAAATGGCCGGAACTCGGCGGCGATCGTGAGCGACTGCGCGATGTCCCCACGCGTGACGCGCGCGACCGCCACCGTCGGCGCCGACGATGCGTCCGGCCGCTCGGTCGAGGCGCGCGACGACGAGCACGCTGCGCCCGCGAGTGCGGTGAGCGCGAGTGGCGCCGCAGCGCCGACAAGCCAGAACCTCATTTCAAGCTCCTGACGAGCGTCCGCAGCCCGTCGATTGAGAAATCGCGCGAGCGGCAGAACTGAATGACTGCCTGCTCGTTGAGCTTCATGTCCGCGACCACGCCCGGCAGCGCGTCGGCGAGGGACATCGGGATGCTCTGCACTCCGTGCTCGTCGCCGAACAGCAGATCGCCGCTCCGCACCTTCAACCCGCCAATCTCAACGGGCTCTCCGAAGTCCACGATGTGCGCGAAGGCATGCGACACGGCCATGCCGGTCGCAAACATCTGCATTCGCACGCTGTCGCGCACGTTCGTCACGTCGCGCACCGATCCGTTCGTCGCGTAGCCTTCGCATCCGAGGGCGCGCAGGATGTTGGCGTGAACCGAGCCGACGAATCCGCCGAGGCCAGGCCGCTCGTCGATGTCCTGCACGACGACGAACCTCGGCGCCGACACCGACGCGATGTAGTTCCACCAGTCGGTGCGATCGTGATACTGGTGGCCGACCGGTGGCGGCGACGAGCACCGGATGCGCGCGGTGACAGCGTGGCCGACCGCCGGCGGCAGCGCCTGCGTCAGACAGCGAATCGATACGTCCGCGAAGCCTTCGTTCCGGAGACGGACATCGAACGTCTCGATCGCGTTGGCGATCGACGCGCCGTCGAGCGCGCGAAGCGAGTCCAGTGACAACGGGCCCACGGGGGCCTCCTCTTTGGTTGTAGCGCGAGCCTTCAGGCCCGCCAGGTCCGCCTAAAGGCGGACACTAGCGAAGCGTAGGTGGAGGCTAGAGAGAAACGGTCGGAGGACCGCGGAGCGGATCCGGAGAGAAATCGAGGACCGGGTGGAGCGCCGGTTCGACCGACGGCGGGCGCGGCATTGCGACGCGCGGCGGCTCAGGCTCGGCGCCGAGCGCAGGCAGTACGACGACGTGCTGCGAAGTGATGGCCGCTTTGGTCGGCGGCGCCACCCCAATCCAACTGTGCTTGATGCTCAGTCGCGTGGCGTCGCGATGTTCGACGTGCTGCTGCGCGCGCTTGATCGTCGGGACGAGCACCAGCGCAATCGCAATCGCCGCGATGAAAATCCTGGTCGCCTTGAGCATTCGGTCGAAGACGTACTCTACCGCCGCAAATGCGACGGATGCAACTGACCCCTCAGCGCGAGGAGCCCAGGCCTTCGAGCCGGCGCGTCGCAAATCGTGCGAGGAGCGAGCAGGTCAGTACGATCGTGACGAGCACGAGCGCGCCCGCCCAGGCCTGCCGGTGCCAGTCCTGATACGGCGAGTTCGCGTACGCAAACACCTGCACCGTCAACGACGCGATCGGCTGCGTGAGCTTCGTAGTAAAGAACTTGTTATTGAGCGATGTGAAGAGCAGCGGCGCCGTTTCGCCGGCGATGCGGGCGAGCGCCAGCACGAGGCCGGTGATGATCCCCGGCAGTGCGGCTGGAACGACGACGGTGAACACGGCACGGGCGTGTGTGGCTCCCAACGCCAGCGCGCCTTCGCGCATCGTCCCAGGCACGAGCAGCAGGAGTTCTTCTGTTGTCCGCGCGATGATCGGAATCATCATCACGCCGAGCGCCAGGCCGCCGGCCAACGCGCTGAACTGCTTGAACGGCAGCACGGCGATGCCGTACACGAAGACGCCGATGACGATCGACGGAACGCCGTTGAGCGTGTCCGCCGCGAAGCGCACGAGTGAGGCGAACCGCGTTCCCGCGTACTCCGACATGTAGACGCCGCTGATGATGCCAATGGGAATGGCGAAAAGCGCGCCCAGGGTCACCAGAATGAGCGTCCCGACGATGGCGTTCGCCATGCCGCCGCCGGGCTCCCCAACTGGCGCCGGCATGTGCGTAAAAAACGCGACGTTCAGCGATTGGATGCCCTGGCTGACGACGAAGAACAGCACGAATGCGAGCGGTACGAGCGCGAGCAGCACCGACAGCGCGCAGAACGCGACGAAGATCGAAGATGTGATTTTCCGCCGCCTGACTCCGCGCGTCACGCTGCCGACTCCATTGCGGGGACGACCGCCGAGACAGGCGCCTTCATCGGCCGCGCCATACTCCAGATCAACAGCCGCGACAGGCTATTGATGATGAGCGTCATGATGAAAAGGACGAGCCCGATTTCGATCAGCGCGCTGAGGTAGAGATTCGTATCGGCCTCGCTGAATTCATTCGCGAGGACGGCGGCCATCGTATGCTGCGGCGCCAACAGTGACAACGAGACTTTCGCGTTGTTCCCAATCACCATCGTCACGGCCATCGTCTCGCCGAGTGCGCGGCCGAAGCCGAGCATGATTGCGCCGACGATGCCCGTGCGCGCGTAGTACAGCGCGGCGCTGATCGCTTCGAGGCGAGTCGCACCGAGCGCATACGCGCCTTCGCGCTGCGCCGTCGGCACTGCCTTCAGCACTTCGCGAGCCACCGAGGAGGTGAACGGGATGACCATCACCGCGAGGATGAGCGCCGCCGACAGCATGCCGAGGCCAAACGGCGGTCCGCTGAAGAAGGGCGTGGCTTTCAGCGCCTGCGGAATCGACATCTCGAACGCGCGTACCGCGGGCACGAGGACGAACATGCCCCACAGGCCGTAGACAATCGACGGGATCGCCGCGAGGAGTTCGGTGAGAAACACGAGCACCGGCTTCAGACGGTTCGGCGCCAGTTCAGAGATGAAGACGGCGATCCCGAGCGAAATCGGTGCGGCCAGCAGCAGGGCGAGGATCGACGAATACAGCGTGCCCCAGATGAACGGATACGCGCCGAATTCTCCAGCGACGGGATCCCAGACTTCTGTCCGCCAGAAGTTGAGCCCGAACTTCTGAACCGACAGCCACGACTGCCGGAACAGTTCGGCGCCAATCGCCGCCACGAGCACGACGAGGACGAGCCCGAACAGCCCCGTCCCCAATCGGAACCCGAGGTTCTCCGGCTTCTTCACGAGACCTTGATCTTCGCCAAGGCCGCCATCTCGAGTTTGACGACGTCCTCGGGAAGCGGCGCATAGCCCAGGCCAGCGGCGAATTTCTGACCGTCGGCCAGCGCCCACTTCATGAAGTCGAGCATCGCCTTCGATTGCGTCTTGTCCTTCGGATTCTCATAGAGAAGAATCCAGGTAAAGGACGAAATCGGATAAACGCCCTTCCCCGGCGCGTTGGTAATCGACACTCGGAAGTCGGCCGGCATCTTCCCGGCCGCCGCACCCGCCGCGGCGGTCACCGAATCGACCGTCGCTTTCAAGAACTCGCCGCCCATGTTCTGCACGCTCCCGTACGCGATCTTGTTCTGTAGCGCATAGACCAGCTCGACGTACCCAAGCGAACCCGGCGTCTGCGTGACGATGCCCGCGACGCCCTCGTTGCCTTTGCCGCCGACACCGGTCGGCCAGTTGACTTGAGTTGCCACACCCGCCTTCATCTTCCATTCAGGCGAAACCTTCGACAGGTAGTCGACCCAGATGTACGTCGTGCCCGACGAGTCGGAGCGATGGACGACGGTAATATCGCTGCCTGGCAGGTTCACGCCCGGGTTGAGCTTCGTGAGCGCCGCGTCATTCCATTTCGTGATTTTACCGAGGAAGATGCCAGCGAGAACGGGGCCCGTGAATTTCAGTTCCGCATTCACGCCCGGCAGGTTATAGACCGGGACATTCGCGCCGAGCACCATCGGAAAGTGCAGAACCTTGCCTGGCGCGGCCTGGAGCTGTTCGTTCGTCATCGGGCCGTCTGACGCGCCGAAGAACACCGTCCCGGCAGTGAGTTGACGAATGCCAGCGCCCGATCCGAGCGACTGGTAATTGATTTCGACGTTCGGGTGCAGCTTGTTGTACTCGGAGATCCACTTCTGATAGATCGGGTTCGGAAACGTCGCGCCCGCGCCCTGAATCTGCACCTTCTGCGCCGCCGCGCCGGCGACGAGCGTCGCGACGCCGATCGCCGCGAGCCCGCTTTTAATCTTTCGAGTCATTGTTCGCTCCTTAGAAAATCACCTGTCCGTGAATCGCGAACTTCTTCTGCGATAACTGCGCCACGGGGAAGTTGTTGAACGTCTGGCCGTCGTAGTCGAGCATCAGCGTTGTCTGCACCGTCGACCCCTGATGCGGGAACCAATACGCGAGACCGACAATCGTCCGCGGCCGCGACTCGCTGTCCACGATCAGGTCTGGATTCAAGTGGTCATAGCGAAACAACAGCTCGACCGACGACCCGTTGTCGAACGGCTTCTTCGGGTTCACCCAGAACGACGGGCCGTGCGAGTGGACGTCACGCGCGATGAAGTTCGGCTGGTCGTGCGCGTCGATGTAGTCGAACCCGGCGTTGACGTAGGTCGACTCGAAGGTCGTCTGGAACACACCGCGCGTGCGCTCGGAGTCTCTAATGTAGTTGTCGCCGAAATAGAAGCCCGTCACTCTCAGCCCGCGGAGAATGGGCTTGTTCGCGGCAAACGGCCTGACGGTGCCGCGAATCTCAATCGCCTTCTTGTCGTTCGGGTCAATCTTTGTGTAACCCTCTCCGTTGTAGACCCCCACGTGGACGTCGCCGTAGTTCGATGGAAAGTTGTAGTGAAACGACGCGCCGGCGTCCGAGGAGTTGTAGAAACCTTCGCGTTCGGTGAACGTGGTGCCCTGGAACCGATAGCGGTAGATGTTTTCCGTGTAGTCGATGAACGGGGTCTGCTGGATGCCGAATCGCGCCCATGATCCCTTGGTCATCCAGTCGTCGAGGTTGAATTGCATGAACGCGTATTTGATGCGGAAGATGAGGCTATCGTTCGAGATCACATCGGGCGGAACCAGCGTGATGAGGCCGTCTTCGCGGACGATGTCCGGCGTGATGCGGAACGCCACGATGTGATTGATGTTGCCGGTGACGTTGATGTAGCTGCGGGTGACGTTGAATGCGCTCGGGTTGATGGTATTGCCGTCCGCGTCCTTGATTTGCGGGCTGTCCTGATAGGTGTAGTCCGCGTACAACGTCACGCCAACTTTGATCGAGGGCGTATCGTCGGGCGGCGTATACCCCGCCGCCGGCGTGATCTGAGCGAGCGCAGCGGCTGGAATCAACGACATCAATGCGGCACACACGGTTGAACGAATCAAATAGGGCCTCCTCAGCCCGACAGTACGTTTCACAGATGTCGCACAGGAGTCACACGAGTTACGTCTATGTAAAATCGCCCGGCGGCTCCCCATATCGACACGATATCGGGGCAGCGTAAAGGCCCGTTCACCGCTGCGTTTCAGGCAAGTGAATACTGCGGTCTTACAACAGAGTGATATCAGCTTCGCTTCTTCGTCATGCCGGCGCGGTATTCATGCGCACATGTCATACAACCTGACGGTGCAGTGCGGCTGCGTCGTGTATGTGTCGTGCGATCCGAAAACGGGCTACGCGCATTCGCGCGTCATCGAACGGAAAGGCGACCAGTGCCTCGTGCGCAAGCACGACGTCGGCGTGCGGCTCTATCTGTGGGAGCTGCTGCCTGAGCCAGCGAAGAACACGAACTTGGGGCTCGGGGCTGGGGACTAGGCAGCCCAGGAGCCATTTCGGTAGAGCGTGAGCGCGACGTCGACGTTCGACCGCAACGCGATCGCGATCGACTCCCAGTTCTTCTCGCAGCGCACCAGCGTCTTCCACGAATAGAGGTGTTTCGGCTTGTGAAAATCGCTGTTGGCGATGTACGGATAATGCTTGAGGCT
>Ga0097621_100001169_pt1 | contig 18154 bp, 13 predicted proteins | sample KBSMisM72_FD_73165 | JGI IMG/M metagenome (GOLD analysis project Ga0097621, IMG submission 73165) | Miscanthus rhizosphere microbial communities from Kellogg Biological Station, Michigan, USA - KBS Miscanthus M7-2 (version 2) (version 2) | ecosystem: Host-associated > Plants > Roots >... | reverse complement strand
GGCAGCGATCCGATTTCGATGTCCGCGTCGACGTCGTACACGATGAAATTCGTCGTGTCCTGCCCGGATTGAGTGGGACCAATGCCGCGTTGTCGACGGTGAGCTGATAGTACGAGGGGTCGTGGACAAGGGCACCGAATTGCTGAGCTTTTAGATCGACCGCGCGCGGAGGTCTGCCAGCGAGATGGTTTTCGTCTTCACGCCTTCAATCGTTCGCGCGCGGCGGCGACTTCGCGTTCAGCGTCAGCGACATCGGCTTCGGCGCGTTCGAGCGACTCGCGCGCCGCCCGCACTCGATCGCGAGCGCGCTCCAAATCGCGCGTGGCTGTCTTGAATTGAGCCTCCGCCTCGCGTTGCTCGCGCCGCTCCTGTTCGAGACGCCGCTTCTCAGCGTGTTTGGTTTCGATGTCCGGTTCCGACTGTGCAGAAGCGTGCACCCGCGTGGTGGGGGTGATGCCGGCGAGCGCGTCGAAGCCCGATGGGGCGACGACGTCGACAAAGCGGCCCGGCGTCGGCGGCGCAGCCGCGGCCAACGACAACGCGTCGAACATCCGCGCGAGTTGGTCCGGGTTCGGGTTCAACTCCGCCTTGGCTGCCAGTTGCACTGCTCGCTGCACGGCGCTCGCAATGGCCTTGCGATGCGCCTCCGTCGCTGCACGGACGTCGGCTTTCTTGCCGTTGAGCGCCGCGATCTGCGCGGCGCGAAGCGCGTGTCCGGCCTTCATCGCCGCGTCGTAGGTGGACCGCGCGTTCCAGTACAACTGATTCACGGCCGCCGGGACCGCCGTCGGCTTCTTGAGCGCCCGAACCTGGCGAGCCGCGTCGCCTGTCAGCGTCTTGGCAAGCGCCGTGCGCGCGGCCGTGAACTCGGCGAGCGGCAACTGATAGAGCTCGTCGATCTGTTTGTCGATGTCCGCCACGGCGGCATTATGGCGCGACGGGGGTGTGCAGTGAATGTCGCATTACCCAGATGCTCAGATGCCACAATTCACCCCACGCCCCATGAAAGCCGGATTCATCGAGCCGATGCTGCTGCTCCGCGCCGATTCGCTGCCAGACGACGCGACGCAGTGGGAGTACCAGGTGAAGCTCGATGGCTACCGGGCGGTCGCGTTCAAGCACGCGGGCAAGGTGCATCTGCGATCGCGCAACGACAACGACTTCGCCAAACGCTATCCCGCGGTCCTCGCGGGCTTGTCCAAACTGCCGAACGAGACGGTCGTCGACGGCGAACTCGTGGCGTTCGACGGCGAGGGACGTCCGTCGTTCGGCGCGATGCAGAACGCCGGCGCCGCGACGGAAATCGTCTACTACGTCTTCGACGTGATGGTGCTGCGCGGCCGTGACGTCACGGCGAAGACGTTCGACGCGCGACGCGAGCTGCTCGAACGGCACGTCGTGCCGGTACTGTCCAATCCCGTCCGCTACACCGGTCAACTCGATGCGAGCCTGCGCGATCTCGTCGCGTCGGTCGAGGCGCACGGGCTGGAGGGGCTCGTCGCCAAGCGGCGAAGCAGCCGCTACGAACCGGGACTGCGGTCTGGTGCGTGGCGCAAGATGCGCATCAACCGTGGACAGGAACTGGTGATCGGCGGCTACACGATCGGGACCCGCGCGTTCGATGCGCTGATCCTCGGCTACTACGAGGGTAATCGGTTGATGTACGTCGCACGGACGCGCAACGGATTCACGCCGGCGATTCGGCAGCGGCTTTTCACGACGCTGCAGTCGCTCGAGATGTCAGCCTGCCCGTTCGTCAACCTGCCCGAAGCCCGGAGCGGCCGATGGGGGGAGGGGCTGACGAAGGCGAAGCTGGCGGAGTGCCGATGGGTGAAGCCCGTGCTCGTCGCGCACGTCGAGTTTCTCGAGTGGACGGACGACGGGCATCTGCGTCACGCGAAGTTCGTTGGGTTGAGGGAGGACAAGGCGCCGCGCGAGGTCATACGCGAAGCGTCGACCAAGGCCGATGGACGACGATCAACGCAGAGCCGCAAAGCCCGCGGAGAAGACAGAACGATTAACCGCAGAGGACGCGGAGGACGCTGAGAAATCAGCGATTCGACGCGGCGCTCGTATTTCTGCTTGCTTGATTCAGAACGCTTCCTGGATCGCCAGATACAGCCCGCGCGAGCCTTGCTTGCCGACGCCGTAGTCGACGCAGAGATTCGTCCGCGATTTCTTGTTCAGCAGCACACGCAGTCCACCGCCCGCGCCTGGCGCCAGCGACTCGAAGAGGCGCTCGCCTGGCGAAACGCCGGCGATGGTCGTCGTGTTCAGGAAGAGCACGTAGCCGAGCAGGCCGTTGCGTGTCAGCGTGTCGCGGAACTCGACCTCGCCGTAGAGAAGGCGATCGCCGCGATAGCGGCCCTCGCTGTACCCGCGCGCCGAACGGCCGTACGCGTCGCCTGAGGTTTCCGGCAGATCGAAGTACGGCGCCGTGCCCCCGGTGACCAGATCGGCGAGCATCCAGAACGCCAGCCGTCGTCGCCGGTCGGCGCCGAGCGTATGAAACGTGCGCACGTCGACATACATCTCTTGCCACGTCGAGTCGCCGCCAAGGAAGCCGTCGAAAAACGTCCGATACGTCACTCCGGCGAGCCATCCGCGCGACGCGTTGATCGCATTGTCGCGCGTGTCGAACATCAGGCTCGCGGTCGTGCCGCTCGACGTCTGATGCAGGAGGTCGAAGCCATGTTCTTCCGTATAGCGCGTGTAGGCGGCTTGCTCGAACGTCGTGTCGGCGGCGCTCGCCGGCCGCACGTTTGTGTGGCGATTGACGTCGAGCCCCACGCCGGCGAACAGTCCCGGCGCGATGGTGCGATACACCGTTTCGTACACGCGAAACGCGTCGTACTTCAGATTCTCGCCGTCCACCGACGCGGTGGTCCCTCCAAGCCCGTAGGTGTTCTGCGACGTGAGCGAGAATCTGTTGTCGCCCTGCACGAACCAGCGGTCGTCGGGCAGAAACACCGCGAGCTTGACGCCCGACAGCGTCTGTCCTTTTTCAGAGAACTTCAACCCGCCCGAGACGGACGAGAGGCGGGTCGACGAGGGATCGCTCGTGACGAACGCGACGTTGCCGGCGATGCCGCCGTTGATGCCCGTCGACGGTTTCGATCCCACCGACGGGGCGAGCACGAAGAACGGCTTGCCTGGGTCGACAGCCGTCGTGGGCGGCTGTTCGTCCGTGGACGCCGCGTGATGGCGGACTCGACGCCACAGATCGCCGGCGTCGACGCTGTCCTGCGCGCGGGCAGAACGCGCGCCAGCGGCCAGCACGGCCACAATGAGTACAACGCGAGTTGTGAGCACTTCTTTGTATTACTCCGTCGGCGTCCCGCGCGTTTCAGTGCAGGGCACTAACGAATGTCTTATGTGAGCTGTGTGACAGAAGACGACGATCAACGCCGAGCCGCGGAGGACGCTGAGGGATGCGTCGGTTCTTCTTCTTTTCTCAGCGGTGTGTTTTCCTTCTCTGCGTGCTTTGCGTGCTCTGCGTTGTACGTCGTTGTCGCCCGTCTAGGGTTCGATCGGCTTCGCGGGTCCATCGAGTACGAGCTGCAGCAACTTCAGGTCGAGCCACTTGCCGAACTTGTATCCGACTTCGGGAATGTGCGCGACTTCGACGAAGCCGAGCTTTTCGTGCAGGCGAAGGCTGATGGCGTTGTCCGCGGTGATGCCGGCCATCACGACGTGCAGGTCGCGAGCACGTGCGTCGTCGATGACCGCGCGCACCAGTTCCGTCCCGAGTCCACGCCGGCGAGCACTGACCTCGACGTACGCGGACAACTCGATCGAGTACTTGTAAGCCGGCCAGGCACGGAACGGTCCGTAGGACGCGAATCCGATGACGCGTCCGCCTTCGGAGGCGACGAACACCGGAATCGACGCCGCGTGTTTGCCGCGGAACCACTCGCGCCGCATGTCGAGCGTCTGCGGACGATATTCGAACACCGCGGTCGTGTGTTCGATGGCGTGGTTGTAGATGACCAGGATGTCGGCCAGGTCCGCGTCGGTCGCGAGTCGAATCATTTCTTGTTCACGTAGCGGGCGACGCGCTCGAGGTTCACGCCCTTCGATTTGCGCAGCCCCGCCCACAAGTCTCCCGCTTTCTTCAGCCGCTCCGGCATGGTCTTGATCGTGAAGGCTTCGCGCTCGATGCCGTCGTGGACTTCCTTCCACGTGAGCGGCGTCGACACGCCGGCGTACTCGCTGGCGCGCGCGCTGTACGCCGTCGCGAGCGTCTTGCCAGGGATGTTCTGCAGGAAATCCACGTACACCTGCCGGCCGCGTTTCTTCACCATGCGTTCGACGGTCGCGATTTTCGGATGCTTCTGAGCGACGACCGTCGCCACGATTTGGCAGAACAGCATGCCTGCCTCGTATGGCGTGCCAGCCGGAAGCGGAATGTAGATGTGCAGCCCCTCGGCGCCGGACGTCTTCGGGAAGCCGGGCGCGCCGATCGATTCGAGCTCGTCGTGGACCCACCGCGCGACGTCGAGAATTTCATCGAACGTCACGCCGGGCGCCGGATCGAGATCGATCGCGGCATAGTCGGCGTACTCGAGCGACTGGACGCGCGAGAACCACGGGTCCTGCGAGATCGCCGCGATCTGCGCCATGTAGAGCAGCGTGAGCAGATCGCCGCCGATAAGCTGCGCCTTCGCGCCGTCGGAATGTTCGATGTTCGCCGTGCGAATGCCTTTGGGCACGTCCATCGCGCGATGCTGGTAGAACGGCTCCGCGTCGATGCCGTTCGGGAAACGCTTCATCACCATCGGCCGGTCCGCGACCACCGGAAGGAGGTAGGGCGCAACTTGCACGTAGTACCGAATGAGATCGCCTTTCGTCAGCTTCAGTTTCGGCCAGAAGACTTTGTGGAGGTTCGTGACTTTCAGCTCCGCGCCGTCAGGCAGCGTGAGGAAGGCATCGCGCCTCGCATCCTCCAAGAAATGGAGCTGGTCGAACAGGTTCCTGGTTCCTGGTTCCACGGTTCCAGGTTCGATGGTTCGAACCTTGGAACCACCGAACCTGGAACCACCGAACCTGGAACCTGGAACTTTGGAACCTGGAACCTGTTTGTCCTCTCGCCTAACCTCTTCCGGCTTTTTGTCGTCGCGGAGCCCGAGATAGACCGGCTGACGCAGAATCCCGTCTGAGGTCCACTCGGTGAACCGCACTTGCGCGATCAGCTTGGGCTTCACCCAGTGCGGCGTCTCATTCTTCGGCACTTTCTGACGGAACGGCGACGTCTTCGTCTCCAGCGGCGTAAGGAGGGCCATCACGCGCTCGAGTTCCTTGCTATCGAACCCGGTGCCCACGTGGCCGGCATAGCGAAGCTCGCCGCCCTCGTAGACGCCGAGGATCAGCGCGCCGAAGTGCGTTCGCGATTTCCGTGGTTCGCTCCAGCCCGCGACGACGAACTCCTGCTCCTGAAGAAGCTTGAGCTTGCGCCAATCCGGCGAACGCTTGCCGGACACGTAGCGAGACGACGCGGCCTTCGCGATGAGGCCTTCCCAGCCGTTCGCGACGGCGCGTTTGTGAAGCGCGCGCCCGTCGCCGTGGGCAATCTCGCTGATGCGCAGAATGGGTGAGCCGGTGTCTCCGAAGATGTGTTCGAGGCCTTTGCGGCGCTCGACGAGCGGCTGTCCGCGAAAGTCCGTCGTCCCCGCGCGCAGCACGTCGAACGCGATGAACGCCGTGCGTGCGCTGCTGGCGCCAGCGTCGCCGGTCTTGAGATGAATGCGGCCCTGCAGGTTCTGAAAGCCGGCGGGCTGGCCCTTGGCGTCGAGCGCCACGACCTCGCCGTCGAGGACGATCGGCTCTTTCAGACGCTTCGCCCACGTCCGAAGCGCCTCGGTGATTTCTGGGAACTGGCTGGTTTTGTCGTTGCCGAGCCGCGACCACAGGCGGACGCTGCCGCCGCGCGCCGCGATCTCAGCGATGGCCCTGATGCCGTCGTACTTCGGTTCGTAAACCAAGTCCCGGTCCACCAGCGGCGCGTCGGCAAGCGACGCGAGCATGGGGTGGGCAATCGCGGGCGCTGCCACGCGTCAATTATGGCGCGGCGACCTGAGATCTTTTTCGGCTTCGAGCCAATCGTCGAAATCGGCGCCGTGTTCGCCGCCGCGTTCGAGATAACGCTGATAGGCGCGCAGCCTGATGTCGTCCTCGGTCGGGTCGACGTCCGTCGGTGCGGATGAGCCGTTTGGCTTCCGGGCTTCTGCGGCGCCAGCCGCGGGTTTCTTGCTTGTGCTCCGTTTACGTGGGGATGGAGTCGTCGTGGTGCTTTTCGCCATCGCGCTACCTTCTTCCAGCCATGTTAGCGCTAATCCGTCGAGTAGCGATCATTAAACCAGGGCTCGGCGCTGTTCGAATAGCCGCGCACTTCCCAGAAGCCCTTCTGATCCTCGTCAAGGAATTCGATCTTGCGAATCCATTTCGTGCCTTTCCATGCGTACAACTTCGGCGTGATCATCCGGCACGGTCCGCCGTGCTCGCGGGGCAGCGGCGCGCCCTCCCACGTATGCACGAGCAGCACGTCGTCTTCGACCGCGCGCGCGAGCGGAACGTTCGTCGTGTACGGAATGTAAGAGCCCGGTGCGAAGTCGTATCCGGTGCAGAGCACGAACGTGGCATCGCTGGTCGGGACGGCGCGTTCAGCGAGAGTACTGAATCGAACGCCTTTCCAGTGGTTGTCGTAACGGCTCCACGTCGTCACGCAGTGAAAGTCGCTGACGTCTTCTACTTGCGGAAGCTGCAGAAGCTCATCCCATGTGAGCGTGAATGGATTCTCGCACCGGCCGGTGACGTGCAGCTTCCAGTCTTTCAGCGAGACGTTCGGCTGTTCGCCGAGGTCGAGCACGGGCCAGTTCTTGACCTCATGTTGGCCGACGGGGAGTTGCGGCATCCCGTGGCGATTGCGCGGGCCATCGCCTTGCGGCGCTTGACCACGAAACTCAACGTTGACGCCCTTGTCGAGGGCAATTTGCCGGCGGATGTATTCCAGTCGCCGCGCGACGAGATCGGGTCGTTCGGTCATCGGGACACTAATCCACGACGTTTAACGCAGAGCCGCTGAGCACGCCGAGAAAACAAATTATCACGGACGAACCGAGGAAGACTACGAATCGCCCTCTTCTGAGGTTTCTTCTCTGCGTGCTTTGCGTGCTCTGCGTTGATCGTCGTCTCGATTCCGGTTTCGCTTATGTGCTCAGGTGACGTCGCACCAGCTCGTAGAGCACGACGCCGGCGGCGGTCGCGACGTTGAGCGACCGCTTCTCTCCGAGCATCGGGATGCGGACACTGGCGTCGATGCGGTCTGTGAGGGCGGACGCCACGCCGTCGCGTTCGTGCCCGAAGACGAGACACACGGGCCAGGCCGGCGTCCACTCGTACAGGTCGACAGCTGTCGGTGACGTTTCGACCGCGACGATCTGATACCGCGCGGCCGCGAGCTGGTTCACCGCCGTGAGCGTGTCGGCGAAATGCTCCCACGGCACCGTCAGTTCCGCGCCGAGCGCCGTCTTCGCGATCGCACGCTGCTGCCGGCCTCCTTGATCGGGACGGGGCGTGATGCCGCAGAGCACGAGGCGCTCGATTGCGCAGGCGTCGGCCGTTCGAAAGAACGCACCCGTGTTGTACAGACTGCGCACGTTATCGAGCACGACGACAATCGGCAGGCGCGCGCGGGTCACGCGATGCCGAGTGTACCGCGCTTAGTTGACGACAGGTTGAGCGTCAGTGGGCGAGTCGAACCGATCGACCGCGAACTCGTTGTCGATCGGCGGCCGCGACCGCAGCTGCCCGCGGCGCGTGGCCTTGTCGCGATACATGCGGTGGTCGGCTTCGGCGAGGAGCGCTTCGTACGTGGTGCCGTCGTGCGGGAAGACGGCCGCACCGGCGCTGACGGCGATCGGCAGCCGCTTGCCTGGGCGGACCTCGACGTCGAGTTGTGCGACGCGCTCCTGCAGTTCGATGCGCTTGAGGTCGGCGGCTTCGCGCGAGCAGTCGGTGAGCACGACGATGAACTCGTCGCCTGCGTAGCGGACGCACAGATCGTACGGCCGCAGGCCATCCTGCAGCGCCACCGACACTTCGCGGAGCGCGTGATCGCCGACATGGTGTCCGTAGCTGTCGTTGATGGTCTTGAAGCCGTCGACGTCCATCACGATCAGCGCGACCTGGCCCTTGAGCCGCTCGGCTCGCGCCAGCTCACGCGACAGGTGCACGAACATCGAACGCCGGTTCGGCAGGCCGGTCAACGGATCCGTCAGCGAGTCTTCCTGCGTCTGCTCGAACACGATCGCGTTGTGCAGCACGGCGCCGGCCTGTTCGCCCACGCGTTCGATGAGCCGGCGGTGATCCTCGTTGTACCGGTTGGCGTCCGTGTGATAGAGCGCGAGACAGCCGATGAAGCTGTCGTTGAAGTACAGCGGCACCACGATCGCCGACTGCAGCCGCGTGTCCGGGAACCCCAGCGTCTCGAACGTGAGCGCGGGATTGGCGTTCACGAGCGTCCGCCGATTGCGCGCGACCCATCCGGACAGCCCCTCGTCGAACTTCAGGGTTCCGTTCAAGAGCTGAGGCGTGTCGACTCCGGCCGCGTAGCGGCACTTCAGGACCTCGTTGTCGCCCTGCGCGAGGAACAGCGCGCAGCCCGACCACGGGATGATCTTCGTGAGCTTCGACGAGACGAGCGCCATCGTGTCGGAGACGCCGAGGCTCGTGCCCATCGACTGCGCGATTTCGTACAGCGCGTAAATCTCGCGATGGGCCATCGCGATGTTCTCGAACGCATTCGGCGCCGAGCCGCCGGGCACGAGGCCGGCCGATGTCGATCCGCTGCCCTGATGCACCGGCGCCACGCCGGTCGCCAGCAGCGCGCGCTCCTCGGCGTCGGCTTCGGCCACCAGGGCCGGAAGAATCTTGATGAAGATGTCGACGAGCGCCGCGTCGAGCGCGCGCCCCGCTTCGTGCCTCAGCAACTCAAGGGCGCTGTCGTGCGACAGCGCCTTGTGATACGGCCGCTCCGTCGTCACGGCGTCGAAGTAGTCGACGATCGTCAGGATGCGCGCGCCGACCGGGATGTCTTCACCCTTCAGGCCCTTCGGGTAGCCCTTGCCGTCCCATCGCTCGTGGTGGCTCAGGATGATCGGCGCAACGGGATACGGAAACGGCACTGCGGCGATGATCTCCGCGCCCACTTCAGGGTGGATGCGGATCTTCTGGAATTCTTCCTGTGTGAGCGGACCCGGCTTCGACAGGATGTGCTCGGGCACGGCGAGCTTGCCGATGTCGTGGAGCAGCGCTGCCGTCTTGACGCCTTGAATCGCCTCGGGCGACAGGCCGATCGCTTTCGCCATCCCGGCCGCATACAGCTGCACGCGGCGAATGTGCGTCTGCGTGTTCTGGTCTTTCGCGTCGATCGCGCGCGCCAGCGCTTCGATGGTTGCCAGGTGGAGATCGGAGGTCTGCCGCACGTGCCGCTGTTCGTCTTCGATGCGGCCCATGTACACCTTGTACGTCCGATACGTCAGGTAGATCGGTGCGAAGGCCAGCGGGGCAAACCAGTATCCCGTCTTGGTGACGAGCGTCGCGACCACCGCCGCGGTGCCGGCGCCCACGAAATAGCTCGGCGCGCTCCACAGGAAGTTGGTCTGCCACGTCGTCGTGATCTTGTGGCGTGTCGACAGCGCGATTGCGGTCGCGACGAGACCCGTGTTCACGAGGAAGTAAGCCGTTGCCGCGCCTACGAGCGGGCGTGCGATCGCGGACAGGTCGTGCGGCGCCGCCGGCCCGCCCAGCCAGCGAAGCGCAAGGCCGGCGCTCTCGACCGTGAGCACGAGCGCGGCCATGCTGAACATCGTCCGGTATACCGGGTTGTGTTCCTTGTTGTTCAAATGGCACTGGCAGTACGCACTGGCGACCGCGACGACCATTGTCGCGTGCGGCCCGAGCAGCAGCAGCGACGCGAAATCCACAGCGTAGGACACCGACATCGTCGAACCGCTCGTCGTGATGGGCAGCGTCACCTTCAGCGCGGCCGAGGCGGACGCGATCGCGACGAGGGCGACGAACAGCACAGGCTGCTGCGAAATATCCACGCGGGGCAGGCACACGGCCATCACGATGGCGCCGGCTGCGATGACCGACGCGACGTAAAGACGAGCCGCAAGCGGAAGCTGCTTCATCATCGTCGCTCAGTGGACCCGCGGTGCCGTGGACACCCAGTGTTCGCCCCAGTCTTCCTTGAGTACCGACCAGAGCACTTGATCGAGGTATTCGTTCCCGCGGCGCATCGATTCGCGGAGGATGCCCTCCTGCACCGCGCCGAGTTTCCGAAGCGCGCCGTTCGCGCGGCCGTTCTGCAGCAGCACGCGCGCTTCGAGCCGATGGACGCCGACCGTGCCGAAGGCGAACGATCCGACGAGCCGCGCCGCTTCGAGAAACACGCCGGTGCCGCGCCACGACGGCGCGAGCGTGCATTCCCACTCGGCGCTTTCCCAGCTCAAATCAATTTGTCGCGTCTGCAGGAGTCCGACGACCGCGCGCGTCGAGGGCACCGTGATGACGTACGTAAAAGCGACGCCGGCGCGGCGATCGTGTGCGGTGCGGTCGAGCATCTGCTGCACGGCGAGCTCCGACACCGGTTCGTCGATGCCGAACCGCGACGCGTCGGCCAGCAGCAACAAGTCCATCAACGGCCGCAAATCGGACGATGACGGCTCGCGCAGCGTCACGAGTTTGGCCGTGAGCGGCGGCAGTTCCTGCCGCCAATCGGGCGTCGATGAGGTGCCGGTCTCTTTACCCATCTCTGTATCTATGTGGACGATCGCCTACACGACTCCCGTCCTCGGATGGTTGAGCTGAGCAACTCCGGAGCCAGCCTTAGCCGAAATTGTAAGTGACTGATAGAACGAAGGTTATAAGTGAATACGGCCGGTCTGCGGGTGTGTATCAGTGTTCGTTTATATGACAACAGAGTCCTTTATGAAGTCGATTCTGCGACATACCTCCTTGGAACGCAAGAGCTTGGACTCGGATGTACGGAGACGGGACAGGCTGTTCTGCTTCGGGACAACAAGTGCGGCTATGATCGACGCTCCGTTGGACGAGCGAAACTCCAGACGATCATTCGCGGACGACGCGCAGTTCATTGCGAGTCTCTCCGCGCTCGAGAACGGTCTCTCCCTGCGCGCGGACGCGCCCGGAACACACCCCGAACAACACGCGGAAACGCTCGAATCGCTTTCGGAAGCGATGTGGTCCGAAGTGGCGGCGCAGTGGGACTCGCTCGCGCCGTTGAATGCAACGCGCACGCTCCCGCACGATCGGGTTCCATCGCCGGTCCGCGTCGCCACGCCCTTCGCCGCGGCTCCCGATCTGCGCTTCCTCTACCACTCGGCCGAACACGATCGCGCGCTGCACGAGCTCGCGTCGTCAGTGACTCGCGGCGAGCCTGTGGTCGTGCTCACTGGCGAACGCGGCGCCGGGAAGACGACGATATGCCGGGCGCTCGTCGAGCAGCTCGATCGCCGCACGATGGTGTCGTTTGTCGCCGCCGCGGCATCTGTCGACGATCTGCTCAAGCGGCTGCTCGTCGATTTCGGCGTCATCTCGAGCGACGAAACGGCGCGACAGCTTTCGTCGGCCACGCGCGACGATCTGTCGCGCGCGCTTGGCGAGTTCCTCTCGTCGCTGACGGTGCTCCACGCGTCCGCGCTGGTGATTGTCGACGACGCGCATCTGCTGACGCCTGAAGTGTGGGCCGAGCTTGGAGCGATCTGCGACGCGGACGGTGGCCGGCGATTGCTGCAGATGGTCCTCGTCGGTGAGCCGGCGCTCCGTCGGCTGATGCGCAGAGGCGATGTGCGAAATCTCGAACGTCAGGTGGCGTTCCGCGTCGAGATCGGGTCGCTTCGCCGCGAGGAGATCCACGCATACGTGCCGCACCGTCTGGCCGTCGCAGGCAGAGCCGACCAGGTCCGCTTCGACGAGAGCGCATTGCGCCACGTGTTTTCCGTGTCGGGCGGGGTTCCAGGCGTCGTCAACAGCATCTGCGATCGAGCGCTGACGCTGGCCGCGTACGCATCGTCGAGCCGCATCGACGCCGCGCTCGTCGCGCAGGCGGCGGACGAGGTCGGTTTCACCGCGCCGTTGGGATCTAGCTGGCGCGACCGCACCGTCGTCGTCGCGTTTCTCATCGCGATGCTGATTGCGGGAGCGGCCGGCGCCGGCTGGATGTTCCGCGAGCCGCTCAATCGCGTGGTGGCACAGTGGATCGGTAGGGGCTAGTTCTTGTCCAAGTACCCGAGCCACTGCTTCACGAGCGGCTCGTTCAACCCGCCGGCCTTCAGATACTGCGCCGCATACTGATGCGCAAGCCGCACGTCTTCGGCGCGATCGTGGACGACGGCGCCGCCGCGATGCGCGTTGAAGATCCATTCGACGGCACGGAACAGCGACGCCTGATCGTCCGGCTGCTTCTCGAGCGACTTCTCGAGCAGTTTGACCGCGTCGATCCCTTTGCCGAACGTGGCATAGAGCAGCGCGAGTGGACGGGCAAAGCGTTCGTCTTCAGGAAAGCGCGTTGCCGCCTCCTCGAGCAGCGGACGCGCTTCGCCTGACGCGCGCTGCCGCATCAACGCGTCGCCCAGCCATTCGTACAACTGCGGCACGTCGTCGGCGCCAATCAGCGCGGTACGCCAGGCGCTCGCGGCCTGTTGATCGCGGCCAGCCGCCGCGTACGTCACGCCGAGATAGACGAGCGCGCTCGAGCTGTCGGCCTCGGGTGTGACCGCTTTCTTGAAACTCGCTTCGGCGTCCTTGTACTCGCGCTTCTGCAGATGTCCGATGCCCTCGTCGAACGCCGGGCGCGCGGACGGCGGCAGCCGGCTTTCGAATTGGGCGAGCATTTCGGTTTTCAGCGCGGCCTCGCGGTCGAACGCGCGTGAGAGCTCGCGCGCCTCGACGGGCAGGAACAACGGCGCGCCAGGGGCGGCGGCGGCAACCGCCTCGATTGTCTTCGCGCCAGTGTCCGCAGGCGGCCCGATTTCGAACGCGCGTCCGAGCGTCGTCACGAGCGTGCTGCCCTGGCCAATCAGGGCACGCAGCCGATAGGGTCCGGGCGGCAGCGCGGAGACGAGCATCGTCTGCGTGAACACGACGCGTTCTTCGCCGACGATCACGCCGCGGACATCGCTGGACAGAATCGCGGGCCCGCGTTCGTCGGCGGCGATTTCGAACTTCACGCCGAGCGCTGCCGCGTCGGGACCGTACGCCTCGAGATAGCCGTGGACGGTCCCGAAGCTGACGCGAGCGCCGACGCTCGGCTTCAGCAGGTTCACTGGCGGCGCCGGTCCGCCCGCCAGCAGTTCGGTGAGGCGGACGCGGCCGAGATCGAGCAGCGACGCCCGCACGGGCATGTCGACGCTGCCGACGCGATCGCCGTCGGCGACCGCGATCTTCACCACGTAATCACCTGGGTCGACGCTCGCGCCTCCGGTGAAGATGAGTGCCGACGGCACGCCGTTGGCGGCGGGCGAAAGACGTGCGTCCGTCATCTGGCCGTCGATCGACTTGCCGTTCTTGTCGAAGACGTAGTACGCCAGCGGAAGACGCTGGGCCGCCGTGTAGCCCGTGCCGATCTCCGCATGAATCAGCAGGCGGACCTTCGACGGCTCGAGTCCGCGAAACGCGTACGCGGCAGCGCGGATCGGCAGGCCCGACGCGGGCAAGGGCGAACTGAGCGCCGCCGTCACGATTTGCTGCGGCGATCGCCCAGCCGTCTGCGCCGCGGCGTCGCCGCCGGCCAGCATCGTGCGGCGCGCACGAACGGTGATGTTCTGCCTGGCGACATCGACGCGCACCGGGTGCGGCTTGCCGTCGCGATCGCGCGCGTCGGCCTCGACGCCGACGAGGTAATAGCCGGACAGCTCCGACGTGAGCCGGTCGAAGACAGCCCCGCCGGTGCCGACGATGTTGAACAACGTCCCGCCGGCGGCTCCGCTGAGCGTTTCGAGTCCGTATCGCTGCACCATCGAGTCTTCGGCGTTGATCGCCTGCACTCTCGATCGCGTCAGATCCGGCGTTTCTTCCATGCGCAGCGCATACACGCTCGTGCGCGCCGCCGCTGCGAGATTGGCCAGTTCGTTGATCCGTCCCACCTCTTCGCCCCGTCCGCGATCCACGAAGAAGCCCTGGGAGACGTAGATCAGCGTCTTGGGGCCGTCGATCGTCCTCAGGCTCGTGAACAGCTCGCGAAGTCCGCCCAATGTGAGACTGCCCGCCTGACGCGCCGCATCCGCGAGCGTGACGGCATCGCCTCGAATTTCCTCTTTGCAGATCGTGTACTGCTTGAACTGTCGCTGTGGATTCGGGCAGTCTCTGGAGGCGATGATCTCGACCGCCGACTCGTCGCCGTCGGCAATGGCGAGCGCCTGCGTGATGCTGATGTCGTGCTGCGTGCTGGCGCCAACCGAGAGCTTCTGTCCCGGCACGCGTGCGATGGCTTCCTTGATTTGGTTCTTGTCGCCCAGAAACGGCGTCGTCACGCTCGGCTGCCCGAGTCCGATCACGGCCAGACGGTCGGAAGGGGAGAGTCGATCCACGAACGCGTTCATGGCGTCGCGAATCGGACGCATGTCGCCGAACGGGATGTTCGGCTGATCGACGACGAGCGCCAGCAGCCGTCCGCCGGTGGACGTTTCGTTCGAGACGTACCCTTCGGGAACGAAGGGCGCCGACGCGGCCTTCGTGCCGGCGGCGGCCGAGATCCATTGCGTGCTGATCACGCGCCGCGCACGCCCGTCGATGCGAATGGTGAAATCGGCGGCAATCAGATCGCGAATCGGCTGTCCACGGTCGTCGAGCACGACGACGTCGATGGGCAGAGCTTCGACGCCCGCACGGAAATTGGGCGTTTGTCCGTCCTGCGCATGCAGGACGCTGACGAGAGCGATAAGAACGCCGGACGCGATTGCCGATGAGCGAATTCGCATAGTTCTAACTTCTTACTTCGGAACCACCGCCCGATATCCCTGCCGGGCGCGCACTCGGCTTTGACCGTCGACGTGGACGGAGATTTTGCGAAACACGTCGTCCCGCTTCGTGTTCGTCGATTCGTACCCGAGCAGATACTGGTTCGACAGCTCTTCGAGAAGATCGGAAAACGCGTTGTGCAGTTGATCGATGTTGTCCGTGAAGAGCGCCAGTCCGCCGGTGGGTTCCACGAGCCGCTGCATGACCGTCTTCAGCGCGTCGACCTGGACGCCGCGTCCCTGGCCGATCATGTACAGGGTGACATCGCTCGCCTGCAGGCGCCGTTCGACGTCGCCGAGCGAGGCGTGGCTGCCTTGGTCTTCGCCGTCGCTGAAGACGACGATGGCGCGACGGCCCGGCTGCTTGCCGAGCATCTCGATGCTGCGCAGGATGACGTCATAGAGCGCCGTGGCGCCCCAGGGGGCGAGGCGATCCACGGCCTTTGTCCGATCCGCCGGATTAGACGCGCGGCGCGCCAGTGGGAAGACGGTGTCGTTGAAGCCGAGGAGCGTCACCTGGTCCCGCGTCGGCACCGCGGTGAGAAACTCCTTCACGGCCTGTTTGAGCTTCGGCATCGCCGGCGCCATGCTGCCGCTGACGTCGCACGCGACGATCAGCTCGAGCGGCACGTCTTCGGCGCCGAAGTGCGAGATCTTCTGCGGCTTGCCGTCTTCTTCCAGATGGAACGATGTCCTCGGCAGGCCGGTCACGAAATGCCCGTTTCCATCCATCACCGTGGCGATCACCTGCACGACGTCGACGTCGACTTTCTCCGCGTACCCGAGCGATTTCGTGCGCACGGTTCGGATGACGCGTCCGCCCGCTTTCAAGTCGGCGACGACGCGGATTTGATGCGCAGTGACGTTCGGTCCGGCCTCCCAGCTGCACTCGAATGGTGGCGTGCTGGCGTCGCAGACCTGCTTGCCGTCCACCGAGAAGAGCACGCGCGTCGCGGCGTCGGACGGCGCCAGCGTGGCGCGGAGCATCGTCGTGCCGCTGATGTAGGCATCGGGCGCGGGACTGAGGATTTCGAGCTCCGGGGCGGGCGCCGCCTCGCTCTGCGCGAACAGAAGACCGGCGAGCGCGAGCAGGAGGCCCCGAGCCATCTATTTTTCGTCTGATTCCGACACGAGCGGACCGTCGACGGTGGCCGCCGCGATGTAGTCCTCGAATCGCGTACGGTCGACCGCCTGCGCGGCGCGCGCGAGCGTCAGCCAGTCGTTCCCGTCGGTAGGGTTGATACCGTCCACGAAATCCTGCATCGCTGCGGCCAGCACCGGTTTGGCGAGCGCGGCCGGCACGTGGAGATTATGGAGTACCACCGCGACGTTCAGCGGCAAATCCGCCACGAGAATAGCGGGCAGTCCGGCCTGCGACAGGCCCCACCAATGCCGCCAATCCGCTGGCTCTGCAAGATGCGAACACAGGCACCCTGCAGTCCTGAACCCATAGGTGCCCCACGCGTTGAACGCCGCCGGCCGCCCGCCGCCGAGCACGAGGAACTCTGTCATCGAGAACAGCGACAGCGTCCGCGCAGGGTCGTGTGAAACGGTCCAGTTGAGCGCGCGCGTCCGCCAGCCGTCGAGATCGATGTCGCGCGAAATCGCCGCGGCGTTCTCACGCCCGTCGGCCACCGACGCGACCCGCTGTCGGCCTCGATCGATGAGCTCGGCGATCCGATCGCGATCCGCGTCGGTGAGTGCCGCCGGTTTCATCACCGCGACGGCGGCCGCAAAACCGTCGCGGTGCATCAGGTTCAGCATCGGCGAATCGGGAACGCGATCGACGCTGATGCGCCGAAGCGCCAACGGCGCCATCGCGACGTCGAGCGCCAGTGCGGAGCCGACGAGATGCCACGGCCCCCGACGCGTTTCGACGGCCGCCACGCCCCACATCACCTTCACGCGCGCGTCGCGTCCCGGGAGGTCGTAGCCGTAGTCGTGCCGCCGCGACGGATCGCCGGCAATCAGAATGGTGCCCTCGGGATCGCCGAGGTCGCAGGCGTACGCGAGCGAGAGCAGGGCATGCCCGAGCAGCGCCTCGGAGATCGCGCCGAGCGATCCGAGCGCGCGCCGCGCGTCGCCGAGATCGGCCGCGCGCCGCATCGACGCCAGCGTCCGCGCCGCTTCCCGCAGGCTCCTGATCGCCGGCTCGTCGTCAGGCCGTTCCGCGACTGCCAGTTCCATGGCGGCGGCATCGAGGAACCGGGCCTCGTCACGAATGCTGTCCACGGCCGGCGTCGATGTCGTCACTCTTCGCACAAGCGCGCGAATGCCGAGCGCCGTCGCGAACGAGACGCCCTCTTGCCGAGTGCGCGTACGCCGCAGCCGCAGCAGCTCGGCGGCCCCTGGATCGACGCGGTAGCGCTGACCTTCCCACTCCATGCGCGGTGCGCCCGCGCCTATTTGCGGTCCCGCGGCCGCCGCCAGAATCACGTCGTCCATCGTGGCCGACTCGCTCATTCCGGTGGTGGTCCGAACGCGATCGGCAAGTTTGGTGAGCCACGCCGCGATCGCGCCGTCGTAATGGCCGTCTTCGAGACGCAGCGCGATCAGTTCCCCCGCGAATGCCTCGGCCGTCGGCACGTCGAACGTGCGCGCGCGCGTGGCCCGGTCGAGCAGCGCCAACGCGCCTTGAAATTCGCTGAGCGCGACGTGGCCTTTGGTCGCGTCCAGCGCGGTCAGCTTCTCGGCATGCTGCGCCGCGGCGACATACAGCGACGCCGTGCGGACGCCCATACGCTCGAGCGTCAGCATCAGCACCGGGTACGCGCCGAACGCGTGGGCCGCGCCTACGACGTCATTGCTTCCGTGCGCGGCGCCGAACACGCGCTCAGTGAAGCTGAAGAGATCCAGGCGCCGTTCCCGCTCGCGCGCGGGATGGCCGAGCACGCTTTCCGCGAGCCACGCGACGCCAGTCGGACTTGCGGGACCTGGCGGCTCGTCGAAGACCCGCTGCCAGAAGTCCGACGAGCCGAGATCGATCGCGCCGCTGTCGGTAGCAGCACGCAGCCGCGCGACAAACGCGCCGAGGTCATTTGGCGCTCGCGCGAATGGTGCGGTCGCGACTTCCCATTCCGGAAATGCGCGGCGCACGAGCGCCGCAAGCCGTT
>Ga0097621_100001168_pt1 | contig 18171 bp, 19 predicted proteins | sample KBSMisM72_FD_73165 | JGI IMG/M metagenome (GOLD analysis project Ga0097621, IMG submission 73165) | Miscanthus rhizosphere microbial communities from Kellogg Biological Station, Michigan, USA - KBS Miscanthus M7-2 (version 2) (version 2) | ecosystem: Host-associated > Plants > Roots >... | reverse complement strand
GGTGGTGCCGATCAACTTGATGATGTCGCTGTCGCTGAACTCGGCATGATTGCGGATCAGCCAATAGACCGCATCGGGTTTGTCCTGGCGCTTGCTGACCGGGGTGTAACGCGGCGCGCGTTTCAGGCGCACGCTGGGCATCTTGTGCTTGGCAGGCGCCATCTTCAGGCGCTTGCGCGGATCCTTTTCGGCGTCGGCGATCTGTTCGCGGGTCAGCTGACCCGTGGCCACGGGGTCCTGGCCCTTGATGCCCTTGGCCACGTCTTCGTCGGCGATGCCTTTGACTTCCAGCGGATGCAGGCCGCAGAAGTCGGCGATCTGTTCGAAGGACAGACCAGTATTGTCCACCAGCCAGACTGCGGTGGCTTTGGGCATCAGGGGTTTCTGTTCGACGGCCATGGTGGTTTCTCCCGTTGAGCGGGGGCCGTATCCGGGCCCTCCGCCCCTCGTCAGGCTAGTCCTTTCGAGGAATGCGGTCTTTTAGCGGGGCTGCCCGCGCGGCGCAAAGACTTTCAACCGATTTCGAGCAGGATTTTGCCGATATGGCCGGTTTTGGCCATGAATTCATGGGCCTGTTGGGCCTGTTCCAGCGGAAAAACCCTCTCGGTCACGGGCTTTATACTGCTTCCCAACCGGGGCCAGACCTGGCGCAACAGGGCATCCCGGATGGCGCGTTTCTGGTCCGGGTTGCGGCCCCGCAGGGTGGTCGCCGCCAGGGTCAGCCTTTTGGTCAGGACGGGGGCAAAATTCACTTCGGTCCGGAAGCCATCCTGATAGGCGATATTGACGATGCGGCCCCATGGGGCGGCGGCGTCGATGTTGCGCTGGATATAACCGCCGCCCACCATGTCGAGGATGACATCGACGCCTTTTCCGCCGGTTTCCGTTTTCACCACAGTGACAAAATCTTCCTCGCGGTAATTGATGGCGCGAGATGCCCCGAAACGGCGGGCGGCGGCGCATTTTTCCTGGCTGCCGGCTGTGGCGAAAACCTTGTGCCCGCGATCCGAGAATATCTGGATCGCCAGGCTGCCGATGCCGGAGGTAGCCCCGTGGATCAACAGGCTTTCGCCGGGAAGGACGCGGCCGCTATCCATAATATTGGTCCAGGCGGTGAAGGCGGCTTCTGGCAATCCTGCCGCTTCGACCAGGCCTATCGTATCGGGTACCGGCAGGACCCCGCCCGCATCGGCCACGGCATATTCCGCATAGCCGCCGCCCGGCAGCAGGGCGCAGACTTTATCGCCGATTTTCCAGGCGCCGGTTTTTTCTCCCATCTCAGTGATCACGCCGGAAACTTCCATGCCTAGAATCGGCGAAGCCCCTGGCGGAGGCGGATATTTTCCGCGCGCCTGCAACAGGTCGGCATTGTTAAGACCAGCCGCCTTTACCGCGATCAGCACCTCGCCAGGCCCGGCTTCAGGCCGGGGCACGCTATTCAACACAAGACGGTAATCCTGGCCCGGTCCCTCAATATGAACGGCTCTCATGGCTTGCGCCGCCTTTCGCTCCGAATAAAACTAACCGCAACCGGAGGCTGAGGCGATGGATTTGGACGAGCCGCGCAAGAAACTTCCCGACATCGTATTGGGTGAGGATATTTCCGCCCTTTCCGCGCATGAATTGGAAAAACGAATCGCCCGGCTGGAAGAAGAAATCGCCCGCTGCAGCGCGGCGATCAAGGCCCGCCAAGCCACCAAATCGGCGGCGGAAGGCTTTTTCAAAAAATGAACTTCCCCTCAAGCCGTGAGGGACAGGGCAAAGCGTAAATGTTAATACGCACAGCAACGTTAGGCATATGTGCGCATAACCGGACTGTTTACCAACCATTGTTCTTTGCGGGTCGGCCGCGGCTTGATAGCGTCGCGCCAGTTTGATCGGGGACATCATGTTGAGCAACGATACCGACGTCGCGGACTTCATCGACACCGCCATGTTTGATCGTACCTTCGATGAGGGCATGGCGCTGGTGGAGGAAACTGCCCGCTATCTCGACGGCAAGGGCCGCGAGGAAGCTCGCACGCTGCCGCGCAGGGCGGCGATGCTCTATGCCGGCGAAAGCATGCGTGTCACCACCCGCCTGATGCAGGCGGCAAGCTGGCTGCTGGTGCAGCGCGCGGTGCGCGATGGCGACATGGACCGCGCCGATGCCCTGCATGACCGTTACCGGCTGGGCAGCCGCGAAATCTGTCTTGGGATTTGCGCCGAGGAGACCGACGAGCTGCCGGTGCAATTGCAGGATCTGCTGGGGCGCAGCGACAATCTCTATCGCCGCATCGCCCGGCTGGACGATGTCTTGTTCGGCGAGGGTGCGGCGCCGGCTGGCGCGCGGGGGCAGATGGATACGCTCGCGCAAGCGTTTGGCGCGAAATAAGTCAAACGCCGCATAAATAAAAACGCCGCCGGTTTCCGGCGGCGTTTTCGTATCTGGTTGAGAACGTCCCAGCCTCGCGGCGCGCTTGGACGCGCGCCGCTGTGGCGTTCGCCGCTCAAAACAGTCCGCTGGACTGTTTTGCCCGCCTCCGGCGGTCGCGGCTTACCCCTTCACGAAGCCGGCAAACTTCTTGTTGAAGCGGGTAAGGCGGCCGCCACGGTCCATCAGCTGCTGCTGACCGCCGGTCCAGGCTGGGTGGGTGGTCGGGTCGATGTCCAGCGTGATCTTCTGACCCGCGGTGCCATAGGTGGTGCGCGTCTTATAGGTGGTGCCGTCGTTCAGCTGAACTTCGACAAAGTGATAGTCGGGGTGGATGCCCTTTTTCATGACGCGAACCTTCTTTCAAAACGGCCCCCATTGCTGACGGGTGGCCGGAAGCCGGGGCTTATAAGGGAGGCCCCGCAGCCCTGCAAGCTGGAGAAAAGCGGTAATAGTTCCTTTGGCTTGGCCCGTCCGCGCCTATATACAGCCGGGGGTTAACGAAAAGGCGGCCGGATTGGCGAGGGGCGACAGCAGTTTTACCAGCGAAACCGCCCGCATCGCGGCCGGGCGGCCCAAGGCCAAGTCGCTGGCGCCTCTTAAGGGGATCCTGCCCTTCCTGCGGCCCTATCGGGGACGCATCCTGGTGGCCGTTCTGGCCCTGATCGCCTCGTCTTCGGCGACCCTTATGCTGCCCCAGTTTGCCCGGGGCCTGATCGATGCGCGGGGTCTTTCCCAAGCCCAGGCCCATGCTTTGTCCGGTTTCTATGCCGCCTTTGTGGCCGCGGCGGCGGTGCTGGGATTGGCGGCGGCGACCCGCTTCTATGCCGTAACCTGGCTGGGCGAGCGGGTGGTCGCCGATGTCCGCAAGGCGGTGTTCGACAATGTTCTGGGTCTGTCGCCTCAATTTTTCGAAGTCACCCGCACCGGCGAAGTGTTGTCGCGCATGACCGCCGACACCACCCTGATCCAGACCGTGGTGGGTTCTTCGGTCTCGCTGGCGCTGCGCAACCTGGTGACCCTGACGGGCGGGCTGGCGCTGATGTTCTTTACCAGCGTGAAGCTGACCTTGCTGGTGGTGGCGGCGGTGGTGCTGGTGATGCTGCCGCTGCTTTTGTTCGGGCGCTGGGTGCGAAAGCTCTCCCGCCAGAGCCAGGACTCCATCGCCGATACATCGGCCCGCGCCAGCGAAACCTTGAACGCGGTTCCCACGGTGCAGGCCTTCACCCAGGAAGATCATGAGCGTGCCGCATTCGGCAGTGCCGTGGAACAGTCTTTTACTTTCGCCAAGAGTCGCACCCTGGCGCGCGCCATCCTCACGGCGGTTGCGATCTTCACCGCCTTTGCAGGTCTGGCGACGGTGGGGCTGATCGGGCTGCATGACTTCATCAGCGGGCGCGTTTCGGCGGGCCAGCTGGTGGCCTTCATCTTTTACGGCTTTCTGACCGGCGGCGGGGTTGGCGCCCTCAGCGAAGTGTGGGGCGATTTGCAGCGCGCGGCCGGCGCCACCGAAAGACTGATGGAATTGCTGCATGAAGTGCCCGCCATCCGGCCGCCGGCCCATCCGCTGATATTGCCGGCCCAGCCGGGCGGGGCTGTGTCGTTCCAGGACGTGACCTTCCGCTATCCCACAAGGCCGGATTTCAAGGCCTTGAACGGCTTTTCGCTGACGGTCGGCAGCGGCGAAGCCGTGGCGCTGGTGGGTCCCAGCGGCGCCGGAAAATCCACGGTGTTTCAGCTGATGCTACGCTTTTTCGAGGCCCAAAGCGGGAGCATCCGTTTTGACGGCGTCGACATCACCCAGCTCGATCCGGTGGCGCTGCGCCGGAAAATCGCGGTGGTATCGCAGGAGCCGGTGATTTTTTCCGGCAGCATTGCCGACAATATCCGCTATGGCCGCCAGGATGCGCGCGAAGAGCAGATACGCGCCGCCGCCGATGCCGCCGCCGCCACCGAGTTCATCGAAAAACTGCCCCAAGGCTTCGACACTTTGGTGGGCGAACGCGGTGTCACGCTGTCCGGCGGGCAGCGTCAGCGGCTGGCGATTGCCCGCGCCATCCTGCGCGATGCTCCGCTTCTGTTGCTGGATGAAGCGACCTCGGCACTGGATGCAGAGAATGAACGTCTGGTGCAAACCGCGCTGGCCAATCTGATGGTGGGCCGCACCACCCTGGTGATCGCGCACCGTTTCTCCACCATCCAGCGGCTGGCGCGGATTGTGGTGATGGAGGAAGGCCGTGTGGTGGCCGAGGGCAGCCATGCCGAATTGGTGGCAGGCGGCGGTCTTTATGCCCGGCTGGCTTCGCTGCAATTCGCGGATACATCCTTATGAGTTGGTCCCTATGAGATTGGGCCGACCACGCAGGCCGCTTCGGGCCCTTGCCGCCCTGGTGATCGTGGCCACGATCAGCGCCCTGGTGCGCGGGGTCTGGGTCAATGGCCTGTTTTCCACCGTGAAACCGGGCTTTTCCGGCACCTGCCGGGTCGTTGCCGACGTGTCCGGCGTGCAGGATATGGAAGCCGCCGGGGAAAGCCTGTTTCTTTCGGTGGGCAGTGGGCGCGGCCCCGGTCCCCGCGACGGCATATACGCGATGCCGCTCTCCGGCGGTGCTCCGGTCAAACTGACGGGCGCGCCGAAGGATTTTCATCCCCGCGGCATCGGGCTTTACCGCGTGCCCGGCACCGAAACCTTGCTTTTGTTTGCGGTCAATCATCGCGCCAGCGGACGTTTCAGTATCGACTCTTTTGAAGTCAAAGACGCTGACGTTAAAGACATGGGCTCCCATCCCGCGCTGGCGGCACAAGGAACCATCGAAGGCGGCTTGCTGATCAATCCCCAGGACGTCGCCGTGGCGGGTCCCGATCTCTTCTATGTCGCCAATGGCACGGCGGGAAAAAATCCGCTGATCCATGGCCTGCAGACCTATGGCATCATTCCCGGTGGCAATGTGCTGTATTTCAACGGCACCTTCTTTCGCCAGGTTGCCGACGGGCTTTATGGCACCCGCAGCCTGGTGCTGACGCCCAAAGGGGATCATTTGATCGTGGGCGGCCTGCTCAGCCGTTCCCTGACCAGTTTCAGCCGCGAAACTTTTACCGGCGCGTTGACCGAGGCCGATACGCTTACCCTTCCCGCCGGGCCGGAAAAGCTTGGCATCGACAGTTTTGGCCAGATGTGGGTGGCCGGACATGCCAACCTGCTGGATTGGCGCGCCATGACGGGCGATCCCGGCAAGCGTGCATCGTCGCAATTGTTCAGGGTGCGCCTGATGAATGGCGTGCCGCAGGCGGTGGAACAGGTTTACGGCAATAGCGGAACGGAACTGGCGGGTGCCAGTGTCGGTTTGCCGGCGGCAAACCGGCTGCTGATCGGATCCAGCCTGGACAACCGGCTTCTTGACTGCACCCCAAAATAAAAAAAAAGGGCGCCGCTGGGCGCCCTTTTTCTTCGTCTATCTATCCAGCGCTTACGCGACTTGGATAATTTCTTCGCCATTGGGATCGCGCAGCACATAACCGCGGCCCCAGACGGTTTCAATGTAATTGGCGCCCTCGGTGGCGGCGGCCAGCTTCTTGCGCAGCTTGCAGATGAAGACGTCGATGATCTTCAACTCCGGCTCGTCCATGCCGCCGTAAAGATGGTTGAGGAACATTTCCTTGGTCAGGGTGGTGCCCTTGCGCAGGGAGAGCAGCTCCAGCATCTGATATTCCTTGCCGGTCAGATGCACGCGGGCGCCATCCACTTCCACGGTCTTGGCGTCCAGGTTGACGGTGAGCTTGCCGGTGGTGATGACCGACTGGCTATGGCCCTTGGAACGGCGAACCACGGCCTGAATGCGGGCAACCAGCTCGTCCTTGTGGAACGGCTTGGTCATGTAATCGTCGGCGCCGAAGCCCAGGGCCTTGACCTTGGCTTCTACAATGGCATTGCCCGACAGGATCAAAACCGGCGTCTGCACCTTGGCGACGCGCAAGGCCTTAAGGACTTCAAAGCCGCTCATGTCCGGCAGCTGCAGGTCCAGAACAATAATGTCGTAGTCATAAAGCTTACCCAGATCGATCCCTTCTTCGCCGAGATCGGTGGTGTAAACGTTAAGCCCCTCGCTGCGGAGCATCAGTTCGATGCTGCGCGCCATGGCGCTGTCATCTTCGATCAAGAGTACGCGCATATCTGGTCCCTCTTCTTAACGGTCCGCTGTGCCCAACATGGTGTGGGTACGGTTAATCAGTTTCCGGACCGTAAGCGCAAATAGTTAACAGCAGCTTTAACATAACGGACGCGCTTCAACCCTTCCTCACCCCGGATTAAGGCCCGGAAAGGACTCCAGGGCCGGCTAAGGGGGTTGATTCAATTTGTTAAGTTTACCGGCATTTAAATCCTTGGCCTCAATATGAGGGGCATCGGGGATAAAAAATCTCCGAAAAAATAGGCCCAGAGGCGCAAAAGCGCCAAAAACGGGAATTTCATGCGCGCTTTGCTGTCCGATATCGAAGCCCTTCCCACCCTGACCCGCTTTGGCCGGGTCGCCCGTATCGAGGGGCTGGCGGTGGAAGTCACCGGCGCCCAAGGGGCGGTGAGTTTGGGCGGTCAGTGCCGTATAAGTATCGGAAATAAAAAGACTATTCCATGCGAAGTGGTAGGGTTTCGCGACGGCCGCGCCCTGGTCATGCCGCTGGGAACCTTGGACGGAATTACCCTGGGCGCCCGGGCCGATTTCGAGGACCGTCCGGCATCGATTTATCCCTCCAAAGCCTGGCTGGGCCGGGTGATCGACGGTTTCGCACAGCCGGTGGACGGCAAGGGCGCTCTGCCGCAGGGCACGGCGGCTTATGCCATCAAGGCGGCGCCGCCGCCCGCGACGCAGCGCGGCCGCCTGGGCGGCAAATTGGATCTGGGCGTGCGCGCCATGAATGCCTTCACCAGCTGCTGCGCCGGTCAGCGCATGGGCATTTTCGCCGGCAGCGGCGTGGGCAAATCGATTCTGTTGTCCATGCTGGCGCGTAACTCCGATGCCGATGTCATCGTGATCGGATTGATCGGCGAGCGCGGCCGCGAGGTAAAGGAATTCATCGAAGACGATCTGGGCGAAGAAGGCCTTGCCCGGTCTGTCGTGATTGCCGCCACCTCGGATGAAGCGCCGCTGGTGCGCCGCCAGGCCGCTTATGTCGCCATGACAGTGGCCGAACATTTGCGCGATCAGGGCTTGAATGTCCTGCTGCTGATGGACTCGGTTACCCGTTTTGCCATGGCCCAGCGCGAGATCGGGCTTTCGGCGGGTGAGCCGCCGGCCTCCAAGGGCTATACCCCGACGGTTTTCGCCGAACTTCCCCGGTTGCTGGAACGCGCCGGTCCTGGCATTGACGGCGTTGGCACGATTACCGGCCTGTTTACCGTGTTGGTGGAAGGCGATGATCATAACGAGCCGGTGGCGGATGCGGTGCGGGGCATCTTGGACGGGCATATCGTTTTGGAACGTGCCATTGCGGAACGGGGGCGCTTCCCGGCCATCAATATCCTTAAGAGCGTCAGCCGCGCCATGCCGGCCTGCAACACGGACGAGGAGCAAAAGCTGGTTTTACGGGCTCGCCAGCCTCTGGCCATTTACGAAGACATGGCGGAACTGATCCGGCTGGGCGCCTACAAGGCTGGCACGAATCCTGAAGTGGACGAGGCCGTGAGGCTCTATCCCGCCCTCGAGGCTTTCTTGGCTCAGTCCAAGACCGAGCGGGCGGCGTTGAGCGAATGCTATGACGCGCTGTCCGCCATTCTGGATAGCACGGAAGGGAGTGCGCCATGACCCGGACCGATACGCTGCTGCGCCTCAAGCGCTTCCGCGTCGATGAAATGAAAAGACGTATTGCCTCGATCGACGCCATGAAGGCCGATCTGGAGCGCAAGCTGACTGACCTGGACGACAATGTAGCGCGCGAAAAGCAGCGCGCCGGCGATTCCGACATCGGCCGCCTGGCCTTTCCGTCCTTCCTGCGCTCCATCGAGGCGCGGCGGGAAAATCTGCGGACCACCTTGAAGGAAATCGAACGCGAATATGCCGCGGCGCAGCAGGATCTGACGGATGCCTTCCAGGACCTCAAGTCGCTGGAAGTCGCCACCGAGCAGCAGGCCAAGCGGCTAAGCGAGATGCAGGCCCGGCGCGCTCAGGCGCGTTTGGACGAAATTGCGCTGGTCCGTCACCTGCGCAAGCACGCCCTTCGTAGCGCCTAAATTCAGGCGCTTGCCTTTGCGCGCCAAGTTTCGAGCGAGATCAGATCAATATTGCCAGGATCGCGGCGGCGAAGATCGTCACGCCCAAACCCCGCATGATTAACGCGCTCCAGGGCAGCAACGGCTGAATCCGGTCCTCCCATTCCCTCTCCCGCAAGGTAAGGGATTGCTGACGCTCGAAGACCAGATGCTCGTGCCGGATATCGGCATGGGCGGAAACTGCAAAGCCCTTTCCGCAGGGGGCGCAGATGCCAATCGCAGACATTTTTAAGGCCTCGAATAACATTCCTTCGCTGCCATAACGCGGCGCCTGTTTCCGGCGTTCCATAACAGTCACACCTGTCGCGGTCCGTGATAAAAACGTCTCGGTTTCATTTACCATCCTGTTGAACCGCGGCGTGGCTGCCCTATGATTCCGCAGGTTGAGTCGGCGCCCGGGCTGGGCGGCCTGGTAGCAGGGGGCATCGGGGCATGTCATTCGCGGAAACCATTTCGCCGTTCTTCGGACGGTGCGCCTTTGTCTGGTTTTATCTGACCGGCGCCATGGGTATCCTGCAGAACTGGCACACCATCGCCGCCGAGCTGAGTGCCAAGCATGTACCGCTGCCGCCGCTGGTCTTGCTGGTGGTGTTGCTGCTGATCGTGATGGGCAGCATCTCGCTATTGTTCGGCTATCACACACGGCATGCCGCGATCGTACTGTTCGGCATGACCATGATCGCGGCAGTGACGATGCATGATTTCTGGCACTTTCCCGAGAGCGCCGGACGCGCCGAGCAATTCGGGATTTTTGCCCGTGACTTCGCGATCTGTGGCGGCCTGCTCTTGCTGGTGGGGCTGGGGCCGGGGCCGTTCGCTATTGATAGTCGCAGCAAAAGCGGCGGCGGCAAGAAGCGCTAAGGCGATTTTTAGTGGGAGAAGACTTCCAGCATCTGCTCGGCCAAGGCGCCGGGCTCCAGCATTTCCAGCGCATCTTCGGGCCGGGGCCCGCTGGTGACATGCGCCAGCGCCGCGCCTGACAAGCATGCGGCCAGCGCCGCACCCAAGCGGCGGGTGCGATCCATATGGGTGACGATCACCCGGCGGAAACGGAAGGCGGTGACGATATCGCCGATGTCCTCGGCATCGCTAAGGGCCGAAACCACGCCAATGGTCTCGACGCCCTCGATAGCGCCCAGGGCGCTGAAGGCGCTGGCGGCGCGGGCATTGAGAGGATTAAAGCCATCGGCCTCCATCACCGTCAGCATTTCCGGCGGATTGGTGCCGGTGCGAAACAGCGCCAGCCCGCCATCGGCGCGGGTCAGTTCGGTTTTACGGCCGATCAGGGCGGCGGCATGAAGAATTTTGGCGGCAACGGCGCTTTTGCCGGCCCCGGCCGGTCCCACCAGCAAGATACCGCGGGCCTTTTCCAGGTCGATCGGCGCCGGCTTCAGCCGCTGGGCCAAAGCGAATGTCAACGCCGCACCGACGCTGACCTCGGGAAATTTCGCGGCTTCGCGCACCAGGACTTGGGCCAGACTTTCCGGCAGGCGATGGCGCTTCATGGTTTCGCCCAACAGGTTGCGCAGATCGGCGCGCGGGAAGGCGATTAGGTTACTGCCGACTTTGCTGCTGGCTTGGGCCTGGGCCATTGGTCGTGACCCGCCTAAACTTGACCAAGCGTACGCAGCCGCACCGAGGCATGTATCTCATTCTGGCTCATCACCACGGTCTGCGGACGGAAGCGTTCGATGATGGAGCGTACAAAGGGCCTGATCTGCGGGCTGGTCAGCAAGATCGGCACTTCGTTCTTGCCGCCGGCCTCGTCAAAGGCCTCGCGCACTTGCTGGATGAATTGTTGCAGCTTGGACGGCGCCATGGCGAGCTGCCGCTCCTCGCCGCTGCCGACAATGCTTTCCATAAAGGCCTGTTCCCAATTGGGCGACAGCGCGATCAACGGCAGATAGCCGCCCGGCGAGAGATTGGCGTGGCAGAGTTGGCGGGCCAGCCGCGCGCGCACATGTTCGGTGATGTAAAGCGCATTCTTGGTATGGCCAACCGCTTCGGCGATTCCTTCCAGGATAGCGGGCAAATCCCGGATGGAGACCCGTTCGCCCAGCAGGGTCTGGAGCACACGCTGCACCCCGGTGACGGAAATTTGCGAGGGGATCAGTTCTTCCACCAGCTTCTTGTTCTCGGGCGGCAGGTCGTCCAGCAGCTTCTTGGTCTCGGCATACGAGAGCAGCTCCGCCATATGGCTCTTGAGCACTTCGGTCAGATGCGTGGTCAGCACCGTGCCAGGATCCACCACGGTGAAACCGCGGAAAGAGGCTTCTTCCTTCAAGCTGCCGGAGACCCAGGTGGCGGGCAGGCCGAATGCGGGTTCGGTCGTCGCCGTGCCGGGCAGGTCGATGGGAAGCCCTTTGGGATCCATGATCAGGAAGCTGCCGGGGAACAGCTCGCCCTTGCCGGAATCGAATTCCTTGATGCGGATGCGGTATTCGTTGGCGCCCAACTGCATGTTGTCCAGAATGCGCACTGCGGGCATGACAAAGCCCATCTCCTGGGCCAGCTGGCGGCGCAAGGCCTTGATCTGGTCGGTGATGCGATGGCCCACCACGTCATTGATCAAGGGCAGCAGGCCATAGCCCAGTTCGATCCGCAGCAGGTCCAGCGCCAAGGCGGTGGAGATCGGTTCTTCCTTGGGTGGCCCGTCGGTCTGGGCGGTTTCGGCGGCGGCCAGGGCGGTACGCGCGTCCTTGCGCTTGAAGGCGTAATAAGCCAGCGAGCCGGTGCCCAGCGAAAGGGCGCCGAACACGATGGTCGGCATGCCGGGCAGTATCGCCACCGTGCCCATGACGGCGGCGGCCATGCCCAGCGCCTGGGGGTAGAAGGAGAGTTGGCTCATCAGCGCCTTGTCAGTGGCGCCTTCGACGCCCGCTTTGGACACCATCAGGCCGGCGGCGGTGGAAACGATCAGCGCCGGCATTTGCGAGACCAACCCGTCGCCCACCGTCAGTAAGGTGAACGTGTGAGTGGCATCGGCGAAGCTCATGCCTTTTTGCGCCACGCCGATGATGATGCCGCCCACGATATTGATGCCCACGATCAACAGGCCGGCAATGGCGTCGCCGCGCACGAATTTGCTGGCGCCGTCCATGGCGCCGAAGAAATTGGATTCCGCCTCGATATTCTTGCGGCGGGCCTTGGCTTCTTTCTCATCGATCAGGCCGGCGGAGAGGTCGGCGTCAATCGCCATCTGCTTGCCGGGCATGGCGTCCAGGCTGAAGCGCGCCGCGACTTCGGCGATGCGGCCGGAACCTTTGGTGATGACGATGAAATTGACGATGATCAGGATGGCAAAGACGATCAAGCCGATGACGAAATTTCCCTGCATCACCAGATTGCCGAAGGCCTGGATGACATAGCCGGAGGCGGCGGTGCCCTCATTGCCGTGGCCCAGGATGAGGCGGGTCGAAGCCAGGTTCAGTGCCAACCGCAGCATGGTGGTGAGTAGCAGGATGGTGGGAAAGGACGAGAATTCCAGCGGTTTGCGAATGAACACCGCCGTCATCAGGATAAGGATCGAGAAGCTCAGCGAAAAGGCCAGCGACACGTCCAGCAACCAGGTCGGCAGCGGCAGGATCAGCACCACCAAAATGGCCATGATGCCAATCGCCAGGCCGAGATCGGACTTGCGAATGAAGTCGCCGATCTTGGTGGGCGTCAGATCAAAGCCCTTGGAGGCGGTGGCGATATCGGACATTTAGGACTAGCTCGCCATCTTTTCAGCGGCGCGCTGTTCGCCATGATTGGGGATGGAGAGGCCCGAGTCCGAATATTCGCGCAGTTTGTTGCGCAAGGTGCGGATCGAGATCCCCAGGATATTGGCGGCATGGGTACGATTACCCAGGCAATGATCCAGCGTGTCCAGGATCAGGTCGCGCTCGACATCGCTGACGGTGCGCCCCACCAGCCCGCGCGTCACGGCGGTGGCGGAGACCACCGCGCTCTGCACGCTGGGATTTTGCTGTGTGGCCAGGGATGCGGCCCCGACCTGGGTGCCATCGGGCAGGCGGATGGCTTCCGGGCCGATCTCGGCTCCGCTCGCCAGCAGCACGGCGCGATGGATGGTGTTTTCCAGCTCGCGGACATTGCCCTTCCAGACATGGCCCAGCAGCAGGCGTTCGGTCTGTGAAGAAACCGGACGATAGGACACGCCATTGGCTTCGGCATATTTGCGCGCAAAATGATGCGCCAAGGCGCGAATATCCTTGGGCCGTTCGCGCAAGGCGGGCAGGCGCAGATTGACGACGTTCAAACGGTAGAGAAGGTCTTCACGGAAGGTGCCGTGCTTGACCGCTTCCGCCAAGTCGCGATTGGATGTGGCGATGATGCGGATGTCCACCTTGACCGGCTTGGTGCCGCCGACCCGGTCGATCTCGCGCTCCTGAATGGCGCGGAGCAGCTTGGCCTGCAGGCGGGCATCCATTTCGCTGATTTCATCCAGCAACAGAGTGCCGCCGGTGGCTTCCTCGAACTTGCCGATACGCCGCGCGATGGCGCCGGTGAAGGAGCCCTTTTCATGGCCGAACAATTCCGATTCCAGCAGGTTTTCCGGGATCGCAGCGCAGTTCACGGAAATAAACGGCTTGTCGTTGCGCGCAGACTTGCGATGGACGTAGCGCGCCAACACTTCCTTACCGGTACCGCTTTCGCCGGTGATCAGGATGGAGGCCTCGCTGCCGGCGATCTGGTCGGCCAGACCGAGAACCGCGGCCATCGCCTCGTCTTCATGAATCAGTTGGTGGGATTCGTCCGCCACCGCCGCCAGTACCGCGGCGATCAGTTCGGGATCGGCGGGCAGGGGGAGATATTCCTTGGCGCCGGCGCGGATCGCGTCCACCGCGCGGCGGGTGTCGGTGCCGATGCCGCAGGCAACCACCGGCGTGCAAATGCGTTCGGCCGCAAGGCCGCGTACCAGGGCGCCGATTTCCAGGCCGACATCGCAGAATACCAGGTCGGCGCCGATACCGCCGCGGAGCGTGGCCAAAGCCTGCTCGATATCGGCGGCATGGGTGACCTTGGCACCCTTGTCCATGGCGATTTTGGTGGCCAAGCCGATTTGGCCCTGGAGTCCACCGACGATAAGGAGACGCATAGCGATTACCCTTCAATAACTGGTTTAAGAGCCGGACCCGGCCTTGATGATTTCCGTCATGGTGATGCCCAGCCGGTCTTCCACCAGCACGACTTCGCCGCGCGCGACCAGCCGGTCGTTGACATAGATATCGATGGCCTCGCCGACCTTGCGATCCAGCTCGACAATGGTGCCGCGCCCCAATTTCAGCAGCTGGCTGACCTCCATGGCGCTCTTGCCCAGTACGGCGCTGACCGTAACCGGCACGTCGAATACCGCTTCAAGGTCCGCCGCCGTATGCTTGGGCGCGGCTTCCATGGGCATGTCGGTGTTGAGCAATGCGCCGGCGCCGCCGGACGTGTCGTCCTGACTGAGATCGGGCAGATCGACATTGTCGGTCGCCATGGGACTATCCTTTCACTGGATGCGAGAAATGACGGGAAATAAGCGCGCTAAGTGCTTCTTCGATGATGTTTTCGCTGCGTTCGGCGCCGCCGCCGCGCCACTCAATGCGGCAATCGGCGCCGGTCATGGCGGGATCGGCGGCTATCAGCACGCGGCCTTCATAGCCTTCCTGATGGGCGATATCGGCCAGCCTTGATTCCAGTACTTCGGTCACGGCCGGCGCGGCGCGCAAAGTGATGCGGGGTTCGGCGATGGCCTGGTGCATGGCCTGGCGCAAAGCGGCTTCCACATCGCCGGCAGGCAGGGCCGCCAGCGCGGCGGGCGCGATTTTCTTGGCCATCGCCATGGCCAGGCGCGCGGCATCGTCGCGCACTTGGTCGATTTCGGCATGGCTGACATCCAGCGCCGCGCGCACGGAAATGGTCAGGGCGGCAATGGTGCGTTCCAGGACATCTGTGGCCCGGGCATGGGCGCTGTTTTCGCCTTCGCTGCGGGCCGCAGCCTTCAGATCTTCCAGTTCCTCTGTGGTGAAGCTGCGCTTCTGCCGGGCCTGGGCGGCGGGCGCGCGGCGATCTTCCGAACCGGTGAATTCGGTATCGAAGGTGAATTTGGGGGCGCTGTTCTTGGCGGTCATCAGTATACCAACTCGTCTTCGCCGCTGCCGCCGGCAATCATGATTTCGCCCTTATTGGCCAGGTCCTTGGCGATATTGACCATGCGCATCTGGGCCTCATCCACGTCCTTCAGGCGCACCGGACCCATCGCCTCCATGTCGTCGCGCAGGATCTTGCCGGCGCGTTCGCTCATGTTGGAGAAGAAGACGTCGCGCAAGCCATCGGTGGCACCCTTCAGCGCCAGTCCCAGCTTGTCCTTCTCGACATTGCGCAACAGGGTCTGGATCGAGCCCGGATCGAGCTTGGCCAGGTCCTCGAAGGTGAACATCAAGGCTTTGATGCGCTCGGCGGCGTCACGCGAACGCTCTTCCAGGGCGGTAATGAAGCGGCTCTCGGTCTGGCGGTCGAAATTGTTGAAGATTTCCGCCATCTGTTCATGGGCGTCGCGCTTGGCGGTGCGCGCCAGGTTGGACATGAACTCCACCCGCAGGGTCTGCTCGACCTTGTCCAGAATATCTTTTTGCACGCTTTCCATGCGCAGCATCCGCTGCACCACTTCCAAGGCAAATTCTTCCGGCAAGGCCCCAAGAACGCGTGCGGCGTGTTCCGGCTTGATCTTGCTGAGCACGACCGAAACGGTCTGGGGATATTCGTTCTTGAGATAGTTGGCCAAAACGGTTTCGTTCACATTGGCCAGCTTGTCCCACATGGTGCGGCCTGCAGGACCACGGATTTCTTCCATGATCGAACCGACCTTGTCGCCGGGCAGGATGTTGGCAAGCAGCCGTTCGGTGGATTCGTAGGAGCCCATCAAGGAACCGGTGCCCGACATCTGGGAGACAAAGTCCACCAGCAGTTTTTCGATCAGGGTGGAGGAAACCGAGCCCAGATTGGACATGACCTGTGAGACTTCCTTGATCTCATCCTCGTCCATCATCTTCCAGATCTGCTGGGAATGGTCTTCGCCCAGCGAGAGCATGATGATGGCGGCGCGCTCGGCGCCCGAGAGGGTCCGGATGTCTTCTTTGACGGCTTTGACGGGTTTCGACATGGGTTAGACCGGTTGGTGCAGCCAGGTACGAATGATCGCCAGCGCTTCTTCGGGATGCGCGGAAACCACTTCGCCGACCTTCTTGATGGAGGATTCGCGCACCTGCCCGTCGATGCGGCTGATGTCGATGCTGGACTTGGGCGGAGGCAGCGCGGGAGCGCCCTCCTGCCCGCCGGGTGCCGGCTGCTCGGCGCCGTCCGGAGCCGGCAGGGCGCCCGCGACCACCGATCCAAGCGCTGTGGGGCCGCCGGCCGATGCGGTCTGTGCCGCGAACATGCGGTTGATCAGCGGCTTTGCGACAAACAGGCCGATCAGCAGCGCGGTGACGCACATGATCGCCGCTTCGATGATCTTGAACCAATAGGAGCTGTCCAGGCCCAGCAACGGCTTGGGCGCTTCGGTGCCGGCGCTTTGCTCCATATGGGCGAATTGCATATTGGTGACTTGCACCAGATCGCCGCGCGCCTGGTCGAAGCCCATGGCCGATTTCACCAGAGCGGTGATCTTGGCCATTTCGTCGGCGCTGCGGGGCTTGTAGGCGGCAGCGTCGCCGGAGCCGTCCACGACCACGGCCACCGACACCTTCTTTATGTCGCCGCCATCGACCGTGGAGGTCGTGACCTTCTTGGAAATCTCGTAATTGGTGGTTTCCTCGGTGCGGCCGGACGTGTCCTTGGACTGGTCGCCGCCGGTTGCGGCGGGGGCCGCCTGGCCGCCCGGAAGCGCGCTGGCGACCGACACCGCGGCGCCGGCGCCGCCACTGGTGTTGGAGGCATTCTGTTCCACCGTCTGGGTGGAGCGCACCACCTTGCTATCGGGATCGTAGGTTTCGCTGGTGGTCTGGGTATGGTTGTAGTTGATGTCGGCGGCGACCTGGACCTGCACCCGGCCCATGCCGACCACTGAACTGACAATGGCCTCGATGCGCTGGCGCAACGCATTTTCATAGTTGGACGTGTCTTCGTCCTGGCTGCGGGCAAGCGCATCGGGACCGGACTTGTCGTCGCCGCCGGCCAGCAGATTGCCCCGATCATCGACGATGGCGACGCGATCGGCCGAAAGGCCCGAGACTGCCGCAGCCACCAGATGCTGGACGGCTCTTACCTGGCCGCGATCCAGCTTGCCGCTGGTCTTGAGCACCACCGAGGCACTGGGCTGCTGGTCGTCGCGGGAAAAGATCTGCCGTTCGGGCACCACCAGATGCACGCGTGCGCCCTGAATGCCCTCGATGGTCTGCATCGAGCGCGAAAGCTCGCCTTCCAAGGCGCGCTGGTGATTGATGTTCTGGACAAAGGCGGTGGTGCCGAAGGTGTCGGACTTGTCGAAAATCTCGTAACCCACGCCGGCGGCAGGCAGGTTGTCCTGGGCCAGCGCCATACGCAGCTTGGTGACCTGATCGGCCGGCACAAGAACCGTGCCGCCCTCCTTGACGTCGTATTTCACGGCCATGCTGTCCAGCTTGCCGGTGACAGCGGCGGCGTCGCGCGACTCCAGGCCTGAGAACAGAATGGTCTTGGGCGGCTCGGTGATGGCGCCCGCTATATAAAGGAAGAACGCGGTGAGGACGGCCGCCACGCCGGCCATGACGCCGAAACGCGCGGCACCAACCGTTTTGAAAAACTCGGGCAAGATGTCCTCCTCGCGGAACGCGGACGGAAATGGCTCCGTCCGTTCTGCTAGGCAAACATTGCCGCCTGTACGGTAAAATTAGGCTTAAAGGAATTGCCCTACGTAGTTGACCACGCAGGCTAATTTGCTTAACCGGTTGTTTACGACTTCGCGGGTTTCAGCGCTCGCGCCTAGTTGCGATACTGCTGCACGCGGGTCGCGCGCAGGCCCGCCAGGCCGAAACGGTCAATCGCATGCTGCCAGGCAAGAAATTCTTCCACCGTCAGCGTGTAGCGCTTGCAGGCATCGTCCAGACTGAGTAAGCCGCCGCGCACCGCCGCAACAACTTCGGCCTTGCGGCGAATGACCCAACGACGCGTCGAAGGCGGCGGCAGGTCGGCGAGCGTCAGCGGCGACCCATCGGGCCCGATGACGTAGCTCACGCGTCCTTTGCGCTCTTCCATTTGAAAACTCCCAACACTATCCATGCGAAAACTACGCTGCCCCGCGTTTAAAAATGGCCAAGACACGTGGTAAACGAACTTATAAAAGCTTCACTAAACTCATTCGCTTTAGTGCCGGAAAAGCCCATTTTCATGGGCTTTTCCGTTCACCTTAATTTGTCGGCAATTGTTCCAGCTGCTGCAGCATCTGGTCGGCGGTGGTGATAATGCGCGCCGATGCGGAATAAGCGCGCTGTGTGGTGATCAGGTTGGTGAACTCCGTCGCCAGGTCCAC
>Ga0097621_100001167_pt1 | contig 18188 bp, 13 predicted proteins | sample KBSMisM72_FD_73165 | JGI IMG/M metagenome (GOLD analysis project Ga0097621, IMG submission 73165) | Miscanthus rhizosphere microbial communities from Kellogg Biological Station, Michigan, USA - KBS Miscanthus M7-2 (version 2) (version 2) | ecosystem: Host-associated > Plants > Roots >... | reverse complement strand
CGTAGACCAGCGCGGCGCCGATGCCGGCCATCACGTACAGCGTGTACAGCATCGGCAACGTCGTCACCAGACCGAGGCCGGCCCAGCCGACGCCGCACAGCACGCCCGCGAGGGTCGTGAACAGGCGCGGGCCAAGGCGATCGATCAGGAATCCCTGCGCCGGCTGCACCCAGGTCTGGAAGAGGATGAAGAGCGTGAACGCCCACTGGATCTCGGACAGCTTCCAGCCGGTCCCTTGACGCATCGGCTCGACGAACAGCGTCCAGGCGTACTGCAGGTTCGCGATCATGATCATCGCGATCAGCGACGCGACCAGCTGAAACCAGCGACTGTGAATTTTCATGAGAGCCTCCGCTCGGCTAAAGCCTTCGCGCTCCGTGTCTGTTCGTCAAGCATCTTGGCACAGGCGTAGACGGTCCGGGTCGCCGGCATCGCCACGCCGAGCCGCTCGCCGAGCTCCACGACGGCGCCGACGATCGCCTCGATCTCGAGCGGCCGCCCGGCCTCGAAATCCTGCAGCATCGAGGTCTTGTGCGCACCGACTTTTTCGGCGCCGGCCATCCGCTGGTCGATCGAGATCGGCAGCTCGATGTTCAGCTTCGCCGCGACCGCTTCGGTCTCCGCCATCAGCGTTCTCACGACCGTCGACACATCCGGATCGCGCGCCAGCTCTTCGAGCGTGCCGCGCGTCAGCGCGCTGATCGGGTTGAACGCGACGTTGCCCAGCAGCTTCACCCAGATCTCGTGACGGAACCGCTGGTTGATCGGGCAACGGAATCCGGCGGCGATGAGCGGCTCCGCAATCTTCCGGGCACGCTCGGACTTGGTGCCGTCCGGTTCACCGAAGCTGATCTTGTTCCCTTCGGTGTGCCGGATGACGCCGGGCTCGACGATGTCGGTCGCAAAGTACGCCAGCGATCCGACGACGCGGCGAGCCTCGATCGAGGCGGCGATGACACCGCCGGGATCGACACGCTCGAGCCGCAGACCTTCCAGCTCGCCGCCGTAGCCCTGAAAATACCACCACGGAATCCCGTTCTGCGTGCTGACCACCGCGGTGTCCGGCCCGAAGAGCGGCCGCAGCGTCGGCGCCAGCGCGGTCAAGCCGTGCGCCTTGACGCCGAGAAACACCACGTCCGCCTGGCCGATCGCCGGAAGATCACCGGTGGCCCGCACCGGCACCTCGAAGTCGCCGTCCGGGCTGATCACGCGGAGCCCGCGCTCCTGCATCGCCCGCAGATGCGGCCCGCGCGCGAACAACACGACATCGGCGCCTGCCCTGGCCAGCTTCGCGCCGATATAGCCGCCGATCGCGCCGGCGCCCGCGATGACTATCTTCACGACGTTGGCTTCATCGGCGCCGGCATCATGCGGGCGTATACGCCTTCGCCACCGCCCCGCGCTGAATCTTGCCGGTCGCGGTCCGCGGAATCGCCTGCGTGATGTGAATCTGCTTCGGCCGCTTGAAGTCGGCCAGCCGCTCCTTGCAGAACGCGAGCAGATCGGGTGCGCCAATCGTCTCGCCTTCGCGCAGCACGACCGCGGCCTCGACCTCTTCGCCCCACGTGCCGTGCGGCACCCCGAAGCAGACGGCTTCGGCAATCGAGGGGTGCGTGAGCAGCACTTCGTCGATCTCGCGTGGTGAAATCTTCTCGCCGCCTCGGTTGATCAGCTCCTTGATGCGCGCGACCAGCGTCAGGTAGCCGTTGTCGTCGAGCACGCCCTGGTCGCCGGTCCGGAACCAGCCATCCACGAACGACGAAGCATTCGCTTCGGGATTGTTCTCGTAGCCGGTAATCACGTTCGGCCCCTGGATCACGACCTCGCCCGCTTCGCCGATCGGCAGGTGCCTGCCGGCCTTGTCCATGATGCTGATCTTCACGTCGGTACCGCGGCCGACCGATCCCGGCTTGCGCTCCGACGGCGGCAGCGGGTTCGAGGCCATCTGGTGCGCCGCCTCGGTCATGCCGTAGGCCTCGAGCACTGGCGCGCCGAAGGCCGCTTCGAGCGCGTGCATCACCGCGGGCGGCAGCGAAGCGCTGCACGAGCGAATGAAGCGGAGCTTCTCCGTGCCCGCGGGACGCCGCGACGGATCCGTCGGATCGCCCGCCCGTGCCAGCAGGAGTTGATGAAGGGTCGGCACCGCCGAGTACCAGGTCACGCCGTGATCCCTCGCCGTGCGCCAGAACGACAGCGGGCTGAACTTCCCGGGTACGACCACCGTGCCGCCCGATGCGAACGTGGCCAGGGTCGACGCCACCAGGCCGTGCACGTGGAACAGCGGCATCACGCACAACGACACATCGTCTTTCGTGAGCGCATAGCTGCGGGCGACGTTCTGCGCGGAGATCGACAGGTTCGCGTGCTTGAGCGGCACGCGCTTGGGCCGCCCCGTGCTGCCGCTCGTGTGCAGCACGAGCGCGACATCGTCGATCGTCGGCGGCGTCACCGGCGTGCGTCCAAGAGGACGCTCGGCTGAAGCCTTCGCGCTACCAGGCAACAGGCTGACCGTGCCGGCCGCATCCATGTCGATCGTGAGGATCGGCACGCCGCGCGCGACGGCGGCGCGGCGCGCTTCATCCGCGCCCTCGGGCGGCAGGATGAGCACCTTCGCCGCCGTGTCCTCCAGATAGAAGCGGAACTCGTCCTCTTTGTACGCCGGATTCAGCGGCGCGGCAGTGCCGGCGACGCCGGCCGCCAGAAAGGACACGATGACGGGGAGGCCGTTGGTCAGCGAGGTCGCGACCCGATCGCCGCGGCCGACGCCGGCGGCGGCCAGCTGTTCCGCCACGGCGGTGACCTGGTTGCGCAGGTTGCCGTAGGTGATCTGGATGTTCTGCTCGGGGAGCACGACGGCCGTCTTGTCGGCAGGCGCGCGGTTCAGGAAGTCGGTCAATACGAGAGGCGAGACGCTCATGAGGGCTTCACCAGAATTTCATACGCGGGCAGGGTGAGAAAATCGGCCAGCTCATCCGACGTGGCGACGGCTTCGAACAGCGAACGCGCCGCGGCGAGGCTGCCCGCAGACTCCTCCGCGATGAGCTGCTGGACCAGCGCCTTGGTCACCGTCCGGCCGTCGTCCAGCGCCGCTCGATGCTTGATCCATTGCCAGATCTGGGTGCGCGAGATCTCGGCGGTGGCGGCATCTTCCATCAGGTTGTAGATCGGCACGGCGCCCTGACCGCCGAGCCAGGCTTCCAGGTACTGGACGCCTACACGAATGTTATGACGAAGGCCGGTCTCGGTGCGAGTGCCGGTCGGCGGCTCGAGAAGAGCGGCGGCGTTCGCCGTCACGTCCTCGCGGAGGCGCTGCAGTTGATTGGGCGTGGGCATGCCCTCGTCGAACACCTGCTTGGCGATCGACACCAGGGCCGGGTGGGCGACCCAGGTGCCGTCGTGCCCTTCGCGCACTTCGCGCAGCTTGTCGGCACGCACTTTCGCCATCGCGTTGGCGTTGGCTTCGGGATCGTCCTTGATCGGAATCTGCGCGGCCATGCCGCCCATCGCAAAGGCGCCCCGACGGTGACAGGTCTTGATCAGCAGCTGGGTGTAGGCGCGCAGAAACGGCGCCTCCATCGTCACCTGCCCGCGATCCGGCAAGGCGAAGGACGGGTCGGCCTGCAGTGTCTTGATCGAGCTGAAGATGTAGTCCCACCGGCCGCAGTTGAGCCCGGCGATGTGATCGCGCAGCTCGAAGAGAATCTCGTCCATCTCGAACGCGGCGGGCAGCGTCTCGATGAGGACGGTTACCTTGATCGTGCCGGCGGGAATCTGCAGCACCGACTGCGCGTGCAGGAAGATCTCGTTCCACAGCCGCGCCTCGAGGTGGCTCTGCATCTTCGGCAGGTAGAAGTACGGGCCGGTGCCCGCCTCCTTCAGCGCCTGGGCGTTGTGAAACAGGTAGAGGCCGAAGTCGAACAGCATGCCGGGCGCCGGGCGGCCATCGACGACGAAGTGCTTTTCGGGGAGATGAAAGCCGCGCGGACGCACCATCAACGTCGCGAGCGGCGGCTTGAGGCTGTAGCGCTTGCCGGCATCAGACTCGTAGGTAATCGTCCGCCGGATCGCGTCCATCAGGTTGGCCTGCCCGCCGACGAGATTCGCCCACGTGGGGGACGTCGCGTCCTCGAAGTCGGCCATGAACACGTTGGCGCCGGAGTTCAGCGCGTTGATGATCATCTTGCGATCGACGGGACCGGTGATTTCGACGCGCCGGTCCTGGAGATCCGCCGGAATCGCGCCGACCTTCCAGTCGCCGCCGCGAACGGCGGCGGTCTCGGCGAGAAAATCAGGACGGGCGCCGGCGTTGAAGCGCGCTTGCGTCGCGCGGCGGCGCTCGAGCAGCTCGTCGATGCGCGGGCGAAAGCGCCGCGTGAGATCTTCGACGAAGGCGATGGCGGGCGGCGTCAGGATCCGGTCGGCGCCGTCGACGAGAGGCAGTGTTGGTACGGTCATAAGGAGGACTGAATTCTTCGCGCTTATGATACTCTGGCGACGTTTTGTACTCACGCGCGCTGCGGTTGACGTGTGGCGTTGTTGCCCTGATCGCCATTGGCGCTGCTGCGTTCCTCCTCATCCGTTCAGAAGAACAAGTCCGTCAACAGAGCACGGCGCTGCGCGCGTTCGACCAGCAGGCTCGCGACGCCAGCGCAGCGTTGGTGGACGCGCGCGTTGGCCAGCAGGCGTACGTCGCCGCCGGCCAGGGCGTGGAGTTCTGGTTCGGCAAGACCGCGGCCTCGCTTCAGGCGACGACGGACGGCTTGACGGCGCTGCGCCAGGCAGCCGGCGCAGGTGCGCGCACGGGCATCGAACAAGCGGCTGCGACGGTCACCGAGTTCTCGGTCATCGACAAGCGGGCGCGCGACTACCTCACGTCAGGCCAGCAGTTGATGGCCGGCGACGTCATCTTTACGGAAGGCAGCGACGCGGCGGCCACCGCGCTGCGACAGATTGAGACCGCCCGGCTGGCCGAGCACCAGGCGGCCGACGTCGAGCTGGCCGTCATTCGAAACCAGCAGATCCTGACGGCCGGCGCCGCCGCCGGGTTCGTCTTCCTGGTCGTGCTGCTGCTGATCCCGGTGCCGCGCGCCAGGCTCGCGCAGCCGGCGGCTCAGACGAGCCTCTCGATTCGACCGAGCGCCGTGAAAGAGGTGGTCAGCGTACCGGCGCCCGTGCCTGCTCCTCGCTTGCCCGCGCCCGCGACCCTTTCTCACGCCAGAGGCTCGGTGTTCAAGGCCGCGACCGAGGTGGTCACCGATATCGGACGGGTCCGCAGCCTTGGCGAGCTGACGCATGTGCTGGGCCGCGCGGCCGAGGTCATGGACGCCAGCGGCCTCATGATCTGGATCGGCAGCGCAGCCGGCGACGATCTCCGGCCGGCCCTCTCCCACGGCTACAGCAAGGAGATGATGGCGCGCATCCCGCCGGTGCCGCGCTCGGCCGACAACGCCGCCGCGGCCGCCTATCGGCTGGGCAAACTGCAGATGGTCGCCTCGCGTCCCGGCGGCGCGAGCGGCGCCGTGGTGGCGCCGATTCTGTCGGCCGACGGCTGCATCGGCGCGCTGTCCGCGGAGATTCGCAGCGGCGGGGAGACGTCGGAGAGCGTCCAGGCGCTCGCGTCGATCTTTGCCGCCCAGCTGGCCGGCGTCTTTGCGACGGCCCCCGCCACGACGCAGCCCTCGGAAATCCTCGAACCCAGAGCGGCCGCCGCTAACTCCTAGTTCGCCTCGTGTCCAGGCAGGCCTAAAGGCCTGCACTACATCCAATGAATATCGCGAAAGCCTGCTGCTAGAATTCTGCCCAGCATGTCCAAGACGCCGGCGAAGGAAACCAAGGCCCAGATCCTGGAGCGCACCGAGCGCGAGAAGGTGAAGTTCCTGCGGCTGCAGTTCACCGACATTCTCGGCACCATCAAGAACGTCGAGATCCCCGACCGCCAGTTCGAGGATGCGCTGGACGGCAAGATCATGTTCGACGGCTCGTCGATCGAAGGGTTCGTGCGCATCGAAGAGTCGGACATGTACCTGCGTCCCGACCTCTCGACGTTCCGCGTCTTCCCCTGGCCGGGCACCACCGGTGAGAAGGTGGCCCGAATGATCTGCGACATCTACACGCCCGACGGCCAGCCCTTCACCGGCGATCCGCGCGCCTGCCTGAAGAACGTGATCGCGATGGCCGCCGCCAAGGGCTACGCGATGAAGGCCGGCCCCGAGGCCGAGTTCTTCCTCTTCCAGACCAAGAACGGCGTCCCGACCACCGACACGCACGACGCCGCGAGTTATTTCGATCTGAGCCCGGTGGACCAGGGCGAGGACGTCCGCCGCGAGATCGTGCTGGCGCTCGAAGCGATGGGCTTCCACGTCGAGGCCGCGCATCACGAGGTCGCGCCGGGCCAGCACGAAATCGACTTCCGCTACGACGATGTGTTGACCACAGCGGACAGCATCAGCACGTTCCGGTTCGTGGTGAAGAACATCGCGATCAAGAACGGGCTGCACGCGACGTTCATGCCCAAACCGATCTACGGGATCAACGGATCCGGCATGCACACGCACATGTCGCTGTTCGCCGGCGGGACCAACATCTTCTACGACGCCAAGGCCGACGGCCAGCTGAGCGAGATCTGCATGAACTACATCGGCGGGATCCTGCGACACGCGAAGGGCTTCTGCGCGATCACCAACCCGCTGGTGAACTCCTACAAACGGCTGGTCCCTGGCTACGAGGCGCCGACCAACATCGCCTGGTCCGAGAAGAACCGGAGCCCGCTCGTCCGCGTGCCGGCGGCCCGCGGCACCTCGACCCGGATCGAGCTGCGGATGCCCGACCCGTCGTGCAATCCCTACCTCGCGCTCGCGGTGATGCTGCGCGCGGGGCTCGACGGCATCGAGAAGAAGATCGATCCCGGCCCGCCGATCAACAAGAACATCTACAAGATGAGCCACCGCGAGCGCCGGCACCTGCGCATCGACGAGCTACCCGGCAATCTGAGCGAGGCGCTTGACGAACTGGAAAAAGACGACCTGGTGAGGGAGACGCTTGGCGAGCACCTGTTCGAACACTTCGTGGCCGCCAAGCGTGAAGAGTGGCACGACTACATCAAGCACGTCTCGCCGTGGGAGATCGATCGTTACCTTGGAATGTACTGATGGGCGGCTGTTGGGTTCAAGGTTCAGAGTTCAGGGTGCAGGGTTCGTTCTTGGTTCAGGGGTTCTGGGTTCGGGTTCCGGGTTCAGGGTTCCGGGTCGGGTTCAGCGTTCTGCGACCCCGAACGAACCGCTGAACCTTGAACCCAGAACCCGGAACGAACCCTGCACCTGGAACCCGGAACCCCGAACCCGATCTGAGTTCGCCCCGGTTTCTTACCACCGCACGCGGAACACGAGCTGAATGATGCGGCTCGTGTTGTCGCCCAGCAGCTGGGTCAGCCGAAAGCTGTCCGCGCTCGCGCCGACCACGGCGTTGCCTGCCGGGTACGACCCGTTGTTGAAATTCGCGTACGGTCCGCCGGGGCCGTAGAACGACGTGGTCATGCCGAGCGGCTGGCCTCCGGTCGTGGCGATGTTGAAATACGGCGAGTTGAAGGCGTTCAGCATCTCGGCGCGGAACTCGAAGTTCACGTCGTTGTGAATCTTCACGCGCTTCACCATGCTCAGGTCGAATCGCACCAACCGCGGCGCGTTCGCGACGAGGCTGCGGATGCCGCAGTCGCCGTATCCGGGCGCGCTCTCGATGCAATCCGGACCGTTGGCTGGTGCGAGATAACGGCCCGCCGGCGCTCCGAGCGCGCTGTAGCCGTTGGCCGACGTCGGGCTGGTCTGGAACGCCTTCACCGAGTTGTCGATGATGTCCTGCGGCAGGATGAACAGCTGGCCGTTGGACGCGACCCGCAGCTCGACCGACTTACGGAACTCGTCCTCGGTCATGCCGACGAGACGCACGTTGCCGAAGTCGATCTGCTCGCCCGTCTGGATGCGGCCGACGCCGTCGAACTCCCAGCCGCCGAGCAGCGCGTTCAGGACGCCGCCCGAATGTCCGCCCCAGCGCTTGCCTTCGCCGAACGGCAGCTCGTAGAGCCAGTTGCCCTTGAGCGCGTGCTGGACGTTGCCGACCTGGCCGCTCTGCGCGATCTCGGCCGCCGGCCGCGAGAAGCCGTAGCGCTGCATCATCCAGGCGCTGGCCCACGCGTAGCTGGTGTTGAACGTGAGGCCGTCCGACAGCCGTTTGCGGAACTCGAGCTGAATCGAATTCGCGCGCGTGCCGCCGAAGTTGGTGGTCAGGTTGGAGCCGCCCGAATTGTTGGCCGTGCCGCCGAGCACGTCGGGGTTCGCGACGAAGAAGTTCGCGGGCAGACCGGCGGCGATGCCGTTGGCGCGGAACGTGGAATTGCCGACGAAGCCGTTGGTCGAGTTCACCGAGGCAAAGCCGAACGGGTTCGGGTTCATCGCCGCAAGGAAGCCGAGGTTTGCGGCGTTGGTGAACTGCGCGCTCGTGTAGTTCGCCGTGTTGCCGGCTTGCCCGGCTGGAAGCCCCTGGAAGAAGGCCAGGAAGATCGGCAGCGGCGACGTGCCCGGCGCCCCGGTGTAGGCGAACGTCGCTGGGCGGCCGGCGGCAATATTGGCCTGCAGGTTCGCCTGCGCCTTGCGGAACTCCTGCAGGAACCCGTTGTCGGTGATGCTCACTTCATTGATGTTCACCGTTTCCCAGTCCTGCCGGTGACGGCTGCCGACGTAGCGCACTTCGAACGCCGTGTCGTTGGTCAGCTTGCGCTGCCAGCCGACGGTGTACGACTGCGTGTACGGCATCTGCAGGTTCGAGTCGAAGGTATTCAGGCTGCTCGTAATCGACGGGACGATTGGATAGGAGACGGCCGGCGTCGCCGGCAGGGCGAGCGAGCCGGGATTGCGCAATAGCAGCGGCAGCGGACCGAGGTTGCCGGTGGTGGAGTCGCGATTCAAGTTGACCGAGATCCCCTGATTGCCGGTGGCGCCGCCGAAGACGCCGGTGAAGTCCGACATGCCCGGGCGCTGGAAGGCCATGCCGAAACCGCCGCGGATGACGCTGTCGCCCTCCTGCGAGCCGAAGATGAGGTGGCCGATGCCGTGGTCCTGCGACGGCGGCTGCCAGGCGAAGCCGACGCTCGGCGCCAGGTTGTTGCGATCCGGGTTGTAGGCGTAGGTTCCGGCTTCGTACTGCGTCAGGAGAGGCTTGGAGCCGGTGAGCGTGCCCGGCTTGAAGATGTTGCCGTCGCCGGAAATGCCGTAGAGACCCGCCTCCGAGATGTTCGTGTAGCTGTTGTTGGTCGGATAGAACGGGTTGACCAGCACGTAACGCAAGCCGGCACTCACCGTCACCGCCGAGGAGACCCGCCAGGTGTCGGCGGCGAAGAAGTCGAACTCACGCAGGCGCCCTGCCGCGCGCGACTTGCCGAGCGGCACGTAGGTGTCGCCGGCCTCGTTGATGCGCGCGTTGGCCTGGATCGAATTGATCCGCCCGGTCAGCAGCGCGTAGAGGTTCTTCGCCTGGGCGATGTCGGCCGTGGAGGCGCCGTTCAGGGTCGTCGCGTTGAAGATCGCGTCGGCGGGCTCGGAACTGAGCAGCCCGAAACGGACGGTCGGCACCAGCGTCTGGTTTTCCAGCCAGACATCGGCCTGGACGAGCGACCCGCCGAAGTTGACGGTGTGCTTGCCCTTCAACCAGGTGGCGGTGTCTTCGAACACCCAGGTCGACGCTTCGCGGGCGGAGGGCGCCGCATTGCCGGCGTTGGTGGCGGTCACGCCGCTCGACAGGTTGGTCAGCAGGAAGCCGGTGCCGCAGCAGGCATTGTTGAAGTCGAGCAGCGCGTTGCCGGTGCCCGTGAACATCGACGCGCTGAGCTCCGGCGAGAACAAGGTCGAACCGCCGGTGCCGCCAAAGCGCGCCTCGTTCACGAGGTTGTTGCCAAAGGTCGAGCGCAGCGATTCCGACGTGGTCCAACGTGTGGACTGCTGGCTGCCGGTCATCGGCAAGCCCGGAAACGGCACGATCGCGTTGTTGGTCGTGTCGGGCGTCGAGTTGATGTGGCGGTAGTTCATCGATCCGGTCAGGCGATGGTTCTGCGTGGCCTCGTAGTCCAGACGGAACGTCGGCGACGGGTTGAAGCTTTGCGTCGGCGTCTGGAAGGTGTACTGGTTGACCAGCGGGTTGGTGAGCGGCGAGATCGTGCCGGTGGTGGCCATCGCGGCCCGGATATCGGACAACGACTTGGCGACTATCGGATCCAGCGTCGCCAGCTGGCCGTTGGCGGCCGCCAGCTGCAGGAGGTTGACCGATCGCGTGGCGCCCGCGACGTTGTAGCTGAAGATGCCCGCCGCCGCATCAGGGGTCAGCGCGACCCGTTGCAGCGTGCTGGACGCCGGCGAGCGCTGTTCTTCGTAATTGACGAAGAAGAAGGCCTTGTTCTTCACGATCGGTCCGCCCTGCGAGATCCCCTGCTGGTAGCTTCTGAGATACGGTTTGGGCGCCTTGCCGGTCTCCGGATCGGGCGCCAGGTCGCGGTTGTTGAACCAGGTGTTCGCGTTCAGGTTGTCGTTGCGCAGGTACTCGTAGACCGTGCCGGTCCAGCGATTCGATCCCGACTTGGTCACGAACTTCACCTGCACGCTTCCCTGTCCGGTCGCGTCCGCCGTGTTGCCGGCGGTCGTCACCGTCACTTCTTCGACCGAGTCGAGCGTCGGGGTGAGGCGCGCGAAGAAGCCGTCGGTCGTCTTCAGGTAGTTGTCCTGGATGCTCATGCCGTCGAGCGTGATGTTGATCGCGCTGCGCGGGATGCCGTTGACCGACGAGTTGCGCGCGGTGCCCGACGTGGCGAATCCTGGCAGTGAGGTCAACGAATCGAGCGCGTTGCGGCTGGTCAGCGGCAGGCTGGTGATCTGGGCGCTGGTGAGGTTGGTCGCCACCGACGGCGACTGCGTCTGAACGATCAGCGCGCTGTCCCCGACGACCGTGACGTTCTCCTCGAGCGCGCCGACCTGGAGCGACACCCTGACCTGCGCCGGGACCGCGGCGCTGAGCGTCACGGAGTTGAGGGTCGCGGTCTTGAACCCCATCAACGTGACGGTGACGGTGTACACGCCGCCGGCCAGGGACGGCGCACTGAAGCCGCCGTCGGACCCGCTGATGGTGTTGACCTCTTCGCCGGTGCCGTTGTTCCTGATCTTGACGTTCGCGCCGGGGATCACGCCGCCGGAACTATCGACGACGATCCCGGTGAGTGACGTAAAGAAGCTACCCTGCGCATATGCAGCCGCACTCACCGTCAGGGTGAGGACCGCCGCCAGAACCAGTCGCATGACTCTCATTCAGCGCTCCTTGCTGAAAACGAACAGTGTTCGAGTGCGCAGAATGTAAGCGCTCGTCACGAGTGGGTCAACGGGAATTTACGGAATTCGAACGGCGTCCGTGACGGGACTGCACCGGATCCAGCAAACCGTTCTGAAGCGAGGTCAGCGGCCGTCTCCAATCGCGGACGGCCGACATTTCTGAAGGAATCTTCGCGGGCTTTTGCTGGCGTTTCACGCTCGCGCTGGAGGCACGCGATTTGATGTGAAGAGCTACGGGTCGCGTCGAATCAACGGGGTGCGTAACATCAGGCAGGCGCTGGCATCGCCGCATCCCGCCGTTCGTCTCACGATTCGGCGCGATCTACTTGCCGTTCAGGCGGCCTAGAGTGCCGCCAAGGCCCAGCCGGCTGAAGTATTCGTAGGCGACGCGCGAGATCTCCTCGATCGCCCGCTCCCCTTCAGCTTCGTCCTTCAGGAACGTCGTCATCACGCACAGCCCGTACGGGCGGTTCTTCGCGAACACGATGCCGGCGTCGACACGGACGCCTTCGAGCTCGCCCGACTTGTCCGCCGAGGCGACACCTTCGGGCAGCCCCTTGCGAAGGCGATTCTCTTTCGGCTTCTTGAGCAGCGCGATCGCCTCCGGCATCCCGTCGTTCATCGCCTTCAGCAGCTTGACGAGCTCGTCAGGGGTCGACACGTTCTCGTCGCCGCGCCGCGCCGCCGCGGTGTCCATCATGTGCCGGCGCAGTTTGGTCCCGGCCAGGCCGAGGCCCTGCATGCGGGCCGCAATCTTGTCCATGCCGAGACGATCGATCAGGACGTTGGTCGCCGTGTTGTCGCTGAGCGTCACCATCAGCACGGCGTAGTCGCGGATTGACAGCGTCGGTGTGCCCATCTCGACGAGCACCCCGGTGCCGCCGACCGCCTGACGGCGATCGAGCGTCATCGTCTCGTCGAGGCGTACCTTTCCTTCGCCGGCCTGCTTGAACAGCTCGTAGACGATCGCCAGCTTGATCGCCGACGCGGTCGGAAACGTCTCGCGCTCCAGGTGCCCGATCCGCTCGCCGGTCGTCAGATCGACGATGGCGTAGCCGACCACGCCGTCGACACGAGCCGAGATCTCCTGCACGCGCTTCTCGAACTTCGCGCGAAGCTCCGACGGAACCGGCGGCGTCTGCGCACCGGCGCTAGCTGCCGCGGCGAACAACAGGAAAGCGCCCGGAACCCTCAGCCTTGAGCCCTTCATCGGTGATCCTCAGTGCGACGGCGGTCATGTCGTCGTTGGGCGCGGTATCGCCGCGGAATTCGTGGACGGCGGTGAAGATCGTGTTGACGATTTCGCGCGCCGGCAGCTGGCGCGTTTCACGCGCGATCTCGAGCAGCCGCTCCAGGCCGAACTCGTTGCCGCGGCGGTCGTTCGCGTCGTACACGCCGTCGGAGCAGAAGATGTAGACGTCGCCCGGCACGAGGTCGAAGGACACCTCGTCGTAGGTCGAACCGGCGAACAGCCCGAGCGGGACGCCGGGGATCTCCACCGGGCTGATCGCGTCTCCGCTGCAGCGCACCGGATAGGGCAGCCCCGAGTTGGCGATCGTCACGACCCGCCGTTTGACGTCGAACAGCGCGTAGCAGAGGGTGCAGTAGTACTCCTCGAGCTGCCGCTCGTAGAGAATCGTGTTCGACGACATCAGCACGCCCGCCGGAGTGAAGCGCTCGGGCGCGTAGCGGCGGCGAAACGTCCGCGAGCGCACCAGCTCGCCGGCAAAGGCGCTGTAGAGCGCGGCGGCGACGCCCTTGCCCGACACGTCGCCGACGGCGACGACCAGGCTGTTCGGCTCGGGTGCGAGGAAGTCGTAGAAATCGCCGCCGAGCCCGCGCGCCGGCTCGAGGCGCGCGGCGACGTCGATCCCCTTCATCCGCTTGGGCAGCTCCACCGGGAGCAGGCCGGCCTGGACCCGCTGCGCGAAGCGGATTTCCTTTTCGAGCCGCTTCTCGTTCGAGCGAATGCGCTCGTAGAGCTGCGCGTTCTCGATCGCCACCGCGGCCTGGCTCGCCAGCAGCGTCAGGATGTCGACGTGGCTCTTCGAGAACGCGTCGAGCTCGGGACTCTCGAGATCGAACACGCCGACGCAGCGGTCCTGCAGCATCAGCGGAATCACCAGCTCCGATCGCGCATCGTCCACCACCTTGATGTAGCGCGGATCGATCGACACGTCGGGCACGTTGACCGCCACCTTGTGCAGCGCGGCGTAGCCGACGATGCCGTGGCCAAGCTTCACGCGGGGGACGGTGATCTTGTCGCCGTACCGCTCCGCGACCTTCATCTCCAGCTCGCCGGTGCGATCGTTGAGGAGGAGGATCCCGAAGGTGCGGTAGTCGATCAGGCGCCGGGTCAGGTTCGCGATGCGGGTGAGCAGCTCGTCGAGGTTGAGGATCGCGCCGAACTCGCGGCCGATCTCCGACAGCGTCTCGAGCGTGCCCGTGTACTCGCGCTCCTGCTCGAACAGCCTCGCGTTTTCGATCGCGACGGCGACGTGCGCGCCGAACTGGCGCAGCAGCATCTCGTCGATGTCGGTGAACTGCCCCTTGGTGTCACTCAGGAGGTTGAGCGCGCCGATGACGCGGCCCTTGCGGCGGAGCGGCACCACGAGCTCGGCGTTGGATCCCGGCACCGCTTCCCGGTAGCGGGGATCGGTGTGGACGTCGTTCACGAGAATCGGCTGTCCCTCGGCGACCGCGGTGCCGACGAGGCCTTCGCCCACCTTCACGCGGAGCGTCCAGACCACTTCGTCCGGGTAGCCGACGGCGTAGGCGATCGACAGTTCCTCGCCGCGCGGATCGAGCAGGTACACGGCGAACGCCTGGAAGTTGGTGATGCGCGCGATGAGCTGCGGAATCTTGTGGAGCAGCTCGTCGAGGTTGAGCACGGACGTGATCTCACGACCCAGCTCGAAGAGCGTGATCACCAGCTCCCGGATGTTGGGAGGAGCGACGGGGGTCGGCGCGGTCGGTTCGGTCACAGGGAGCTAGCAGTATAATTGATGGCCCGTATGGACCTGACGCTGCCGCTCGACAACGCCGCGATCGAGAAGATCCTGCTCCACCGGTATCCGTTTCTGTTCGTGGATCGGATTACCGAGTTCGAGGTCGACAAGCGGATCGTCGGAATCAAGAACGTCTCCCACAACGAGCGGTATCTTTCGCCGTCGGTCGACGGCCGGCGGGCGCTGCCGCCGACGATCCTCACCGAAGTCGTGGCGCAGGTCGGCGCGATCATGATCCTGGCGAAGCCGGAGAACCGGCAGCGGCTGATCTTCTTCGCCGGCATCGAGAAGGTCCGCTACCGCCGGCCTGTCCACGCCGGCGACGTCATCGAAATCGAAGCCACGGTGCTGCGCCTCCGCAGCCGGATGGGGCGCCTGCAGGGCGTGGCGCGCGTCAACGGCCAGCCGGTGATCGAAGGCACCATGACGTTCGCGCTCGGACCACCGCAAGGCGAGGCATGAATCGCCGGGTCCGAAAGGGCCCGGCCTACCGCTGTTTCACGACGAGCAGCACCGACCCCACCTTCGTCGCCCTCGACGCCCATTTCGCCCAGCGCGCTTCAGGTTTGAAATAGCGGATGGCGTCGAACACCGCGGGCGCCAGGACCAGCGCGCCGATCGCGCGCTCGTCGACGCCGCTCGACGCCGCCATGCCGCGCGTGTCGCGCTCGAACGGGCCGGCGCGCGCGAACGCCACGAACGCGTAGCCGGCCGAGTTCAGGACGTTGAACGCGAGCACCCCTTTCGCCACCGGCGCGTGGAGGTCGCGCAGCGATGGCTGCTTCGTCAGCAGCCATTCGCTCGAGAGGTCCTGCATCCAGAACCCGGCCGACGAGATCACGAACTCACGCCGCGGCGACAGATCGCCGCGATGGGTGATGGCGAAAAACGGAAACGGCCCGAACGTCACGCCTTTGATCGTCGGGCCCGCATCGAAGATGGCGTCGAAGAGCAGATGACCGCCCTCGTGCATCGCCAGGCCGAGCGCGGCCCCGGCAAGAAACTTCACAGAGTCGGCCACGGGATGTTCATCCGATGGCGGCGACTGCAGGGTTTCCGCGGCTGAGCTGGCTTGCGCGGAAACCGCGATCGGCAGAAACAGGGCATAAAACAGCGGCAACCACCCGATCGTCGCGCGGCTGAGTACGGCATACCGGTTGCACTTTCCGGCAACCGAGCGAGAATTCGGAAACTGGAGGGCTGACATGTTGGAAACCATCGCGATCATCCTGATCGTTCTGTGGCTGCTCGGAGTCGTAAGCGGCTACACGCTCGGGAATTTCATCTACGTGCTGCTGGTCGTGGCCATCGTGCTGTTCCTGGTCCGCCTCATCAGCGGCAGACGGGTCGTCTAAAGGACCTGAGATTTCAGATTGAAGAATTCAGATTTAAGATTCATTTCAGATTTGGTGGTCTTAAATCTGAGTTCTGACTTCTGAAATCTCACCGGCTTCTGACCAACGCGACCCCCACGAACACGACGATCGCCGCTCCAATCATCCGGGCGTTGAACGGTTCCTTCAAGACCAGCGTACCCAGGACCACTGCGATCACGGGATTCACGTACGCGTACAGCGAGACGGTGGCCACGGGCAGGTGCTTGAGCGCGTAGGCGTAGGCTGAAAACCCTGCGATCGCCCCGACCAGGGTCAAGTAGGCCAGGGCACCGGCGGTGCGAGGCGTAAAGGTCAACCGCGCGGTCTCGTGCAGCGCCAGCGACGCGATCAGCAGCGCGATTCCCCCGAACAGCATCTCGAACGCGGCGGTGACGAGCACGTTTTCTCCGCTCGCGTGCCCGCGGCCCCGGTGCCGCGCGTAGGAGGAGCCGACCGCCCATCCGACGCACGCGATCTGGGCCGCGATCACGCCGCCGAGAAACCCGCCGCCGGTGCCGTCGAACCGAATCTCAGGCCACACCAGCATGACGATGCCGCTGAAACCGACCACGAGGCCGAGCACGCGCCGCAGCGTGATCGCCTCGCCGTCCGGCATCAGCGCGTCGAAGCCCACCATCCAGAACGGCGACGTCGCGACGAGGACCGCCGTCAGACCGCTCGGCACGGTCTGCTCCGCCCAGACGACCGCGCCGTTGCCAAACCCGAGAAGCAGGATGCCGAGGACGGCGAGGGACGGCCATTCGCGGCGGGCCGGCAAACGTTCGCCGCGAAGCGCGAGCAGAACAATCAGCAACCCGCCGGCGGTGATCCAGCGCATCGCCGCCATCAGCAGCGGCGGAATCGTTTCGAGCGAGATGCGGATTCCGAGGTAGGTCGTGCCCCAGATCAGGCAGACCGCGATCCACGCTGCGTAGGCCCGCGCGTGGCTCTGTGGAGCAGGCTCACGCAACAGCCGTGTCCGTGGACAGCCGCACGCAATTGCGTCCCTGTTCTTTCGCGCGGTAGAGCGCGGCGTCGGCGCGGCCGATCAGCGCCTTGGCGTCGATCTCCGCGGGCAGCGCCACCGATACGCCCAGGCTGGCGGTGACCGCAATCGACTCGCCCTTCCAGTTGACCGGCATGTCGGCGAGCGCGCGCCGCAGCGTGTCCGCAACGCGCTTCGCGCCTTCCAGCGGCGTCTCCGGCAGGAGCACGAGAAATTCCTCGCCGCCGTACCGGCATTTCAGGTCGCTGCCGCGCAGCACTTCGCGCATCCGGGCGCCGACCATGGCGAGCACCGAGTCGCCGCACAGATGGCCGTAGCGATCGTTGATGGCCTTGAAGCGATCGATGTCGAGCATGATGAGCGACACCGGCGCCTGCGATCGCCGGGCGCGGCGCAGTTCGGTACCGATGGCGTCCAGCGCATGAGTCCGATTGAAGCACCCGGTCAGGCCATCGCGCAGGCTGTTCTCGCGGACGTCGTGAAACAGCTGGGCGTTGCGGATGGAGATCGCCAGCAGCGCCGCGGCCATGGCGAGCACGCGCCGCCTCTCCGGCGTGAACGGACCGGCCGTCTCCGGCACGCCGAGCACGCCGACCGGGTGTCCGCCCGCGGTCATCGGCAGGTACAAGTGACCGTCGGCGACGATCGCGTCCGACGCCCATGCCGCATCGTTGACCAGCGCCTTCTCGACGAGCTGCTCGCGCGCCACTTCGATGTCGCGGCGCGTTTCCCGCGCGGTGCCGACCAGCGCCTGCCACTGGACGCCCGCGCGCAGGAGTACCCACGCATCCTCGGTCCCGGCCAGCTTCGGGAGCTGCTGTGCCACGACGTCGCGGATCGTGTCGAGATGGAGCGAGCGGCCCAACGCCTGCCCGAAGTTCACGAGCCGCTCCATCTCGGTCGCGCGCGCGCCGGCCTGCAGCGCGTCGGCTTCCGCGGCCGCCGCGTGCGCCTTGGCTTCCTGCCGCTTGCCCTGCTGATGGAAGAAAAAGACGACCGTCAGGATGATGAGGGCCGGCATCAGCGCCAGGCCGGAGCTCCGCTCGACGTCGCGGGCCAGATCCAGCAGGTAGCGGATTGGCCTGGCAAACACGACGATGAGAGCGACCGCGAGGCCGCCGAGCAGCACCCGGTCCTGCCGCGCGACCAGATTCATGGGACGGCCGCACTGTAGCGCAAAGCGCCGGACACGGTAAAATGAAAAGCAATGGGTAGAAAATCCGCCGCCAAGTCGCAGCACGCGTCGTCTACGGCCGGGACACCGCCGCCGTCCGAGCCGGGACGATCTTCGACCCCACTGCTCGCCACGGGCATCGTCCTGGTCCTGGCGATTGCCGGACTCGTCGCATATACGCGATCCAGCCAGCCGGCGCCGGCCGCCGAGGTCGCGCAGGCGGCGCCGCCGGCAGTCGTCGATCCGCCCGCGGCGGCCAAACTC
>Ga0097621_100001165_pt1 | contig 18212 bp, 13 predicted proteins | sample KBSMisM72_FD_73165 | JGI IMG/M metagenome (GOLD analysis project Ga0097621, IMG submission 73165) | Miscanthus rhizosphere microbial communities from Kellogg Biological Station, Michigan, USA - KBS Miscanthus M7-2 (version 2) (version 2) | ecosystem: Host-associated > Plants > Roots >... | reverse complement strand
ACCTATTCTGTTGGAACAGATCCAACCGCGAACGAGCTTGCAGGATCAGGCGCAGACTTCTCTGCGAACGAGCTTCCGGACCCGCGCAAGCTTGCCGGGTTGAGCCACCGAAACACTCGCGGGCCAAGGTTCTTCCACCGCCATGAAGGCCATCGTGCCTCCCAGGAGCGCCATGTTCTTAGTGAACTGAATCATATCCTCCATGCGCTGGTTTGAGTCTTCCTGCCGCCAGAAATCATGCATGATCGGAGACACACTCGCTAGAAATCCAACAAGCGCCGCCGCGCCGAGTTTAGGCTTAACACCCAGGAGAATGCTTGCCCCACCGAGCACCAGGGCTGCGCCCGTAGCAGTAACAGCGATCTCGGGTTTGGGCACGTTTTTGGAGCCTGCGTATTGAGCCATCTGTTTGGTTTTCAAGAAGTGATTCATGCAAATATCCGCCAAATATAAGACGACCGAGAATGAATGGAGCTTTCATGAAGACTAACGTCACAATCCAGCCGCTTGGATTCTGGGCCTCTACCGCAAGTTGCACACGCGTTGATCTGTAGGGAGTGATCTGATGTAATCGGTTGCCATGCTTCGAAATTGTTTTTGGAGTCTGATCGCGATTTTCGCCATGTTCGGAGTTGGCATGGCCCAACAAGTCTCCTCTGAGCCTCAGGGCGCCGAAAAGGTAATCATCGATAGCGATATCGGCGACGACATTGACGATGCATTCGCCCTGGCTTTGGCGTTGCGATCTCCGGAATTAAGACTTCTGGGAGTCACCACCACCTTTGGTGAGACGGAACTGAGAGCAAAACTCGCGGACCGCTTACTGGGAGAAGCTGGGCGACCGGACATTCCGGTGGCGGCTGGGATCAAGACGGAGACCAAGAATCCCATGAGCCAGCGGAGGTACGGTGAAGGCGGTCTTTTCGCCAAGTCTTCTCATCCCAACGCTGTGGATTTTCTGTTGGAGCAGATTCAACGCTATCCCAATGAAATCACTCTCATCGCCATAGGGCCGCTCATCAATGTGGGAGCTGTGATTGAAAAGGATCCAGCCACTTTCCGCAAGTTGAAGCGAGTCGTGATTATGGGCGGCTCCATCCATCGGGGCTACAGCGATTCCGGATATGGAACGCCCGCCCCGCCCCAACCTGAGTGGAACATTGTGAATGGCATTCAAGGAGCGCAACAACTATTCGCCTCCGGCGTTCCGCTGTACGTGATGCCGCTTGATTCCACGCAGTTGAAGTTGGACGAGGTGAAGCGTGCGTATTTGTTCCGCCAGGGAACGCCGCTGACCGATGCTTTAACGATTCTCTATCACCAATGGGGCCAGCAGACTCCCACTCTGTTTGATCCCATGGCGGTTGCCTATGTGGTGAATCCTAGATTGTGTCCAACGAAACCGATTCGTATTCGAGTGGATGAGAAGGGTTCAACTCTGGTTGAGCCGGGGAAGCCCAATGCACAGGTTTGTTTGGATTCGAGCCCGGACCAGTTTTTTCAGTTCTTCATGAATCGGGTTACGGGACCGTAGATACATCAACCACAAAAGCCACTAAGGTCACGAAGGGGAACACAATTTCTTTCGTGGACCCTAGTATCCTTCGTGGTAAGTGCCGTTAGACGCTAACGGCAAATTTTGTTTAGACGGCTACGGTCACTGACGTTTCGGTGCGCGTGACGGGGCGATACAGGGTATCGCGCTCAATGGGTTCACGGCCGGCTTCCTTGATCAGGCGAACCAGATCCTGGCGGCGCATGCCTTGGGGAGTGGTGGCGCCAGCATCGTGGTAGATCTTCTCCTCAATTACGGTGCCATCGATGTCGTCAGCTCCGAAGCGTAGCGCAATTTGGGCAATCTTCGCGCTCATCATTTGCCAGTAAGCTTTCACGTGCGGAAAGTTGTCGAGCATCAGGCGGCTCACTGCAATCTGCTTGATGTCGAGCATGCCGCTGGTCTTTGGCAGATGCTGCAAAGCGGTGTTCTCGGGATGGAATGCCAGCGGAATGAATGTCTGAAAGCCGTGAGTCTCGTCCTGCAACGCCCGCAATTTCAGCAAGTGGTCAACGCGATCCTCGTCATTTTCAACGTGACCGTAAAGCATCGTCGCATTCGATTTGAGGCCGATCTGGTGAGCCAGCCTCGCAGTTTCCAGCCATTCACTGCCGTCAATCTTGTGATCGCAGATGATATGCCGGATGCGGTCGGCGAAGATCTCTGCTCCTCCGCCCGGCAGTGAATCGACTCCGGCATCTTTCAACTTTTGGAGAGTTGCAGCGATCGAAAGCTTGGCTCGTTTCGCCAGATAAGCTACTTCCACCATGGTGAAGGCTTTGAGGTGGACTTCAGGAAAACGCTGCTTGAGACCAGAAACCAAATCCAGGAAATATTCGAACGGCAGGTCCGGGTGCAAGCCACCCACGATGTGAAACTCGGTTACGGCTTCGGTATAGCCCGAGGCGGCCGTCTGGAACGCTTCCTCAAGAGCCATGGTGTACGCGCCCGGGGAATCTTTCTTCCGCCCGAAAGCGCATAGACGGCAAGCGGCTACGCAGACATTGGTGGGGTTGATATGGCGATTGACGTTAAAGTACGTATTGTCGCCATGAAGTCGCTCGCGTACCCGATTGGCCAACCACCCGACCGCCAAGATGTCTCCGGTGTGGTACAGCACGACTCCATCATCGGCGCTAAGTCGCTCCCCACCTAAAATCTTGTCATGGATGGGTTGCAGACGCGGATCGTCGGTCTGGAAGGCGTGCGTGGTCAACATCGTAACTTAATGATAACTTAGCCGGGTTCAGCTAGCTACCGGGGATTTCGGCGACGTTTTCTTGGCAGGTTCTCACCGCACCGCGGTCCAGGTTTCCGGCAATATCGTTTTAAAGAAATTCTAGTCAATAGCTAAAAACTATTGGACAGTGGCGCTCGGCTATTCATTGTCCGCCCTTATCGCCAGCGCTCCGAAGGCCGCCCGGAATATTTGGTCCGGCACCAGTTCGGGGGTTAGTAGCCTTTGGAATACCAGCCCTTCGATCATGGCGTGCAGGACACGTACCAGCTGGTCAGCTGGCATTGGAAGCTCTTCTTCTTTGGTGACCGTGCGAAGCCATTGCTCGCCAAAAGCATAGCTTTGTGCCGTGACCTCTCTAACCTTTGCGCGCAACTCTTCGTGAGTAAGCGTGTAGGCCAAGCCGGTTAGACGGCCTACTGCCGCAGCCCGGCGGCCCGGGATTGCCGCGATCGTTGCTTCGGCCATAGCGTTCATGATCTCCGGAAAGCTGGCGCCCGGCTTTACCTGCGGCTTAATGGGAGGCCAGTAGCTGTGACCTAATGAGATGAAGAGTTCTTCGCGATTCTTGAAGTTGCCGTAGATGGCTCCGGTCGTCATCCCCGCCCTTTGAGCGATTTCTTCCAGCGTGGTGTTTTCGTAACCCTTTTCGCGGATCAACCAACGGGCCGCTTCCAGGAGTTTGGCGCGCGTCCGCTCACGCTTATCGCCTTTGGGCTGCCTGCGGCGGGAATCTTCCTTACAGTTTGCCATCGTCCTTTGAGTTTATAGTATATTTATTTTATAATTATAATATAATTTTAGAGAGGGATCCGCTGAAATGATCAACGGCAGCAACCAAATCAAGGCGGCATTACAGGAGGTCGTAGATTCCGGAGAGCTTGCCGGAGCGGCAACTCTCGTCTGGCGGGATGACGAAGCCCAGACTGTCTGCGTGGGTTGGCGAGAAATAGAATCCAATCTGCCAGTCGAACGGGACACGATTTTCCGAATCGCCTCTATGACGAAGCCGATCACCTCCGTTGCCGCTCTGATGTTAGTCGAGGAAGGCCGGATCGCTCTAAGCGACTCTATTGTTCGCTTTGCCCCGGAGTTCTCACACATGCGGGTACTGCGATCTCCCGACGGTCCGTTGGACGAAACCGATCCCGTGGAACGCCGAATTACCTTTGAAGACTTGTTGACCCATCGTGCCGGGCTAACCTATGCGGATTTCCATCGTGGCCCGATCGCCCAGGCATACCGCGATGCCCTTGGCGGCGATATCGATAGTGACGTCGCGCCCGACGACTGGATCGCGAGGCTGGCGCAGTTGCCATTGATGGGCCAGCCGGGGTCCGCAATGCACTACGGCCGCTCAACCGATCTTCTGGGCCTATTAATCGCGAGAATCGAAGGGGCCCCCCTCGGAGAAGTGCTCAAGCGGCGTATTTTCGACCCGTTGGGAATGAACGACACAGGCTTCCTGGTCCCCCGGGAAAAGCGGGCTCGTCGCGCGGCTGCGTATGGCTTCGATGAAGGAGGCGGGTTGGCTAAACGAGTCACCCGGAGTGGCGTTTTTGTCGCAGAACGCCCGGAGGATATGGCCTACGAATCCGGCGGTGGCGGGCTGTGGTCCACGATCGACGACTACCTGAGGTTCGCTCGGCTCTTCCTCGGTGACGGTAAGGTAGATGGCGTGCGTCTCCTTCACCGAGAAACGCTCGCCATGATGGCTAGCAATCAGCTCACCGACAGCCAACCTACGCACCCCGGATGGCTTGGCCTGAAACCAGGTCGAGGATTTGGCTTCGGTGTCTCGGTGGTGCTGGAGACCGATAAATCCGATTTCATGCGGCGCGGCAGCGTGGGAACGGTCAGTTGGCCGGGTGCATTCGGAGGTTGGTGGCAGGCTGATCCTAAAGATGGTTCGGTGCTCATCTTCCTGGCGCACAACATGGTCGACCTTGCGCAGATGGCCAAAGGAATCGGCCTCGGCGTGTGGGGCGCCATCGACACGTTTCAAAGGTTGGCATCGGTTTCGCGATCCTAGTCGGCCTGCGTCGTAGCTTCCACGATGGCCGCCTTTGCCGGCGGCCCTCGCCGGGCCAGACCTTCGGTTTACTACCGCTTCCACCACAACACGGTCGCCGGTAGCTTCTTACACAATTAGTCCCGTTATTTATGAAACAGTAGACTGGCGTAATCCGCCAGGTTGCGTCGCCATACCATCCAGGTGTGCATGCCTGGGGTTTCGATGTCGGTATGGGCTACGTCTTTGGACTTCAGCCATTCGCGAAACTTACGGTTGATGTCGATCAGACGATCTTCAGTACCGCAAGCCACCCACAGCAGGCGCAACTTGGAATTCGCTTTGGAATCGAGTGTTGGGAACTGGGAATTAAAGTCCTCCGAAATTCCTCCGGAACTGAATGCCCCCACCCAGGCGAATTGATCCAGGTGGTTGAGTCCGGTCAGAAGCGACTCGGCTCCTCCCATGGAGAGCCCGGCAATGGCTCGTGACTCACGGTCCTTCTTGACGCGGTAACTGCTCTCTACCTGCGGCAGAACTTCAGTGAGCAACGCGTCGGTGAACTTGTCGAAATTGCGTTTGCGGAGTTCCTGGTTGCTGAAACCTCCGACTCCGGCGGTCACAATTTCTGGCGCGCCATAGCCCAGCGTCATCACGACGATCATGGGCTGCGCTTTGCCTTGCGCGATCAGGTTGTCGAGGATGACATTGGCGCGTCCGACGGCAGTCCATCCGCTGGCGTCGTCGCTGAAACCGTGCAGCAGGTAGAGAACCGGGTATGTCTGCTTCGCTTTCGGATCGTACGCAGGGGGCGTGTAGACGTAGTAATCGCGCTGATCGCCGACGACCCCCGACCTGTAAAAATGGTGATCGATCTTGCCGTGGGGAACATCGCCGACTTCCCAGGGCAGGCCGGCGCCGGGAACATGCACCATGCTCTGGGTGTTCAGCAGGTTGGGCTTCATCAAGGGATTGTAAGGATCGATGAGCCCGACACCATCGGCGGTGAAGGAATAGCCGTAAAAATCAGGCTGCAGGGGATCGGTGGTGAGAGCCCAGACTCCCTGATCATCCTTTTGCATGGGAACTGGTTTTGTACCTTCCAGCGTCAGCAAGACCTCTTTCGCATTGGGATCGCGAAAGCGGAAGGTTACGCGGTTGTCGGCGCCCACTTCAGGAGATACAAGTCTTGCGGGAGGCTGGTTTTGCGCGAAAACGGAAGTCGTGATGAATAGTGCAAGTGCGGCTATCTTCGTCATCGTTCCACCCTTTTTTGAGTCGGCGGGAGTATACATTAGCTGTCCGGTGAGTGTTTAGTTTTCAATTATTGGTTCTCAACGCAGCAGCAGGTCGGCGGCCACGAAGACAAAAAACACCACTGAGATTACCCCGTTCAGGGTGAAGAACGCGGCGTTGAGCTTGCTCAAATCTTTGGCGGAAACCAGCGAGTGCTCGTAGGCCAGCAGCAGTGCTACCACCACCACACCGCTGATCGCGATTTTTCCTAGTGAAAATACGTACAGCAAGGCAATCAGAACCAACAGCATGAGGAGGTGAAAACCACGGGAGATCCAGAGCGAGGGGCCAATGCCGCAATAGCGCGGAATGGAGTGCAATCCTGCTTGCTGATCGAATTCGAAGTCCTGGCAGGCATAGAGGACATCGAAGCCGGCAACCCAAAAAGTCACGGCAACGGTGAGCAGCAAGATACGCGGATCGAGCGAACCACGAATTCCAATCCAGGCGGCGGTTGGAGCGATTCCGAGAGCAAAGCCAAGAACCAGATGAGACCAGCGCGTGAACCGCTTGGTGTAGGAATAGAGCAAGACCACAGCTAGAGCGATCGGAGAAAGCAAAAGCGCGGTGAAATTCAACCGCAACGCCGCGAAGGTGAATAGACCGCAGCAAACGATGACGAACGTAGCGACGAACCCAGGGGACAAGCTTCCCGCGGGCAGCGCGCGGGTTCTGGTACGCGGATTGGCGGCATCGATGGAGGAATCCGCCAGGCGGTTAAATGCCATGGCGGCCGATCGAGCCGCAACCATGGCAACGACGATCCAAACCAACTGGCGGGCGGCGGGAATGCCACCTGCGGCCAGCATCGCGCCGCAAAGCGCAAATGGGAGCGCAAAAATAGAGTGCTCCCATTTGATCATTTCCAGAGTGAGTTGCAGATTTCTCAGCACGGCCACAACAGATTGTAAAGGATCACCCCGGGCTGTAGCCGTGTTCTCCGACCAAGGGAACGAATCGGCACCCTTGAAGAATGTTGACCACCGATCTCCGATTGATCTTACGGACCAGTTGTAGCCTTTGGGCTTCCGGTGGTCCCACGGGAACCACCATTCGTCCGCCTTCACTCAGCTGTTCGAATAAAGGCCGGGGAATCTCAGGCGCGGCCGCCGACACCACGATCGCATCAAAGGGTGCGAATTCAGGCCAACCATTGCTTCCATCGGCAACGGAGATTGCTACATTGGAATATCCGAGGCGAGAAAGTGTTTTCTGGGCAAGGGAAGCAAGGCTAGGGTGACGCTCAATCGAGTAGACCTGAAAGGCCAACTGGGTCAGGACCGCGGTCTGGTATCCCGAGCCGGTACCGATTTCCAGCACCCTGTCAGAGGCCCGAAGCGAGAGGGCTTCGAGGGTAAGAGCAACAATATAAGGCTGTGAAATGGTTTGGCCATTGCCAATGGGTATGGGATGGTCGGCGTAGGCTTCATTGGAGTACTCCCGCCCGACAAACTCGTGACGTGGCACGCGGTCCATCGCAGCCAGCACGCGCTCGTCATGAATCTCGCGAGCACGAAGCTGCGTCTCGACCATTTGCTGGCGCACCGCAAGATAGGGATCGATCTGGTTTTGCAACGTCACGATCCTAGGATACGCCAACTATTTTTTGCGGCGGCGTACTCGAACGTCGAAGCTGACTACTCCGTTCTGGTCACGGATAGCGACCACGGAAACATTGCGAGTGATGTTGTATTCCACCTGAATAATCTGCTGCGACGTCTGCGACACATTGGTGCTGTAGGTCAGGGTCAGATCGTTGGTAACCTGCTGCTCGATCGTGACCTGAGGTCCACGCGCCGGATTTGTTTCAGTGCTCAGCCCTTGGGGGTCGATCTTGATCCGGCTTCCACCAAACAGACGTTGGACCCGGTTGCTGACGGTTGCGTTTAAAGCTTCGCTGAGGATGGCGTTCGAGGCTTCCTGACTGAATGGCTGTCCGGATTGGCTGAGTTGGGCCGACTCCTCACGGGTCCGCCCCAAGGCGAGTAGGGCAACGATATCGGCTTCCGGCAACGGCGGTTCGGACCTATAACTGAGCTTTAGCTTGTTGGCTTCTCCATTCAAGCTGACGGTGATGTCATAGTCGCGGACCCTGGTTGACATTTGCAGATCAAGGATCGGAGTGATGGTTACCGGACTGATGAAGCTGACGTCACCGCGCTCTAGGTGATATTTCGAGCCATTGAAAAAAACTTCACCTTCAATTACGTCGGCGCGGCCCAAGAGGGCGGGCTTGGCGGCGGTCCCGCGCAGGCGCAAATCGGCATCACCAGATAAGCGGACGATTGCAGTCTGCATGCGGAGTTCCGGGGTGGTGACGACGTGAACGTCCAGACGTATTCGATTGAGCAGAGGATTGGTTTGCGGCAAGGGAGAGCTCTGCGCATTGCGCGCCAGGTAGGCGCCGAAGTCAAAGCCCGGCGTTACCGACAACTTAGTCACGGTGACGTCTCCACTTAAAGTAGAGGCGTCTGTCGACCCGGAAAAATGGAGATTAGCGTCCGCTGTGGAGCTAACTCCGGGTGGATAGCGAAGACGAACTCCCTCGCCATGGACCGTGAAGTCAAAGGTGGATCGTCCGTTGTGCACAGTGGCGAATCCAGCCAGAGTGACCAATCCGCCACCGCTATGCGCCGTCAAGGTTTCAATCTGAACTCGATCTTCATTGAACAGAAGCGAACCGTTCATTTCGCTTAAGCCGGAAGGCAGATCGACATAGGAAATGGAGCCGTTGGCGACCTGTAGGCGGCCCCGCGCCCTTGGGCTGGCCATTGTTCCATCCACAGTTGCGTCCACTGTCACTACCCCAGAGGAGGTGAAGTCGTGATTCAGTGTTTCAATCAGACGAAGATTGACGCGCCCGTGGGCGGTGAGATCAAGTTCCCGCTGTCCTGTCAGATTGATGGTTCCGCTGCCTCGGAGGTCAGTGCGCTCACCCACAAAGTGGAAGTCATCAAATTTCAATTGTTGCTTTGAGATTGAAAAGCGGACGGGGCCATCATTCCGCAGATCGACTTCTTCCACACTTAGAAAGAAGTCGCTCAACGAACCGATCACGCTCAAGTCGCGGGGATGACGAAGCGGGCCTTGCAGGCGTACATCGCCGGCAATCGCGGAGTGTCCGGTAATCTTGCCTTGAAGATAGGTGCGAAGCAACGAATCCGCGTCAAAGTGGTTTAAATGAAGATCAATGGTCGACGGCCAGTCACCGTGAAGTAACGCCGTCCCATCAATGGCCAATTCGGCTTGCTCAAATTGCGAGCGTCCTTTTATGCGAAGGTGGTCGCCCTCAGTCAGTGCTTCCAGCGCGTAGTCGCCAGCCTTTTCGTGATCGAGGGCAAGGTTATGCAGCTGAATGGCGGCATTTATGGTTGGCGCAGACAGCGTCCCGGAACCTTGGGCTTCGAACGCCATGGTGCCGTCAACGGCTAGCTTGTGGTCCTGCAGTTGAGGGATTTTTGACAGATCAAAATTTGCTCCCGCCAAGTTAAAGCGGTAAGAGTTTGAAACGAAATCGTGGGATGCCGTACCGGAGATCTTTCCAGCACGATAAATGCCGCTAATATCACTAAATTGGACTTCGCTGCCGGTAAGCCTGAGATTGGCTTCAACGCGATCCACAGGTTCGCCATAGACAACGGCCTTGGTCAGAAGAATGCTGCCTTTTCCTTCCCTGTCGGCCTGGGTTCCGTGAGCCTCGAGATGCATATCGATGCTCCCGGCTAGAGGATAGTCATAGCCTGCCATCGCCAGAAGGGCGGCAACATCAGTTCTTTGTGTATCGAGATGCATCGAAAAAGGACTTTCTTTCGTGAACTGAAAGTTCTGCAGACCCGCCGAAAGATCTAGATCGATCACTGTGGAACCACGCTTGAAGGACGCACTATGCGCCTGAAATCCAGACGAAGAAAGTTGGATAGCGGCGGTAAGCGAATCCCAATGAATTTCACGACCCGGAGTGCTACTGGTGGCCGGCACAAGAAGATCAAAATCCTCCGCCTGAAGGTCTCCCGCCAAGGTGATGTTGGAGAGCTTGCCGCTGGCATTGCCGTTGAAAGAAGCGTGCCCGTGCAGGTTTACGGGAAGAGTGCCTGAGCCGCGTAAAGCTGAAACCACGGGCTTCCACTCATTCAAGTCGGTGGTGTTGGCTGATATTTTTAGCGATGCCGAAGACGCAAGCATTCCGGAAGCCCGGAACTGCGTAGCGCGGGTGGATGCGGTGAACTCTGCAACTTCCAGTTCATCACTTGCTGCCCGATAGGTCCCGCGCGCGTGTGCGCGGACTGCCAGCTGTGACGGTGAGGGCCTTGCTGGGGGAGTGACATCCAAAGCGACTATGGATTCGGCATTTCGCCAGGAACCTGACCACCGCGCCTCCACAATTCCATCTGTGCTACCCACCAGGTTCATGCGTGAGAGTGGAAACTTTGCGGGCGGGATCGTTGCAGAGGCTTGCAGTACAGAAATGTCCTGAAATCGCAGGCGTAGATTTCCCTTGTGTTCGTCTGCAAGCTTGCTTTTCGCTTTGCGGACAACTTCGCGGGGCAGCCAGTTAGTGATTTCGCCATCGCCGCTAAACGTGCCTCCCAGCACGCGACCCTGCATTTTGGACAAGACGACGCGCCGCGGATCGAGCGTGAACAATGACGTCATACTGGCGCCGTGCACGGCTGCATCTTGCGCCCGCCATTCAAAATCTGTGAGGGTGAGTTTGCCGTTTGTGGTGTAACTGTACGCGTCCCACTCTCCCTGGCCAATGGCTTCCAAAGTTCCTCGCGGAATTTGGTTCAGCCGGGCCTCGGCGTCTAACTCAGCGAGATCCAGCGTGGCATGGTAGGTTGCGCGAATTTTCGGCTGATCAAAGTTTTGCAGACTTCCACTGGCTTCGACCCGCGAACGTCCGGAATTGGCGCGCAGCGATTTCACGTCAATCCCGCCATGGTCGAGGCTCAAGTGGGCCTCAGCCATCCAGGCAAAGGGGCGATAACCGTCAAATCTGGTGTCGATCTTGCCCGCCAGTACGTTGCAGTCGTAGCGACGATGCAAGAGCGAATAGGTCATGTCGACGGAAAGATCGTTCGCTGTGAAATCCAACGGAACCTGTTGTTCGTTCCACATGAAGCGGCCATGCCGGATCTCCAGATAGCTGATGGAAACCGAGAAAAGCTTTTCAATGGCATCGCTGGCGGAACTCTTGACCAGCCTCGGCCCAGGTTGATTGGTTCGCCCGTCTGGGTAGCGCAGCACATGAATAGAAGGGTGGTCGATGATCACAGAACGAAACCCCAGGTCGGCGCCCAAGACAGAAATAATATGAACGTTGGCGATCAGCCGGTCGACATGAACATAGGGTTCTTCTTTGGGGCCTTCCAACCCGTGGATTGTGAGATCACGAACCTCAACTCGAAATCGGAACGGTACGACATGGAAACCGCCAAGTTCGGCCCTCCCGCCTGTAATTCGCTCGAGTTGGGTCACGATGCGATGCCGAACCGCGGCCTGGAACGATCTGGTGGTCACGTACCATCCAAGCCCCCCGAGACCCAGCAGCAATCCACCCGCGGTGAACAGCAGGTACTTCGCTATCCGGCGCCAACGGGATTTGGCGCGGGGCTCGCTCATTGCAAGAGACCCTGATCGCGAGGATCGGGCTGAGTGCGAATCTGGCTGGTGGCACGGAGGTTTTGCAGCCAGGACGTAAGCAACTGATCCAGTTTCTGCTGGGTCAGCAGTTCCTTAATTTTGGGTGTGACATCCGACAATGGCACATCGGCAGCACCCGAGTTGCGAAGCTGAGGCAAGAGGGACTGTTGATAATAACTTTCGATACTCTTGGGGTCGATCTGGATGGTCGGTCGCAGGCGATCATCGACTAGCCGCAGCATGTCGAGTTGCATGGCCACGCGGCGCTTTAATTCCAGCTCTTCGACGTGGTGCTCGGCCAGAACCGCCTTCCACTGGGCCTCGCTTTTGGCGGCATATTGGGCCTGAACTTGTGCCATCCGCTGATTCACATCCTGCTCGTCTGTACCGCGTGCGAAATCCGACGACCGCATTTGCTCGCGCAGCAGTTCCTGATCAATCAGTCGATCCAGCGTTGCTTTGCGATCGGCGGCAGAGACGCCGGCCAGATCGCGATTATCGATGAACGTTTCGTAACGGACCGCGTCATCCCAATCGCTTTGCAGAATGATTTGCCCGTTCACCGAAGCGACAATGCGATCGATGATCTCCCCAGCGTGGGCGTTCAGGGCCAGAGCCAGTAGCGCAATGCACGCGAATATGGGAAATCGGCGGCTCATCTAGAAAGTCTGCCCAATACTAAAGAATACGTTGAAGTGCCGTCCATTTTGCGGAACAAACTTGCTGATGGTCTGGCCAGGATTGGCGGGATCGTCAGAGGTCTGCACGCTAGGAAAGACCGGAGGATTGAGATTGTAACCAAAGTCGAAACGGACCGGGCCAATCGGGGTTTTGTAGTGAATCCCGACGCCAATGGCATGCGAAATATAGCTATAGTCGCATTGGGCCGACGTAGCCTGCTGTTGGCACAGTTGCGGATTTTTCTGTTTCCAGCGCAGCAGGTTGTGCAGCATATCATTCGTGTTGACGAACACATTGCCCGCGTCGTGAAAGATTGCAAGGCTGACATTATCCCCGACATAAGGCAGCAAGAGGGGGGGGAAGCGGAGTTCGAGGTTATTGACGAATAGGGCGCTGCCGCCCAGCGGAAAGCCGGTAACTGGGTCGCGCGGCCCGGCCTGGTTCAGACCAAATCCGCGATGGGAGTTGCCGCCGCCGGAAAAGAACCGCTCTGGCAGGGGGATCAGTGTCTGCCCCGGGGGAATGGTCTGGCCGGGAGTGACATTGATGGTGTCGGCGAATGGACTCTCCACTCCCACCCGTGTCGAACGGGCAAAAATGAACTTCTTTCCCTGGGGGCGGTTCTTGCCGAAGGCGTAGTAGGTTGAGTTCTGAAGAAGGATGCGGCCAAAGTCAGCCTCTGAACCGAAGTAGCTGGAGGCGACTCCGCCGTCGATGGTGGTGTAGTTGCCTTTGGTGGAATCGAGCGCATTGTCGCGCTTGTCACGGATATAGCTGAACCCGGGAAAGCCCACACGAACCGGTTGCGAGAGCAAAGGAATCTGGTCAGGACTGATGGCGATATCGGTTGCATGCACCCGGCGATAGGTCATGCTGTAGGTCAATGTACTCGCCTTGTTCAATATCTGCTCAATCTGAACCGAGCCTTCCAGACGCTGAGAAGTGAAGGTGGTCACATCCAGAGTGTTGTCATAGAAGGCAGTAACCGAGAGCCGCAAATTCTTGGTGTTAAACCAGCGAGGCGCATCATAACTGATCAGCGCCCGCTGTTGAAGACGCCCGACATGGGTCTTAAAAGCCACGGTGTGATCGCGACCACCAAAGTTCAGGCGGGTAACGTCGAAAGAGACGCGTGGGCTCAAACCCGTCGCGCCTTGTGGCTGGTTAGTGCCGACGTTGGGCTGTCCTGTTTGGAATTCGAGTCCTAGTCCGTAGTTGAAGGTGTAGCGCTTGGATTCCTGGACCTCGACGAGCACATCTTTCTGTGGCTCGTTTCCATCCGGATTTTGCACCGCCGTATCCACCTGGCTGAAAATGCCCAGATCGTACAAGCTTTGTTGCGTGGTGAGCATGTCAATCTGGCTGACGGGGTCCCCCGACTTGACCTGCAACTCACGATTTACGACATAGGGGCGAGTGAAGTTCAGGCCCGAAACCAGGACTTGATCGACGAACTCCTGTTTGCCCTCCTGGATGGTGTAAGCCACCTGCATCCGGTTGGGCCCGGCGGCCGGCTTTGCGGAAGCTTCGAAGGTAGCATTGGGAAAACCACGATTGAAATACTGGCTCAGGACAATCTCGCGGTCCTGGGCGATATTGAATTCAGAGAACGGCTGCCCTACCGAAGTGTTAATGCTGGCCCGAAGCTGGTCGTCGGAAAGCGTCTTGTTGCCGCTTAGGTTGAGATCGCTGACCAGGGTTTGCGGCCCCTCGTCCACCTGGACGGCGACTGCCAACTGATTTTGCTGCCCGTTGTAATCGTCCTCGACTTTGCTGGTGATCTTGACTTCGCGAAACCCGTTGGCCCGATAGAGGTCTTCCATCCCATCGATGTCGTCCGCTAACAGACGAGGGCTATATCGCCCTTGGGAGAAGAAACGGCTTGCGGTCTGCAACTGCATATGCGAGCGCAGCAGTTCTTCTGCAAAATATTTGTTACCGCTGATTCGGATGCTCACCAGACGGTGGCGTTCGCCGGCATCGATGGTGTAGATAACGCGAAGGCTCTTGCCTTCATTCGCCCTCCGTCGGCGCAGGGTTACCTTGGCTTCGAAGTAGCCCTTGGACTGCAAATAGTTGAGCAGGTTACGGCGTCCTTCATTAAGGAGATCATCGTCGAGAGCATTCTCCTCGTAGACCGGAACGTTCCTCCTTATTTCACCGCGGCTGAGCTTGAATCCTTCGGCAACAATGTCGACGGTTGGGCCCAGGGTGATTTGCAATTGGTAGTCGACCACGTTCGTCGCCGGTTGATAGTTCCGGGTGGTAATAGCGACCTGCGCCAGCCAGCGTTCCTGTTTCTGGTAGCGCTTGCGAAGGTGATCGAGTGCATCCGTGATTCGTTGGGCGGAGACCAGATCACCGGGGTGGAGATGGGCAATGTCCTGAATCTGGCCTTCGGAATATTGGGTGTCTCCGGTGACCGACACTTTGCCAACATGCGCCTGCGGTCCGGGAATTAGGTGAAAAGTAATATCCACCTGTTGCGATTCGGGATGGCGGCGCTCTTCGTGGGTTACGAAGTGACGGTAATAGCCGTTCTCTTCCATGAGTTGCTTGATGTTTTTAAGTGCACGATCCAGCTTCTCAGAAGTAAACAGTTCACCAAGTTGCAGTTTGGCAGCGTTGATAATCTGGCCTGGGGTGGGCCGGGTAGGCTCGCTGTCGAGGCTGACTACTCCGACAAAATAATTAGCATCGGTAAAGAACGACAAAACTACACCGCCTGAGCTGCCGTGATCGGCTTCGACCCTGATATCGGCAAATCGCCCGGTAGCGTAAAGCGCTTTGATGCTGGCGCGCACCTGCTCGCGGGCCATGGGCGCGGCGGCATGTTGGGGGATCAGTTCCCGCAGTCGAGCCTCCTCCTTCGCTTCCCGGATCGCCGGAAAGCGGATTTCTTCTACCTTGAGACCCTCGAACGAGGCCGTGCCACCAACCGTTTGCGGCTGATTTTGGGAGGCCTTTGCGTCCCCTGAGTGGGCCCTAGCGCACACGGAACAAACGACCGTGAACGCCAGCGCAGTCAGGGCTGTAAGCAATCCTTCCCTAAATTGCAAACCGGCTCCTCAGTACAAATGTGGGTGCTTAAATGGTTCGATGAGCGCGCAAATCGCACCGTTGTATTCGGTCCCTAGACCAGCTTGAAACTATAATACTGGCTTGGGCTGCGGTAGTTGGTGACCTTCTTTGGAACTGAACGAAAGATATTCGCGGCAGGTGCTGTTCCCGGGCATAGGGCTCGAAGGGCAACAACGCCTCCTGGCGTCGCGCGTTGTCGTCGTGGGTTGCGGCGCAACCGGTTCGGCCATCTCTTCCCTGCTGGCTCGCTCTGGAGTTGGGACCCTTCGCATCATCGATCGTGATTACGTTGAGCCCAGTAACCTGCAACGGCAATCGCTTTTCGACGAGAGCGATGCCGCCGAATCCGTGCCCAAGGCTATAGCCGCGGCCAGGAAAATTGCTGCATTCAATTCAGAAATCGTGGTCGAGGCGCAGGTAGCGGATCTGATTCCGGGCAACATCGAATCATTGCTGGCGAATGTCGATCTGGTCCTCGACGGAACAGACAATTTCGAGACGCGGTATCTGGTCAACGACTTCGCAGTAAAGGCTTCCCTTCCCTGGATTTATACAGCCGCCGTGGGCAGCTATGCGGTCTCCATGAACGTAATTCCGGGAAGGACGGCTTGCCTTGCCTGCATGTTTCCGGACCAGCCTTCAGGAATGATCGAAACCTGCGAAACTGCTGGGATTCTCGCCACGGCGGTGAGTCTCGCCGCGTCTATTGCTGCTACCGAAGCGCTGAAGTTTCTGACCGGGGCACCTGACAAGTTGAGGACCACTTTGCTTTCCTTCGACGTGTGGACCAACGACCGCGCGGAGGTTTCGGCGGTGAAACCCAGATCCAATTGCCGCGCCTGTCAACAGCGCCACTTTGTCCACCTCGCGGGAGAGGCACGTCCGCACATAACCTTGTGCGGGCGCAACTCGGTGCAGATCCATGAGCGCCACCGGCCTCTCGATCTGGGAGAGATAAGTGGACGTCTCAAACCCCATGGGACCGTCCGGCACACTGATTTTGTCCTGAAATTTTGGCGCGAGCCCTTTGAAATGACCTTGTTCCCTGATGGACGGGCGATCATCAAAGGTACGACCGATACGGCCATTGCTCGTAGCCTGTACGCAAGATTCGTGGGTAACTAGGCTGAAAGCCGCTCCTGGCTTTGGGTTTAAGGTCGCAGGAGGCATCCCGCCATAAGCGCTTCGAATCTCAATTTCAGGTGGGAGGCTCGTTATGCGCTGTATCGTCCTAAGTTGTCTCCTTGCAAGCAGCACCCTGGCGTGTTCGCAGATCACGATAGTTTCCGGGTATGCGACCAATAACCCAGCAGTACCGGGGGCTTATGCCTTGCCGTTCGTGCCTAGGCTAGTCCCTCCGGAAGCCGTCTTCGAGACTCCGTCCCTTCAGGTTGGTGCTGAGAATGCCACAGCGGGAAATGTGGTGGGGGTGAGTTCCTTTGTTTCGGACCAACCTTCTTCCGCATTCGAGGTCAGGGCGCAGACTACGCCCCGACTCAATCTGGGTGCCGCTATTCCCGAGAGTGCTTATGGGGTCGCCCAATTGGCTAAAGGACAAACGGTTACCCCGGCGCGGCGAAAATTTACCAACGACGATATTGAGCGGTTGAAGAAAGATAACACGCAGAAGTGAACTCTAGTGCTGTGCCATCGCCTCAAGCGTAGTGAAAAATTCTGGATAGGAAATGACTGCGGCATCGGCTCGATGAATCAGGGTTTCGCCCTCGGCGCGCAGACCGGCGACCGCGAATGCCATGGCGATACGATGATCTCCAAACGAGTCGATTTCGGCTGCGTGGAGCTTTTGCTTTCCGGGAATTCTGAGACCGTCGGGATGTTCCTCCACTTCAGCTCCCATAGCCCGAAGGTTGGTCACGATAGAAACGATGCGGTCTGACTCTTTTACCCGCAGCTCCGACGCGTCGCGAATCTCAATGCCGTTCTCACTATAGGGAGCAATCGCCGCCAGCACCGGGATTTCGTCGATGAGGGCTGCTGTATCTGCGCCAGCCAGGCTACCGCCTCGCAGCTGCTTTCCCTTTACTTGAAGCGATCCAACCAGTTCCCCGTGCTGCTCCTCGAGCTGCGTAACCGCAATTTCAAGGCCCATGGAGATCAGAACGTCCAGGAGACGGGCCCGGGTGGGGTTCATGAGGAGCGAATTCACGATGAGATCGGAACCGGGGAATAAGCTTGCCGCGCACAGAAAGAATGCCGCACTAGAAATGTCTCCCGGAACCACAGCCTCTATCGCACGCAGTTTCTGCCCGCCACGAATTCGCACGCTACCCTGATCCTGGACTACCTCGGCCCCGAAGGCGCGTAACGCCACTTCGCCATGATCGCGAGTGCGGATCGGCTCCGTAATGCTCATCTCTCCGTCGGTGTAGAGTCCTGCGAATAAGAGACAGGTTTTCACTTGTGCACTGGCCACCGGCATCCGGTAGTCGATAGGTTTCAAGTGGCCGCCCGACAGCCTGAGCGGCGGCCGGCCGCCCTCAGAGGCTGTGATCTTTGCGCCCATCTCTCCCAGCGGCTTGATGATGCGCGCCATGGGGCGGTGCGAAAGAGACTCATCCCCCACTAGTTCGCTGGTGAAATCCTGCCCAGCGAGGATGCCGCTCAGCATTCGGATGGTCGATCCGGAATTGCCACAATCCAGCGGCGAGGCGGGCGCGTGTAGCTTCCCTCCTCGGCCATGGATGACA
>Ga0097621_100001160_pt1 | contig 18268 bp, 10 predicted proteins | sample KBSMisM72_FD_73165 | JGI IMG/M metagenome (GOLD analysis project Ga0097621, IMG submission 73165) | Miscanthus rhizosphere microbial communities from Kellogg Biological Station, Michigan, USA - KBS Miscanthus M7-2 (version 2) (version 2) | ecosystem: Host-associated > Plants > Roots >... | reverse complement strand
CGCTTCAGCGGCGCTACTCGCGGCCTGATGATGGGACACGTCTCACCCGAAGCCGCCCTGGGCGGACCGATTGCCGCAGTGCACGAAGGCGACACCATTCACATCGATATCAATCAGCGTGTCCTGGAAGTCGAGGTCAGTGACGCCGCCTTGCGCCAGCGCATGGCCCACTGGAAGGCGCCGCAACCGCGCTATCCAACCGGCGTATTTGCGAAGTATGGAGCGTTGGTATCGTCGGCATCGGAAGGCGCAATCACCAGGCCAAAATAGTTCTGGGTTCCTACCGAACGAAGAACCATGAACCACGAACTATCCCGAAGGTTCGAAGCTCGGGCTTTCCCTCGTGTACCTTTGTGCCCTTAGCGGCTCAAGGTTTTAAAACTTGACCCATTACCCAGTCCCTCAGGATGACGTATGGTTGTAGCGAGTGCGCAATCGTTGTCGTCCGTACTAAACCGGCCTCCGTACTCCGGTGTATTCTCATCCGAACAATTTTGATCCTCTCTCAGGAGCCCGCGTCGCCATGCGTCTGAAAACGAGTTTGTCTGCCGTCTCAATCGCGATCATCGCAATTTTTCTTGTTTCGCCAGCCGCCGCCCAGTCCCGCCGCAAAGTAATCATCGATCAGGATGCTCGCGGTCCCGCTACCACCGACCAGCAATCCATGATCGTCCTGTTGCAGTCACCGAATGTTGACGCCCTGGGCATCACGATTATGAGCGGTGATATGTGGCGCGACGAGGAAATCGCACACACATTGCGCATGCTGGAGATCATCGGACGCACCGATGTTCCGGTTTATCCTGGCGCAATTTATCCCCTGATCAACCGTGAGGAAACCATCAAGCGCTGGGAAGCGCTTTACGGCAAGGTGAATTACAAAGGCGCGTGGAACCGCGATCCTACGGGAGATGGACAGCGCGGAAGATATCACGCTCCGAATGAAGTCCCCGATCTGCCCGAAGGCAATCCCACCACCAAGGCAGCGACGGAAGACGCCGCTCACTTCATCATTCGGATGGTCCACAAATATCCGCACGAGGTAACGATTTACGCCGGAGGACCGCTCACCAATCTGGCCCAGGCCCTGAGCCTCGATCCGCAGGTTGCCGACCTCGCGCAGGAACTCGTGATCATGGGCGGAAGCATCGCTCCCATCGTGGAGCGGGAGTGGCAAACGGAAAACCGCCGCGAATTCAATTTCTGGTGGGACCCTGAAGCAGTCCACATGGTCCTGACCTCACCCTGGCACAAAATCACCATCACGACCGTGGACATCTCGGTCAAGACCCGCATGACCAAGGCGATGATTGCTGAAATCGCAAAGTCGTCCAGCCTGTCCGCGCAATACATCGCGAAGTATGCTGACGAAGAATTCCTCTGGGACGAACTCGCCGCCGCCGCGTGGCTCGATCCCAGCATCATCACAAAAGAGACCACGCTCTACATGGATATCGACATCACGCATGCCGCGGGCTACGGCAACGTCCTGGTCTGGGCGCCAGGCTCGCAGCCTGGATTAGGAGAGCAACTGGTTCACGTTCAGGATGAGCTCAACCTCGAAAAGTTTTACAAGATGTTTGTCGATTTAATGTCCGGTACGGCGCCGAAACCACCGCACAACTGAGATTCGGGGTCGCGGTGCCGTTTGCCGGGAGACAACCAACACCTTGTCATTCCGAAGCCGATTTATCGGCGAGGAATCTGCTGCTGGCGGCGAAACAGCAGATTCCTCGTGCGATAAAACCGCGCTTCGGAATGACAATTCTTGACGGACCTCCAAACTGCAACACTGTCTAGTACAGCAGGTTGATATAAAATGTCGGCCGTCCCAGAGTCGACCGCGTTACGGTCCTCGTCTACGTAGTGAAAGGTTTTGATGAAAGCCCCTGCTGCTGCCCGACTTCTCATCGCAATTTTTCTTTTGACCTTTGTCGCCTGGGCCCAAAGCCCTTCCCTTCCCCCTCCACCGGCGACCCCCCAGCGGCCGGTCACCGACGAGTATCATGGCGTCAAAATCACCGACGACTACCGCTGGCTGGAAAATTGGGACGACCCTGAAGTCAAGCAATGGAGCGCTGCGCAGAATGCGCGCAGCCGCGAGTATCTCGACCATCTGCCGGCGCGGCCAGCCATCAAGCAGCAGATCAAGCAGGCGGTCAGCGCCAGTTCCGCCTCGTACTATGGCCTGCGATATCGCGGTGGTGTTCTGTTCGCCATGAGATACCAGCCGCCCCAGCAGCAGCCAGTGCTGATTGCGTTGTCATCGGCCGACGATCCCGGCAGCGCCAAAATCATCTACGATCCCAACGCATCGAGTTCCAAAGGCTCGACCGCCGTTGATTTCTACGTTCCTTCACTGGACGGAAAATACGTTGCCGCCGCGCTTTCCGAAAATGGATCCGAAGACAGTTCCGCTCACGTCTTCGAAGTAGCCACCGGCAAGGAACTCTCCCTCTCCGACGTGGTGCCTCGCGTCAACTTTGCCACCGCGGGCGGAAGTCTCGAATGGAAGGCGGACGGTTCCGGCTTCTACTACACCCGTTATCCGCGCGGCAGTGAGCGTCCGCCCGAGGACGCCAATTTCTACCAGCAGGTTTACTTTCACCGCCTCGGCACCAATACCAGCCAGGACACTTACGTCATCGGCAAGGATTTCTCCCGCATTGCCGAAATCAAGCTGCAATCGAGTGACGACGGCAAGTGGCTGATCGCCGCCGTTGGCAACGGCGATGGCGGCGAGTTTGCCCACTACGTCATGGACGCGAGCGGGCACTGGACCCAGGTCACGCATTTTGCCGACGGGATCGTCTCCGTCAAACCCGGTCCTGATGCCGCACTGTACCTGCTCTCCCGTAAAAACGCGCCGCGCGGCCAGATCCTGCGCCTGCCGCTGGCACATCTCCATCTCGCCGATGCCAAGGTGATCGTTCCGCAAAGTTCCGGCTCGGGAACCGATGAAAATGCGCGCGCTTCAATTGACGATTTCGCTCCCGCTCCGGGGCACCTCTACGTCGCCGATCTTTTAGGCGGACCTTCGCGCCTACGGGTATTTGATCTGGAAGGGCGTCCGCTCAACGCACCACCGCTCCCTGCAGTCTCCGCCATCGACCAGATGGTTCCGACTCAAGGCGGCGATGTGCTGGTTCGGGTCGCAACTTATCTGGAGCCCTCCGCCTGGTATCGTTTCGACGCCGCCTCCGGCAAATCTACTCGCACCGCGCTTTTTGGAACTTCGCCAGTCCACTTCGACGACACCGAGGTTGTCCGCGAATTTGCCGTCTCGAAGGACGGCACACGAGTTCCACTCAACATAGTTCGACGCAAGGGCGCCAAACTTGACGGTACCAATCCCGCTCTGCTCGAGGGCTACGGCGGGTACGGCATCAACATGACGCCGTATTTTCTCGGATCGTTTAACCGCATCTGGCTTGACCACGGCGGTGTCTATGCCATCGCCAATCTGCGCGGCGGCGGCGAATACGGAGAAGAGTGGCACCAGGGAGGGCGGCTGACCACGAAGCAAAACGTCTTTGACGACTTCATCGCTTGCGCCCAGCACTTAATCGAGCGCAAGTACACCTCGCCGGCGCATCTGGCCATCGTCGGCGGCAGCAACGGAGGATTGCTGATGGGCGCGGCCTTCACCCAGCGCCCCGACCTTTTCCGTGCGGTTGTTTCCTACGTCGGAATTTACGATATGCTGCGCGTCGAACTCGATCCCAACGGCCAGTTCAACGTGACGGAGTTCGGCACGGTCAAGGACCCCGCCCAGTTCAAGGCCTTGTACGCGTACTCGCCATATCATCACGTCAAGGACGGCACCGCGTACCCGGCAATTATTTTCCCAACGGGCGAAAATGACCACCGCGTGAACCCCATGCAGTCGCGCAAGATGACGGCCCGCCTGCAGGCTGCATCAAGTTCAGGACATCCCATCCTGCTGCGCACCAGCGCCAGCGCTGGACACGGAATTGGGACTGCGCTCGATGAAGGAATCGAGGAAGAAGCCGACGTACTTAGCTTCTTGTTCGACCAACTGGGAATGAGCTACGCACCTGCGAAGTAGCGTAAGGCCCGATCAATTGGCGGCAAGGAGATGCAAATCTTTGCGCATACTCCTTCGCGGCCTGTCCTTTCAACGATGGAAGTCTTTCCTAAACAATAACTTACAGAAACTTGCCTTTGGCACCCAAACTGCGAATATCAAGACAGGTGCGTAAGTCAGTGGTGATTCAAGCCCGCTGAACTTACAAAGCTCAGAGACAGCAACATGCGTCACTGAGTCGCCAAAACTGTCTGCAAGAACAGCTTTTCGGGGGAGAGGTTGTTCTACGAACGCCCAGGACTTAACCGAGTCCTGGGCGTTTCGTTTTATGCGTGTGTCCCAGAATTCGATTCACCACAGAGACACAGAGGCACAGAGAAAATAAGGTCAAGGGCCCGGCCTTCACAAGCCGCGAAGCGGCGCCAGAATAGAGCCAATAGCGTAAGCCATGGGTCAGCAAGAGAAACGATCAAAGCCCTGAAAGTGCGAAAGAAGGGAGCCTCTTATGGCCGGCGCGCCGGTGCCGGACCCGGAGGCAAAATCTCAGGCTCGCCCGAATGGACCCGCGCCCGGGTCACGAAGAAGACCGCAGCCGTCCAGGTAGGAAACAGATCGAAGCCTGGAACCAGTTCCGCCCCAATCGTCGGCAGAAACGCCCAATGCCATCCCAGGAGCTCGACCAGAATCAGCCCGGCCAGGACATCGAGGGCAACGTCCGCTGGCGACAATCCTCCTGCAGCGAATAACGGCAAAAAGCCGATCTGGATAGCATCGACCGCAATCGCTACCAACCAGGCCAGCCGGTGTTCCGGCGCCTTTACGGATTTCAGAAAATCAAACAGCTTCATAACTGCTTTAGGATACACCCAAGGCCACCACAAGCCGCCGCCAGCCTGCGTGGCTCTATTTGGCCGCCGCGACCGGCCGCGCCGGCGTCCCGTCGGCCTTCACATAGTGGGCATACCAGGCCAGGTAGCGCTCCAAGCGGTCTTTGAGGTGCGACGGCGACTTGAATTCGTGGTATTCGCCGGGATAGACCACCAGTTCGGTCTCCCGTCCCAGACTCTTCAACGCCTGATACATCTGTTCGCCGCCCAGAATCGGAACATTCCAGTCAATATCGCCGCCCATGAAAAGCGTCGGCGTGGTGATGTTAGTGATTTTGTAGAACGGAGAAACTTTGTCCCAGACCGCTTTGTCTTTCCACGGATATCCCAGTTCCAGCTCGTAGTCGCGAATGTAGCGGTCATGCCCGTACATTGATGCAAAAAGTGCGGAGCCGGCCCCCGAGATGGCCGCCTTGAAACGCGTGGTTTGCGCAATGATGAAGTCCGTCGAGATGCCGCCGTACGACCACCCTCCTACTCCCATCTTGTCAGGATCGACCAGTCCCTGCGCGATGGCGTAGTCGACCATGGCCGTATCATCCTGGAAATCCTTGTTGCCCCAATCGGCATTGATAGCCTTGGCAAAAGCCTGTCCGTATCCGGTTGAGCCGCGCGGGTTGGGATACAGCACCACGTACCCATTCGCCGCGAAAAGTTGCGCCAGATGCGTGTACTCTGCGTAGTAAGACCAGACAGGACCGCCATGCGGACGAAGAATTGCTGGATATTTCTTTCCCGGCACGTAGTCGATTGGCTTGTACAGATAGCCTGAAACAGTAGTGCCGTCTTTACTCTTGAACTTCACGTACTCGGGAGCGGTCAGCTTCACCTGAGAAATGAAGGCGTCGTTGGTGTGCGAGATCTGAGTGAGCTTGCCGGCGGGAATTGTGTAGATCTCGCTGGGACGATCCGGAGTCGTGATCTGTGCCGCCACTTCTCCGGACTTAGCAACCGAGTAGGCATAGAGCATCAGGCGCCCGCCAATGGGACGCGTGACCTCACCGCCAGCAGCGGGAATGCTGCAGAGATTCTGCGTTCCATCATCGTCAGCTATGAAATAAATGGATTTTCCGTCCGGCGAGAAATGTGGCTCACTGGATACGCGGTCGAAAGCGGTGGTCAGAATTTTCGCCGCGCCGCCGCCCGCTGGTGAAACCGCAATGTGATTCGTTCCGTAAATCGAAAGCTTGGGATCGGGTTGCGTGACATAGGCAATCCACATCCCGTCTGGAGACCACGCCGGGGAGTCGTCAAGGCCCGGGCTGGTCGTGACCTGCGTCGGGTGCGCGCCCTTGTCGGTGTTGTCCGCGGCCACAACGAAGATGTTGGAGTCGTAGTTGCGGTCGGGGTCCGGTCCGGTACGTTTGCTGCTGAAGGCCAGGAACTTTCCGTCAGGCGACCAGGCCGGATGCTCGTCGTCGAAGTCACCCGAGGTGATCTGTGTCACCGTTTTTGCCGAGATATTGAAGACGTAAAGATGAGTGCGCAGCCGCTCCAGATAACCAATCTCATCTTCCTTGAACTGATACCGGTCGACGACCCACGGTCGCCCCGCTTTGGGCTTCTTGTCTTTCGTCTCCTTGTTCTCGTTCTTCTCCTGCGCTTTTTCCTTCGCCGCTTCCAAATCTTCGGGAGACGGATCCTGTAACATCAGGACCAGGCGCTGGCTGTCCGGCGACCAGAAAAACTCTTTGACGTCCTGGATCGTCTCTGTCAATGGCTGGGCCTCGCCTCCGATGCGGTTCAACAACCACACCTGGGTCTTGCCTTCGTCGCGCTTAGACAGAAACGCTAGAAACTTTCCGTCCGGACTCCAGCGCGGATGGTCCGACGATTCTTCCTCAGAGGTCATCGGAACGGCATCACCACCCGCAGTCGCCACCATCCAGATGCGCGACTTGTTCTCGTCCTCTTTCAGGGACGCGGTAGAGACGGTGTACGCCACCCATTGGCCGTCCGCGCTGATCTGCGGATCATCGACATCTTTCACCTGAAAATAATCGTCAATCGTGATGGGATGTGGAGCGGCAGGCGTGGATTGCGCCGCAGCAAGCGAAAGAAGTGCCGATGACACGAAGAGGACTGCTGCGACGAGCAGAAAGCGTGGCCGAGGATTCATCCGTGTGACCCCTGGACATAGAAAGAAGATTTGAAAAAAATCTGCCGGAGTGTAGCACAGATGGGTGAGATGTAGGCGCGAGCGCCACGCTCGTGCCACCCGATCACGAACGTAGCAAAAGCTGAAACATTTGATTCACCACAAAACACGTGGGACAGCCCCTAGCGCCGCAGGGTCGAGCATGCCTTCAGGCCGCTAGAGCCGTTGGTGGAGCAGGCCTTCACGCCTGCATATGGAGCTGGCGTGTATTGGGCTTTAATCGCTGCTCCACCCAAAAACAACATAGACAGCCCACGGATGTTGTGCCCAGTCTATGCAATCACAGGCGTGTTGCTGACACCGGCCGTGCCAAATACACGCCGGTAGCGCTCAATTTCTTCCGGCGGCCCCATGGCTTTCGAATAATTGTCCGAGAGCTTGACTGCCGGACGTCCATCAACGTCATGCACCTTGCAAATCAAACTGACAGGATCGAATCCGCTGCCGCCCGCCGGATCGCAGCCGCGGAAATCATTCGTCAGCAGCGTACCCCAGCCGGCACTAAACCTGACCCGCCGCCCCGGTGACCACTTACCGCGATCCAGAAAATCGGCTGCGCCGCGGAAATCTCTGGTTGCAGCGCCACCTGCGAGCCTCCCTCCGAAGTAGGCATGCAGGCCGAGGATGTCGTCTACGTCCAGTGCATCCGAAGCAATGACCAGTTTTTCTTTTGGATCGCGTCCGCGCCCTTTCAGCCACTCAAGATATTCGTCGCCCGCAATGTACGGGTTCTTGCTGTCAACGCGCTGACCAGTCCAGTCAGCCGCCCAGTCGGGAGCGTCTTTGAGAAACTGGGTAGTGCCAAACGTATCGGGCAACATGATGAGCAGCGCGCCCTCATACGTTTTCTGCCATAGCTCCAGCACGCGGTACTGCGAAGCCTTGAGCGCCGCGTCGTCCGGGGCCAGCGCAGCCAGCACCATGGGGATCTCGTGCGCATTGGTTCCAATCGCTTCCAGATCGTGCTTGTGGGCAAGGAACGCGTTCGACGTTCCGGTAAAGGCATCTCCCAGATTCGAGGCCATGGCCTCCACTACATATTCCTGCCATAGAAAACTATGGCGGCGGCGCGTCCCGAAGTCTGCCACATGCAGTTCGGGCACTCCAATCAACTGCTCAATCTTCCCCCACAACTTCGTCTTCGCGCGGGCGTAAAGAATATCAAGACCAAATTCGCTCAGTCGTTTCAGATTGGCTCGGGTCTTCAGCTCGTCAATGATGGCGAGCGCGTAGAGCTCCCACATCGTGGTTTCGGTCCACAGGCCTTTGAAGACAAGATGAAAATGGCCGTCCTTGACCGACAACTCATAGTCCGACAACCGGAAATCCCGCTCCAGCCAGGCCAGAAACGCCGGTTCAAAAATTCCGCGCTGACCGTAGAAAGTGTTGCCGGCCAGCCACACCAATTCCGATTTTCGAAAGCGCAAGCGTCGAACGTGCTCCAGTTGCGCCGTCAGCTCTTCAGGCGCAAACATGTCCGCCAGGCGAACTGACGATGTCCGGTTCAAAAGTGAAAATGACACCGGCGTCTTGGGATAGTGCTTCCAGATAAACTGCAGCATCAGCAGTTTGTAGAAATCGGTGTCCAGCAGGGATCGCGTGACCGGGTCGAGCTCCCAGTTGTGGTTATGCGCCCGTTCCGCGAAGTTTACGATCATCAGCTCATATCCTCATGACGCGACCGCCTGCAGGTAAGCACTTATTTCAGCTGCGCTATTGCGCTTTCCAGATCATCCGCCGCTTTGCCGATCCCTGCGGCGGCAGTTTCAATGACCTGCGCAACTTGTGGAATCTGCCCGTCCGCTTCTTTCCACTTTTTCGCGTCCATATATTCGCGTACCGCCGCGATCGGCTTCGCTCCGTAACCCGTGTAGGCACCCGGCGCGTAGATCTGGTTCTTGAACCAGGGACGCTCTGGAAGCCCCTTTTCATTCAGGAACAGGCGGGAAACTTTAAGCACATCCGCATTCACCTGACTCACCGATTGATCGGACAGCGCGGGTGAGCCTTTCGCCTGCCACGCCGCCAGCGCTTTTGAATAACGCTCCGAATTTTTCTTCAGGACTTCGATGGCATTCTTCATGGGAGAGAAATTCATGTACGGCGGCACGATCTCGGCTGGAGGCGGCACCGAGGGTTTGCGCGGGTCGGCCATCGCGGTAAATACGCCTTCCCTCAGCTGCAGATTGCGTTCCGTAAATTCGTCCTGCTTGTCCTTCAGCAACTTCTCCAGCTCCGCTTCGTATTTCGCAATCGCTTCGGCCTGGGGTGAGTAGTCCACGGGAATCAGATCGGCGCCAGCCAATCGCATCATCGTCGTGCCTGCAGTCTGCGCCAGCGCGCGTCCGTAGGCGAAATCCGTGTCTGCAAAATGCGTGAACCAATAAAAGTCATCGTAGATGGAGTGATACTGATCGCCGTCGTCTTCGTCGCCAAACTCGACGCTCAGAGTTGAAATGCCGGCAAAATCCTGGAAGGCAGTAAAGTCCGATCCATCGCCCAGCGCTTTCACTTCGAGATCGCTGCGCTTGCGGGTAGAGCTGCGCTCTTCTGCATCTTTCGCCTTGGCGATACTGGCCAGATGGGAGCGTTGAAATACCGACATACGAGTTTCCGGGTCCTGCACATCGCGCGCGACCCCGCTGATGAAAGTCTGCAGGTCCTGCGTCCCGCCGGGGAACAGAAAACCTCTGTCGTTGCCGTCAGAGTTGACGTACGCGACGGCATGAGCTTTGAGTTCATCCACGTGGGCCTCAACCCACTCCACCGATCCGAGCAATCCCGGCTCTTCTCCATCCCATGCGCAATAAATAATGGAACGCTTCGGCGTCCAGCCCTGACGGTGAAGTTCGCCCAGCATGCGCGCTTCTTCGAGCACGGCTGCCATACCGGAAATTGGATCCGAGGCGCCATTCACCCATGCATCGTGATGATTGCCACGCAACACCCAATGCTCATCGTCTGATCCGTGCAGGGTGGCAATGACGTCATAGAGAGGCTTAATGTCCCAGTTGGAAACAACTTTCAGATGAACTTGCGCAGGGCCCGGGCCGATGTGATACGTAATCGCCAACGCGCCGCGCCAACTGTCCGGCGCAACCGGTCCCTTCAGCGCCGAGAGCAGTGGAAGCGCGTCCGCATACGAAATCGGAAGCACGGGGATTTTGGTAATCGTCTTTGCTTCTTTCACCGAAAGCCGTTTCGCATCTGCTGTGGCAGCCACCCCGGGCGTCAGTGGATCTCCCGGATAGTCGGTGTCCATCACGCTGCCGCGTTGCACGCCCTCCCGCGGCCGCCATCCTCCGGCAGGATAATCGTCGCCTTTGTAGTAGCCGTCGCCTTCGGGATCCGAATAGATGATGCAGCCTATGGCTCCGTGCTCACCCGCAACTTTGGGTTTGATTCCGCGCCAGCCTGATCCGTACCGGGCGATCACGATAGCGCCCTTGACGGAAATTCCCAGGCGATCAAGCTGATCGTAGTCCTCGCGATTGCCAAAGTTCACATAGACGAGCGGAGCCGTCACGTCCCCATCGATGGAATAAGCGTTGTAAGTCGGCAGTTGCTCGGCAGTCTGACCGCTGGTGGGATCAATGGACAGCACCGGTTCCTGCAGCTTGGCCTGAAATTTGGTCGGCTGCAGCATTTCAACGACTCGAACTTTCGGCGTCGGAAACAGCGCATTGAAGACCTCGATCTTCGCGTCGAATCCCCACTCTTTGAATTTAGCGAGCATCCATTCGGCATTGTCCTTGTCGTACGGCGAGCCAACGTGATGCGGACGCGCACTCAAGCGGCGCATGTTCTCGCGAATATTGTCGGGCACAATTCCAGCCTGGAATTTCTTCTCCCAATCACTTTCGATCACCGCACTGGGTGAGCTGTATCCCGTAAGGCCGGGGGATGTCGGAACCGCGGGTGCCTGTCCTTGCCCGGACTGGGCTGAAATCAGTTGGGTCACGGCGAGCAGTGAACCGCAAATCCACCGAAGTGTCATGAATTCCTCTCGATATGAAATGGATAGAAACAGCGGGAAAGCGGCGCCAAGGGTCTTAGCTAAGCCTCAAGTGTAGAAAGCGTCTGAGCATTTTAGTATTGAACAAACCAGCATTGAACAAAAATGACCAGCCACTATACCCGGCTGATCGCTTCAATTCTACCCTCCCACAACGTTTTCTTCAGATCGAATGATCAACGGCCCAGGCTCACCGATCCCAATTCTTCGGTTAGGGAACACAAAACTTTACGATGGAATATCCTAAGGACGATCTCTAACGCTCCTTCAGGTGCTCATGAAGCGTCGCGACTTCGTTAAATCGTCCGTTCTTACTGTAGGTAGCGCCTTCCTGCCAAAATCCCTGACAGCTTTCTCGATCGACAAGCCTGCACCCGATCCGAGTGTCAAGCGCGTCCTTGTCATGTTTAAGTGTCACTTCGATGCCGGGTTCATCGATACTCAAACCGCCGTCGTCCATCGTTATTTTTCGCAGCACTTTCCGCAGGCCATGGCGACAGCCGAACAGTCCCGTGAGTCCGGAACTCATCGTTATGTTTGGACCACCGGTTCCTGGCTTCTCTACGAATATCTCGAGCAAGCTTCGGTGCAGGATCGACGCCGCATGGAACAAGCTATCTCTCAAGGCGACATTACCTGGCATGCCATCCCCTTCAGTTGGCAGAGCGAAATGATGGACGCCGACATGATTTCCGCCAGCATTTCTCTATCGCACTCACTCGATGAGCGCTTTGGACGGATCACAACCGGCGCTAAAATGACCGATGTTCCCGGCCACACTCGCGGCATCATCAACCCACTCGCCTCGCAGGGCGTAAAGTTTCTCGACATCGGAGTCAACGACGCCAGCACCCCCGCCGAACTTCCTCCCATCTTCTTATGGAAAGATTCCCGAGGCTCATCGCTCGTTGTCATGTACCACCACAGCTACGGTAGCGTCCTACATGTACCGGGCTCCGACCTCGCTGTTGCCATCGTGGTACGTGACGACAACAGCGGCCCGCACCCTCTCGCTGAAATCGAAGACATTTACCTCGCCTTGGGCAGCCAATTTCCTGACGCAAAGATCACAGCGACCGGACTCACGGAAATCTCCGACGCCGTCCAGCCCTTTCGCCAGAATCTTCCCACCATCGATCAGGAAATCGGAGATACATGGATTTACGGAGTAGGCAGTGATCCCGTCAAAGTCGCACGCTATCGAGAGCTGGCGCGTCTTCGTCGTTCCTGGATCGCGAGTGGCAAGTTTAAATCTGGCGACGTTACTGACGTCGCTCTGCTGCGTAAGCTTTTGCTCGAAGCTGAACACACCTGGGGTACCGACACCAAAACCTGGCTCGACTTCGATCACTACATCTCTCGGGACCTGGCCAAAATGCTGGACACAAAAAATTACAAAGTGGTCGAGTTCAGCTGGACCGAAAAGCGTCAGGACCTTTTCGATGGAATCGCAACGCTCCCAAAGCCTTTGCACGACCAGGCACAAAACGCCATTCGAGGGCTCACCCCTAGGCACCCGGAACTGACGGATGCCTCGCCTCTACAAGCTGGAAAGGAAGTCGAAACTACACACTTCGTCATCGCTCTCGATCCTCACAGCGGAGCCATTCACCGCTTGCGCAACAAGCGGACGGGCCGCGAGTGGGCCTCTTCCGATCATCCGCTCGCTCTCGCCTCGTATCAGACACTGTCGCCCGCCGACTACTCGCGGTTCTTCGCCAACTACATCATCAGCAGCGCCGACTGGGCGAAGAAGGATTTCGGCAAACCCAACATCGACCGCTTCGGAGCAGAGAGCCGCGAATGGCGACCCAGGCTCAAGAAACTTGAAGTCGCACAGAACGGACACGACTACCACCTTCTTGCTCACCTTGAATTTGATGACCCCGAGTCATTCGCTTCTGGCCGGGCCGCGTTCCCACGGAAGCTGTATCTCAAGCTCTCGCTACCCAGCTCTGAACCCGTGATCCGTCTGGAGCTTTCATGGTTCGACAAGCCGGCAACACGTATGCCCGAAGCGCTATGGCTGAGCTTCAATCCGAAAGTAACGGATCAGCGGAACTGGATCATGGACAAATCCGGCGAGCAGGTCTCGCCCTTCGACGTCGCAGCCAGTGGAAGCCGCCATCTGCACGCCGTTTCCTCGGGCCTCAGCTATCGAGACCAGGAGAGCTCCTTCATATTCGAGACCCTGGATGCGCCCTTGATTGCGCTAGGCGAAAAGTCTCCACTCAACTTTTCCCGCTCGCAACCCGACCTCTCCGGCGGTGTGCACTGCAACCTCTTTAACAATGCCTGGGGCACCAATTACGTGATGTGGTTTGGCGAAGATATGTGCTTTCGATTCGTCCTCCGTCCCTGAAGCGGTCGAAATATCGAACCAGGCGTCTCACAAGCCAACCTGATCAAATATTTTGATAAGCGCATTCAAGCGCGCCAGTTGTAGAATGTCCCCACTCACCCGCCAGCAAAAAGGCAGTCAATTCGTTCAACCAGAATGAATAGGCATTCACTGGCCTTCACAACGCACGCTGCTAATTCTCGGGAAGCAACCCGGGCCGCCACCTTCTTGGGGAAGAGCGTCCAGAATTCTGCGAAGTTCATTCCATTCGAGTTGTCGAGGGAAGACATTCGATGAAGCTGAAAGCGCTTCTTTCCTGTTGCGTTTTTTGTTTAATCATGGGTGCCGTAGGATGTGGGAATCAAGCCACATCCTTCAGCAGCAAGCTTGCGCCGACCACCAACGCTCAAGTGGCGGCTTATACCGTTTCCTCAAACAAGCCAGGAAAAGTCGCCGTCCAGTTTGGTCTCGATACGACTTATGGGCTGACGACCTGGACGCAACCTGTTTCGCAAGGCGGAGCCACAACACTGCTGGTGGCGGGGATGCGGGCCAATTCGACTTATCACATGAGAGCGGTGGTTCAGTTCGGCGATGGAACCCGGTTCGTCGACTCTGACCACACGTTCACTACCGGCCCAGGTGATCCCTCACAGCAAGCCACAACCCTGACTGCTGCGATCAGCCCAGGCAAGACACCACAAAGCGGCGTGGAGCTACTGACCTTGGTCTCCGGGACCGCCCGGCCGACAGTCACGGACCTGAGCGGCAATATTCTGTGGACCTACACCGCAGTGCCTAACGGAACCTCGCCCAATCCAGTGAAGATGCTTCCAAATGGACACTTCCTCATCAACTTCAGCGCCGGAACCGTCGATGGGTTGAACTCGGTCATACAGGAAGTGGACCTGAGCGGAGCGGTGATCTGGCAAATGACGGCCGCCGACCTCAATGCGGCGCTGGCGACCGCAACCTGCGCTGGATGCAACATTACAGTCGTGGGAACACACCACGACTTTGTGTTTCTTCCCAACGGGCACCTCATTGTGCTGGCCGCGACGCAACGCGATATTTCTGGAACCACTGTAACCGGAGATGTGATCATCGATCTGGATGAGAATCATCAGCCGGTCTGGCTGTGGAATGAATTCGATCATCTGGACGTAACTCGCCAGCCGATGGCCTTTCCCGATTGGACCCACACCAATGCGATCCTCTATTCCGCGGACGATGGCAACCTGATCATTTCCATCCGCCACCAGAACTGGCTGGTGAAAGTCGACTACGCGAATGGAACAGGAGCCGGAGACATCCTGTGGAAGCTGGGTTATCAGGGCGACTTCACGCTGGTCGGAGGGACCGATCCCGTGGACTGGTTCTACGCCCAGCACGGCCCTTCATTTGTCACCACGAACACCACCGGCAAGTTCTCACTCGTACTCTTTGACAATGGCGACGATCGTGTTTTTTCCCCTGGAGTGATTTGCGGCAATACGGGCGAGCCACCATGTCTGTACAGCACGGTGCAGATTCTGCAAATCGATGAGACAGCCATGACCGCCACGTTCACTTTTCACCCAACTGCACCCAGCTATTCTTTCTTCGGCGGAAATGCCGAAGTCCTGGCTAACGGAAATGTGGAATTCTGTGAATCAGCGGGATTAGCAGGCGCTGCAGGCGTCATCTACGAAGTGACCCAGGACAGCAATGCTCAAACCGTCTGGCAGATGCAGACTACTGGGCTATTCGCTTACCGGGGACAGAGGATTCCGAGTCTCTACCCGGGGGTGCAGTGGTGAGGCGTGGTAGCGCAGTTTCAGAATCTTCAAAATTTGTCATTCCGAAGCGCGGTACTACCGCGCGATAAACCCGGCTTCGGAATGACAAGGGGTGTGGTTGTGTTGCGCTAATTGCAGCATCCCGAGTTAAGGCGCTGACTGCATCTCGCGGCTGACCTGTTCTGCCGCCGCCAGCACCCGAAGCGTATTCTCTCCCAGAATTTTTCGGATATCCGCTTCCGAGTATCCCTTCTTGAGCAGAGCATCGGTGATTTGCGGCAGGTGGCTTACGTCATCCATTCCTTCCGGCATGGATGCGCCATCAAAATCGGAGCCCAGTCCAACGTGATCGGCGCCGACAAGTTTGACCGCGTGATCGATGTGATCAACGATCCGCTCCCAGGAAACATGGGGTAATTTGCCTTCAGCAGTGGCTTGCTTCTCCTGCTCCGCCAACTTCTCTCCTATGCAGGCATCATCGTCGCCACACTGCTTTTTGAGTTTGTCCATCATCTCCACGACGCCCCCTGACCATTTGTCCGAGGCATCTTTGTAAGCCTGATCGATAAAGCTCTTCTCGTAATTGATCTGGATGACACCACCCTTCGCCGCCAGCGCCTTGATCATGTCGTCAGTCATGTTGCGGGCGTGATTGCACAATGCGCGGCACGAAGAGTGCGAAGCAATCAGGGGAGCCTTACTGACCGCGAGCGCGTCGTAGAAGGTCTTGTCGGAGACGTGAGAGATATCAACCATTATTCCCTGGCGGTTCATCTCGCGGACAATGTCTTTGCCGTAGTCGGTGAGGCCGTTGTGAGCGGGCTTGTCGGTTGAGGAGTCAGCCCATTCGTCATTGTAGAAGTGGGAGAGCGTCATGTAGCGGACGCCAAGTTCGCTGTAGATACGGACCATGCGGATGTCGTTCCCCAGCATATGTCCGCCTTCAATGCCCATCAGGACAGCGATCTTTTTTTCCTTATGCGCACGCCGCACATCATCGGCAGTACGGGCAAAGGCTAGATCCTTGGAATTCTTCCGGACGTTCTGCTGCACAGCATCGATCTGGTCGAGAGCTTTTTGAATGGCGGGCGGCCCCATGGTGCGCCCGTCAATCCATATGGAAAAGAAAATGGCGCCTAACCCGCCTTCGCGCATGCGCGGAATGTCAATGTGCCCGGTAGCGTTGCGCGCTCCAAGATCGAAATCTTTGGAGAAGAGGCGTTGCGTGGTGTCGTCATGAGTATCCGCGACAATGGAGGAGAAATGAAGTTTGCGGGCCTGATCAGAAATCGAACTGGAACCGGCGGGCGCGGAAACCAGTAAGGCTACGGCGCCGAAAAGACAAATAAGCAAAGTGACGAGCGAGCGGATCATCAATCCTCCGGGAAAGTGTGCATTAGCTGCCGACGGAACTGTACTTCCACAATCGCGAACCACGTGGGCGTTTGGATCATCCAAGGCCGCTACAGTTTTACCAGAGTTGGCTGGTTTCGACAGCACTTCAACTGCCCGTCCCAGGTTGCGTTTGAAGTAACGTAGACGATGCGGGCGTGCTCGGCATAGGATGTTCCCGGCCTGTTCTCGAGTTCATTTCCGGACAACCGGAAAAGCTGCACTGGAGGGTGATCAATTATGAGAATTGCCCATCGGACTGTGAAGGCGGCCCGGTTCACGGGGTTTATTTTCCTGGTTGCGGTTTCGTTTGCAGCCGGCCAGGAAAGCGCCACGCTGCGCCAGCGATTCACCAACCAGGACGTCATCGAGATGGCGAAGCTGGGACTCTCCGATGACGTGATCATCGCCAAGATTCGCCAGGCATACCAGGCTGGCACCGATGCAGTCAGCTTTGATACCAGCGTGGATGGATTGAAGTCACTCAAAGCCGCAAATGTTCCAGACTCCGTGATTAAAGTGATGATTAACCCCGCCCCTCCGCCGGCATCTATTGTCGCGGGTACGGGTCCGATGTCGGTCGATCCGAGTCTCCCTCCGCCCGAGGTGGGCGTGTACTGGCGGGACCAGGGCCAGTTTGTTCGTCTCCAGGGACAGGCGGTGACCAACACCAAGACCGGCGGCAAGGCCGGAAGCTTCTTTTCGAACGGGCTGAGAAATCAGCACTGGGACGCGACGATTGCGGGGAACACATCGAGAAATGTTGTCCGGGACCGCCAGCCGATGTTCTACCTGTACGTTCCCGATGGGGATGACTCATCCGACTACGTGTTGATCAAGCTGAACAAGAAGAGCGATCACAGGGAATTCCAGATCGGCTCCTTTGGCGGCATTACCGGCGGCAAGTCTGGCGTACAAAAAGAAAAAGAAATCACATTCCACGCCGAACACGTCGGAATCAGAATATACAAGGTCACGTTACAGCAGGGAGGCTTGAATCCGGGGGAATACGCATTCTTCATGGGCACGGGCCAGAGCAATACGATGGCAGGCGCTCATGGCGGCAACCGGTCGGGAGGATCGGCCTCCGGCAGGGTTTGGGATTTCACCATTCCGGAGTGAATTCGCCTTATTTTCTGACTCGTATGACCGCATCGGAGCCGGCCTCAGTCCAATTGACGGACCGGCGTTTTCGCCTTTAGATCCCGAAGCGTGACCCCAGGTTGAATAGTCAGCTTGTGCGAAATTTCCATCACTTTCAGCTGGCATTTCGCGCCGCGATCAGGTCGCGGACAAACTTCAAATTCCGTCGCATGTCGGCCTCAACCGATGCCGGACATTCAGTCTCGAGTTGGGCCCAGCCATCGAAACCGATGTCGGCGAGAGCGTCGATCACCCCTTTGAAGTCAATCGTCCCTTCGCCGAGGTAATGAGGATTGTCCTTCAGATGTACCTCGCAGATGCGTTTGCCGCCCAGCCAGCGGATCTCTTCCACCACGTTGAAACCACCCTTGGTGGAGTTGCCCACGTCGTAATAGGTGAGAACGGCCGGCGACTTCGATCGCTCCATGATCCGAACATTGTCACGAGCGGAGATGGTATCTTCGAGGCCCAGAATGACGCCGGACCTCTCAGCAGCCGGCGCGACT
>Ga0097621_100001156_pt1 | contig 18340 bp, 19 predicted proteins | sample KBSMisM72_FD_73165 | JGI IMG/M metagenome (GOLD analysis project Ga0097621, IMG submission 73165) | Miscanthus rhizosphere microbial communities from Kellogg Biological Station, Michigan, USA - KBS Miscanthus M7-2 (version 2) (version 2) | ecosystem: Host-associated > Plants > Roots >... | reverse complement strand
AGATCGTCAGGCTGTTCGCCCGCCACGGCATCCTCACCGAGCCGGCGCCCGTGCCGCGCCTCGACGGGGAGGCGCACCGCATCCGGCAGGAGATCCTCGCGGTGCTCGGGCGCGCGCTCACCATCCGCCAGGTCGACGCCGGCTCCTGCAACGGCTGCGAGCTCGAGATCCACGCCGTCAACAACCCGTACTACAACCTCGAAGGCCTCGGCATCCGCTTCGTGGCGAGCCCGCGGCACGCCGACATGCTGCTCGTCACCGGGCCGGTGTCGCGCAACATGGCGCAGGCGCTGAAGCGCACCTGGGAGGCCGTGCCCGACCCGAAGCTGGTCGTCGCGGTGGGCGAGTGCGCCTGCGACGGCGGCATTTTCGGCGAAAGCTACGCCAGCCTGGGCCGCGTCTCGAACGTCATCCCGGTCGACCTCTCGATCGCGGGCTGCCCGCCGCCACCGCTCGAAATCCTGCGCGGCATCCTCGGCGCGGTGCGCCGCCTGCCTCGCCGAAGCCCGTAGAATCAGGCGGTGCGCATCCTGGTTTCGAACGACGACGGCTACTTCTCGCCGGGAATTACGCTGCTCGCCGAAGCGCTGCGCAAGCTGGGCGAAGTGACGGTCGTCGCCCCCGAGCGCGACCGCTCCGGCGCCTCGAATTCGCTGACCCTCGACCGCCCGCTCGTGGTGCGGCGCGCGCCGAACGGCTACTACTCGGTGAACGGCACGCCGACCGACTGCGTGCACATAGCCGTCACCGGCCTGCTCGACTTCACGCCCGACGTCATCGTCTCGGGCGTCAACCTCGGCGCCAACATGGGCGACGACACCATCTACTCGGGCACCGTGGCGGCGGCGACCGAGGGTTATCAGCTCGGCATCCCGTCGCTCGCCGTCTCGCTCACCAGCAAGGAAGGCAAGCACTTCGACAGCGCGGTGGGCGTCGCTCTCGACCTGGTCGAGCGCTTCCGCCGCTCGCCGCCCAAGGAGCCGGTCCTCCTCAACGTCAACGTGCCCGACGTCTCGCCCGCCGAGCTGCAGGGCATCGAAGTGACGCGCCTGGGCAAGCGCCATAAGGCCGAGCCCGTGCTGAAGCTGCAAACGCCGCGCGGCGAGACGGCGTACTGGATCGGGCCGGCGGGCGGAGCGTCCGACTGCGGACCGGGCACCGATTTCCATGCCGTCGGACAGCGGCGGGTCTCGGTGACGCCGCTGCGCATGGATCTCACCCACAACGCCCAGCTGCCGCTTGCCAGGGAGTGGCTGGCCAAGTGAGGGACGCCGCCGGCATCGGCATGACCTCGCAGCGCACCCGCGCGCGCATGGTCGAGCGGCTGCGCGAGCAGGGCATTCGCGACGAGCGCGTGCTTGGCGCGCTTTCCGCCGTGCCGCGCCATCTCTTCGTCGAGGAGGCGCTCGCCAGCCGCGCGTACGAGGACACCGCCCTGCCGATCGGTTTCGCGCAGACCATCTCGCAGCCCTACGTGGTGGCGCGGATGATCGAAGCGGTGCTGCGCGAGCGCGAGCCCGGCAAGGTGCTCGAGGTGGGCACCGGATGCGGCTACCAGGCCGCGGTGCTCGCGCGGGTGTTCCGCGAGGTGTATTCGATCGAGCGCATCAAGGGCCTGCTCGAGCGCGCGCGCAAGAACCTGGTCAGCCTGCGGATCGCCAACCTGCGCCTCGCGCACGGCGACGGCTACGCCGGCCTGGAAAAGGTTGCGCCCTTCGAGGCCATCGTGGTCGCGGCCGCCGCGCCCGCGATGCCGGAGGCGCTGTTACGCCAGCTCTCGCCTGGTGGCAGAATGGTGCTGCCGCTGCGGGCTGGCGCGAACGGAACCCAGCGCCTGGTGCTCGTCGAACGCAGCGGGCGTGGATTCATCGAAACCGAACTCGACACGGTGCGGTTCGTGCCGATGGAGGCGGGTAAGGCATGAGCAGGCGGCTGACGGTAGTCTTGGCTCTCGCGCTCGGCGCGGCGTCCTGCTCGACCTATCGCGGTCCCGCGCCGGTGGAAGACCGCGCGCGCGCTGGCAAGGCCGGAGCGCCGAAGCCCGCCGCACAGGCTGCCGCCCAGGCGGCCAAGCCGGCGGCTGCCGCGGGCGACGGCTTCTACACGGTCAAGCAGGGCGACACGCTCTACAGCATCGCCCTCGACCACGCCGCCGACTATCGCGATGTGGCGCAGTGGAACGCGCTCGACGATCCGACCAAGCTGCGCGTCGGCCAGGTGCTGCGCGTCAAGCCGCCCGAGGGCAAGCCCGGGGTGGTGGTCAGCGCGGCACGCGGCGCGGGGCGCGTCGAGTCGCGGCCGGTCGACGCGGCGCCGGCTCTGCCCGCCGACGCCGGCACCAAGACCGAGCCGAAGGCCGTGCGCCTTCCTTATTCGAAGGAAAACGCCGCGATCGCGGCGCCCGAGGCGGCTGCTGCAGCCGAGGGAGTCGATTTCATCTGGCCGATCAAGGGCAAGGTGCTTGCGGGGTTCGCCGAGCCGCGCAGCAAGGGCATCGACATCGACGGCAAGATCGGCGACCCGGTCCTCGCCGCCGCGGCGGGGAGGGTCACCTACATCGGCACCGGCATTCCCGGCCTGGGCAAGCTGGTGGTGATCAAGCACGACAACGGCTTCATCACCGTCTACGCGCACAACAAGGAAATCCTGGTGAAGGAGCAGCAGATCGTGACCCGCGGGCAGAAGATCGCCGAGCTCGGCAACACCGATTCGGACCGGCCCAAGCTGCACTTCCAGATCCGCAAGGGCTCGGCTGCCGTCGACCCGATGCGCTACCTGCCGGCTTCCTGAGTCTTCCTTAGCGCCGCCGCGAGCTCGGCGACCGCCGTCGCATAGAGCGCGCTGCGGTTGTACCGCGTGAGAACGTAAAAGTTGGCGAGCCCGATGCGGTATTCGCTCGGCTTGTCCGGCGTCGCGAGCTCGACCAGCGCTCCGTTCGCCGCGTCGAGCTCCGCCGGGGCGCTGAAGCGCACGCCCGCGCGCCTCAAGTCGGCGAGCTTGTGCCGTGGCTCGATGCTGCCGTCGACGTACGCGCGCCATGCGTCGCCCTCGGGCTGCGCGGGGAACAGGACCGCACCGCCGGTCTGCCAGCCGTGCTGCTTGAGAAAATTGGCGACGCTGCCGATGGCATCCGCCGTGTTGCGCCTCAGGTCGACGGAGCCGTCGCCGTCGAAGTCCACCGCGAAGCGGCGCTGGCTGCCCGGCATGAACTGCGGGATGCCGATCGCTCCCGCGTACGAGCCGCGAACCGAGAACACGTCGAAGCCCAGATCGCGCGCGAGCAGCAGGTACTGCTCGAGCTCGCTGCGGAAATACGCCGCGCGCGGCGGATAGTCGAAGGCCAGCGTGGTGAGCGCATCGACCACGCGGTAGCGGCCCATGTTGCGGCCATAAAACGTTTCGATGCCGATGATCGCCAGCACGTACTCCGGCGGGACGCCGTACTCGCGCTGCGCGCGCTCGAGCTGCGCGCGGTTCGCGCTCCAGAACTCCGCGCCGAGCGCGATGCGCTTCTCGGTCAGGAAGATCTCGCGGTAGTCCTGCCAGGAAGGCGGCTTGTCGGGCGGCCGGATGAACTGGAGCACCGGGTCCTCGCGCTTCACGCGGGAGAAGAGGAAGGTCAGCTCGCGCTCGACGAAGCCGTGGCGCTGCACCATGTCGTGCACGAATGCCTTCACCTCGGGCCGCTTGGCATAGACGGCCTGCGGCGAAGGCTTGGCTGGCGCGGCGATGACGGGACCCGCGAGCGCCGCCAGCAGGGACAGGGCAATGAATCGGCTCACGTGAGGCGCAGCTCCCTCACCATGCGCCTGAGGCGGGCGACGCCGGGACGGCTTGCCTGCGAGCCGTAGCGCAGGCGGATGTATTGGGCGCCGATGCGAAGGATGGCCCGGCGCGACGCCGGTAAAGCGCGCGCTGCTCGCGAAGCATAGTCGCGCGGCCCCTCGTACGACGCGCGCTCGATGCCGCGCGCGGCGAGCTTGCGGCAGAAGGCGCGCCAGGCGCGCTGCACCGGATCCGGACGCGCCAATCGGCCGAGCGACCAGGCGAGGAGCAACAGCGTCATTACGCCGAGCACCGTGAAAAGCGTCGCGGTCAGGCTGCGCCAGTCCGCATCGCGTATCCCCACCAGGTTCATCAGGTCGCGCTGGCGCTCGGGGTTGTAGCCGAGCACCCAGACATTCCACTGGTGGGCGAGCGCCTCCCACCGGTCGCGCATCCCGCGCAGCCACTCGAGGCGCTCGCGCATCATCAGCGGCAGCGCCGCGGTCTGCGGAACGGCGCGCGCCATGCCGACTTCAACGCGCCCCGGCACCGCGGCGGCGGTCGGATCGACGCGCACCCAGCCGCGACCGGCGAGGAACACCTCGGCCCACGCGTGCGCGTCGGACTGCCGCACCGTGATGATGCTGTCCACGGAATTGAGCTCGCCGCCCTGGTAGCCGGTCACGACCCGCGCCGGCAGGCCGGCGGCGCGCATGAGGAAAGCAAACGCGGAGGAGAAGTGCTCGCAGAATCCCTCCTTCGTGTTGAAGAGAAAATCGTCCACCGGATGCGCGCCGAGCGGAGGGGGCTCGAGCGTGTAGCCGTAGCGGCCGGCGCGCAGGAACGCGATGGCGCGCGCGAGAATCTCGCCGTCACTTGCCGAGGCAGCCCGCCATTCGGCGGCCAGCGCCGCCGCGCGCGGATTCGATTCGACGGGCAGCCGCCGCGCGCGCGCGAGGAGCCGCGGATCCTCCTGCGCGTCGGCATCCGGCGCGACCGCCGAGGCGATTTCATAGCGGATGCGCGTTCGTACCGGCGAGGAGGCGAGGACCTGGCCGTCGCGCGTCATCCGGGCGCCCTCGGGCAGGGAGGCCGCCGTCTCGAGCGCGAACAACCAAGGCCGATTGTGCGCTTCGAGCACGACGTCATAGCGGTACTGGCGCCCGCCCGCGGGCGGAACGAAGTCGCGCAGCAGGACCGGGATCATGGTCCAGGTCCGGCCATCGAAGTCCCAGAGCACGGGGCCGCGCCAGTAGCGCTGCGCATGGGGCGGCGTCTCGCCACGGAATTCCGCCCGGAACGCGATGGCGTCGGACTGGGCGAGGCTCGACAGGTTGCCCGGGCTCATGCTCTCGGACAGGCCGGTCATCCCCGCGTAGGCGTCCTGCGGCAGTCCCCACAGCGGGCCCTGCACGCGCGGGAAGAGCAGGAACAGGACCAGCGCCGCCGGCGCCGCGTGCGCCAGCAGCAGTCCCGCGGTGCGCAGGTTCGCGCGCGGGCTGCGGTGCGGAGCGCTCAGGCCGAGCAGCGTCACGGTGAGCGCGAAGAGCGCCGCGCCCATCAGGCCCGCGGTCGGGATCGATTGCGTATAGAGGAAATTGGTGATGATCAGGAAGAAGCCGAGAAACGCGGCGAGCGCGGCATCGCGATGAGTGCGCGTCTCGAGCAGCTTCAGCCCCGCGAACAGCACCAGCAGGATGATGCCCGGACCGCGGCCGAAGAGCGTGCGGTACTCCATCCACACGCCCAGCATGCCGACGGCGGCTACCCCGATCACCAGCCAGCGCGAGGGCAGCGGCGCGCGGTTGAGCGCATACCAGAAGCGCCAGGCGAAAAGGCACAGCGTGAGCGCCGAAAGCCACCACGGCGCGCGCAGGGCATGCGGTGCCGCGACCAGGATGAGCGAGCCGATCAGCCAGGCGAGGTCGCGCGAGCCGACCGCGCGCGCGTCGGGTGCCAGGGGATGCGGCGCGGGGCTCATGGTGCGCGCGACGCGCCCGGCGCCTCGTACAGCGCGAGCGCTTGCAGCGCCGCTGCGCTATGGGCATCGCCGCGCCCCGGCGGGATCTCCACCCCGGGCAGGCGCACGCCATAGCGCAATCCGCGGCGCTCCGCGGCGAGCACCCAGCCGGTCAGCACCGACAGGCGCTGCTCCACGCTGCCGGTGGGCAGCAGGCGCCAGTCGAGCCACAGCTCCGCCGCCGCTTCACCGGTGAATTGCTTGGTGAGCAGCTCTTCGCTGCGCGCCACCGCCTTCCACGCCACGTGGCGCGGCGAATCTGCCGGCTGGTATCCGCGCAGGCCGGCGAAATCGTCATTGCCCGGCGTCGGCGAGCGCGCGCCGCCGGTTTCGGACTCGAGGCTCGGCGGCGGCAGCGGCACGCGATCGGGCTTGGGATAGACCAGGCAGCGCGCCTCCGGCTCGACGTAGCTCCAGGCGCGGAACAGGCCCAGCGGAAAGCGCGTCTCCAGCATCACGCGCCCGAGCGGCAGCCAGCCGCGGCGCGTCGCCGGTACCGCGAGCACCACCTCGGCCGCCGCGGCGGCGGGGACGTCGACCACCATCTGCGATCCGGAAGCGACATGGCGCGCGAGGACCGCCGGGCGGTCGTGCGTCGCGCGGCCGTCGAGGTAGAGCCGGAATTGCGCGGCCTCCCCGGCGAAAACCGGCTCGGCCCGCCCCGCGCTGATCGCAATGCGCGCAAGGTTGCGCGCGGTGTGCACCATGCCGACCAGCCCCAGCCCCGCGAGCAGGAAGGTGAGCGCAAAGCCGAGCGAGATGGCGTAGTTGATCGAGCCGACCAGGAGCAGGAGCAGCGTCGCGGCGAACATCAGCCCGAGGCGTGCCGGCACGATGTACACGCGCCGGTGCACCAGCACCACCACTCCGCGCTCGGGCGGCGTGAAGCCGTAGATCCAGTTGGCGAGCCGCGGACGGCGGTCGAGAAAGGCGCCGATCATGCCGTCGGCCCGTCGTACTTCCAGTGGATCTTCCACGCCACCAGCACGGCGCGCGGGTATTGCGGATAGCCGAGGCTGCCGTTGTAGCGGCCGAGGGCGCGGAAGTAGTCGCCGTCTTCCATGTCCACATAGTGGCGCAGGATGGCGCAGCCGTAGGCGAGGTTGGTGCGCATGTGGAAAAGATTGTGCTTGGGCTGGCCGATCTGCTTCACCCAGAACGGCATCACCTGCATGAAGCCGCGCGCCCCGGCCTTCGAGACGGCGTACTTGCGAAAGCCGCTCTCCACTTCGATCACGCCGAGGACAAGCTGGGGATCGAGGCGGGCGCGCAGCGCCTCGTAGTGCACGGTGCGCAGCAGCTCCAGGCGCTGCTTGCGGTCGGGGATGCGCTTTGCCAGGCGCTTCTCCATCGCATCCAGCCAGCGGCTGCCGGCTTCGGCGGAGCGGAAGTACAGCGCCGGCGCCGCCTGGTCCGCGACCTGCTCGTGCAGCCGCTGCCGGACGCTGTCGGCCAGCGGCTCGTAGATCTGGTTGCCCGCCATTGCCTGCAGCGGCAGGAACGCAAGCAGGACGAGCGCGAGCCTCATGCGGCGGCGAGCTGCTCCTTGACGAACGCGGCCATCGCCGCGAGCGGCACCTCGCGCGGCTTCTCGTCGCGGCGGCCCTTGTATTCGGCGTTGCCCGCGGCGAGGCCGCGCTCGCCCACCACGATGCGGTGCGGAACGCCGATCAGGTCCATGTCGGCGAACAGCACCCCGGCGCGCTCGTCGCGGTCCTCCAGCAGCACGTCCACGCCGGCGCGGGCGAGCTCCGCATAGAGCTTGTCGGCCGCGGCGCGCACCGCCGGGCTCTTGGCGTAGCCCATGGGAACGATGCACACCTCGAACGGCGCGATCGGCGCGGGGAAGACGATCCCGCCCTGGTCGTGGTTCTGCTCGATCGCCGCGCCGACGATGCGCGTCACGCCGATGCCGTAGCAGCCCATCTCGAAGTGCTGCGGCCGGCCCCCCTGGTCGAGGAACGTCGCCTTCAGCGCCGCGGAATACTTCGTGCGCAGCTGGAAGATATGGCCGACCTCGATGCCGCGCACGATCTGCAGGCTGCCCTTGCCGTCCGGGCTCGGATCGCCGGCCATCACGTTCCGGATGTCGGCCACCTGCGGCTCCTCGAGGTCCCTGGAGAAATTGACGCCGGCCAGGTGGAAGCCTTCCTCGTTGGCGCCGCAGACGAAGTCGCTCATCGCCGCGACCGTGCGGTCGGCGATGATCTTCACGCCTTTCAATCCGACCGGGCCGAGGTAGCCGGCGGGCGAATCGAAGCGCGCCCGGATCTCGCCTTCGCTCGCGAAGCGGAATCGCTCCAGGCCGGATATCTTGTTGACCTTGATCTCGTTCAGCTGGTGGTCGCCGCGGATGAGCAGCAGGTAGAGCTGCGCGGCCTTCTCGCCGTCGACCGCCAGCACCACCGACTTGACGGTTCTCTGCAGGGGGATCTTCAGCAGCTCGGCCACCGCCTCGCACGTCTTGGTCCCGGGAGTAGGGACCTTCTTCATCGCTTCGCTTCCCGGTTTCCTTTTTTCGGACGGAGGCACCGCCTCCGCGAGCTCCACGTTGGCGGCGTAGTCCGAATCGGGCGAGAAGGCGATCGCGTCCTCGCCCGAGTCGGCGAGGACGTGGAACTCGTGCGAGCCGGTGCCGCCGATTGCGCCGGTATCGGCGGCGACCGCGCGGAACCTGAGCCCGAGGCGGGTGAAGATCCGGGTGTAGGTGTCGTGCATGACGGCGTACTCGCGCTGCAGGTCTTCGTAGGAGGCGTGGAACGAGTAGCCGTCTTTCATCACGAACTCGCGGCCGCGCATCACGCCGAATCGCGGCCGGCGCTCGTCGCGGAACTTGGTCTGGATCTGGTAGAAGTGCGCCGGCAGGCGGCGATAGCTCTTCAGCTCGGCGCGCGCAAGGTCGGTAATCGCCTCCTCGGAGGTCGGCTGCATGACGAAGTCGCGCTCGTGGCGGTCCTTGAAGCGCAGCAGCTCCGGCCCGTAGGCCTGCCAGCGCCCCGATTCCTGCCAGAGCTCGGCGGGCTGCACCACCGGCATGGCGAGCTCGACCGCCCCCGAGCGGTTCATCTCCTCGCGCACGATCGCCTCCACCTTGCGCACCACCCGCAGGCCGAGCGGCAGCCACGTGTAGATGCCGGCGGCGAGGCGCCGGATCATTCCGGCGCGCAGCATCAGCCGATGGCTGACGATCTCGGCGTCAGCGGGCACTTCCTTCTGCGTCGCGATGAAGAATCTGGAAGTTTTCATGGAGCGCTCACCGGCATTGTCATATGCGGTGGGCTATGGAAAAATCGTAGTGCGCATTCTACTTGACGCTTACTCGAGGTGTGCTGCGGTGCTCGACAAGGAAGGCTACCGTCCGAACGTCGGCATCATCCTTGCCAACCAGCGCAACGAGGTGTTCTGGGGCAAGCGGATCAACCAGCATGCTTGGCAGTTCCCGCAGGGCGGCATCAAGCAGGGCGAAACCCCGGCGCAGGCGATGTACCGCGAGCTCGAGGAGGAGGTCGGGTTGCAGTGCGCGCACGTGCGCGTCCTTGGCCGCACGCGGGAGTGGCTGCGCTACGAGGTACCGGACCGCTGGGCGCGGCGCGCTCGCGAGGGCGAGGCGGGCTACCGCGGGCAAAAGCAGATCTGGTACCTGCTGCGCCTGGTCGGCCGCGACTGCGACGTGAAGCTGCGGGCGAGCGGGCATCCCGAGTTCGACGCCTGGCGCTGGAACGACTACTGGGTGCCGCTCGAGGCGGTGATCGAGTTCAAGCGCGACGTCTACCGCCAGGCGCTTCTCGAGCTGCACCGCTACCTGCGCGACGACGGGCGAGCCGGACTGGCCGCGGCGGCGCGCCCGGCCGTGAATAGCTGAGCTCAATCGGCGGAATTGCGTTTTTCCATTTGATCTATCCGGCGCCGGCGCCTAAGTTATCGGCATGATCAAGCGCGAGGAGCTGCTGTCGCTCGAGGCCTACGCCCGGGCCCGGAACGAGATCCGGGCGCAGGTGATCGCGCACAAGAAGCTGCGCACCGTGCACCTGGGCGAGCACGTCACCCTGCAGTTCGAGGACGCGGTCCTGATCCGCTACCAGATCCAGGAGATGCTGCGCATCGAGCGGATCTTCGAGGAGTCGGGCATCCAGGGCGAGCTCGAGGCCTACAATCCGCTGGTGCCCGATGGCGCCAACTGGAAGGCGACGATGTTCGTCGAGTATCCCGACGCGGAGGAGCGCCGCCGCATGCTCGCCAGGCTGAAGGGCATCGAGCGGCGAGTGTGGGTGCAGGCCGGCGAGGGCGAGCGCGTGTACGCCATCGCCGACGAGGACCTCGAGCGCGAGAACGAGGAGAAGACGTCTTCGGTCCATTTCCTGCGCTTCGAGCTGTCGGCCGATGCGCGCGCCGCTCTGCGCCGCGGGGCCGCCATCCGCATCGGCGTCGACCATCCGCACTACTCGGCGAGCCTCGCCGTCGACGCGGCGGTTCGGGAGTCGCTGGCGGGCGACCTCGCTTGAGAGCCGCCGCGCTGCTCCTGGCTGCACTCGCCGGCTGCGGATCGACGCAGCCGATGAGCGACTGGGAGCGCGCCAACCGCGACCTGCTCGCGCCGCCCGAGGCGACTACCACGCCCGCGCCGCCGCCCTATCCGCGGCGCGACGACCTGATCGAGTTCTACGTCGGCCCGACGACCAGCTTCCGCTATTTCATCGATTCGGCGTCGCTCAACGCTCTGTGGAAGCAGGGCGAGATCCGCTATGTGCTCGTCGCGCGCAGCCCGAGCGGGGTCGACAACGTGTCGTTCGAGGGCCTGCGCTGCGCCGGGCAGTCCCGCATCTTCGCGACCGGCAATACCGACGGAACCTGGAGCGTGCGTCCCACGGAGTGGCGCGACCTGCCGCGGCAGTCGGACGTGAACGCCGCCGCCCGGCTGAGGCGGCAATATTTCTGCCCGCACAACGACCCGATCCAGAGCAAGGCCGAAGGGATCGACGCCCTGCGACGCGGCGGCCATCCGATGGTGTGGCTGCCGGAGAACTACGACCGCAGGTAGCCGGGCGCTCCTAGAGGAGCACCAGATTGTCCCGATGGATGAGTTCGGGCTCGTCCACATAGCCGAGCACTGACTCGATCTCGCTGGACGGCCGCCGCATGATGCGGCGCGTCTCTTCCGAGGAGTAGTTCACCAGGCCGCGCGCGACTTCCCGCCCGTCCGAGCCGACGATGCCGACGACGGCGCCGCGCTCGAAGTCGCCCGTCACCTCGATGACGCCGATCGGCAGCAGGCTCTTGCCGTCGCGAGCAAGCGCCTTGACCGCGCCCGCGTCCAGCCTGACCTGGCCATTGACCGTGAGATGGTCGGCGAGCCACTGCTTGCGCGCCGCCAGCGGCACGGTCTGCGTGGTAAGCAGCGTGCCCACTGCTTCTCCGCGGGTGAGACGGACCAGCACGTCGGGTTCGCGCCCGGAGGCGATCACGGTCTGCGCGCCGCTGCGCGCGGCTCGCTTCGCGGCGAGGACCTTGGTGAGCATCCCGCCCTTGGCGAGCGCGGACCCGACGCCGCCGGCCATCGCCTCCAGGCCCGGGTCGCCGGCGCTGATCGAGCGGATGAACTTCGCCTGCGGATTCTTGCGCGGGTCCGAATCGTAGAGGCCGGCCTGGTCGGTGAGGATCACCAGCGCGTCGGCCTCGACCAGGTTGGTGACCAGGGCGCCGAGCGTGTCGTTGTCGCCGAGCTTGATCTCGTCGGTCACGACCGTGTCGTTCTCGTTGATCACCGGGATCACGCCGAGCGTGAGGAGGGTGCGCAGCGTGGAGCGCGCGTTGAGGTAGCGCTGCCGGTCGGCGAGGTCGGCGTGCGTCAGCAGCACCTGCGCTGTGCGCAGGCCGTGCTCGCGGAAGCAGGACTCGTAGCATTGCACCAGGCCCATCTGCCCGACCGCGGCCGCGGCCTGCAGCTCGTGCATCGTGTGCGGGCGCCGGGCCCAGCCCAGCCGGTGCATGCCTTCGACGATCGCGCCGCTCGACACGAGCAGCACGCTGCGGCCCGCCTTGCAGAGCTGCGCCACTTCGCCGGCCCAGCGCGCGATCGCGCCGGCGTCGACGCCGCGGCCTTCGTTGGTCACGAGCGAGGAGCCGACTTTCACCACCAGGGTGCGGGCGTTCTCCAGGCTCATGCGGCCGCCTTGGCCGAGAATTCGCGCGCCACGGCTTTGGCGACGGCGTCGCAGCCCTGCCCGCTGATCGCCGAGACCTTGAACCACGGCCGGCGCCAGCGCAGCGCGCGCACGATGCGCGCGATGCGCTGGTCCGCATCGGGCGCAAGGTCGGCCTTGTTGAACACCAGCCAGCGCGGCCGGCGCGCGAGCTGCTCGTCGTATTTTTTCAGCTCCGCGGCTATCGCCTTCGCGTCGCGCACCGGGTCGGCCTCGGGATCGAAAGGGGCGATGTCAATGATATGCAGGAGCAGGCGGGTGCGCCTGAGGTGGCGCAGGAACTGGTGTCCCAGCCCGGCGCCCTCGGCCGCGCCCTCGATCAGGCCGGGGATGTCGGCGACGACGAAGCTCTTCTCGCCTACCCGCACCACGCCAAGCGACGGCTCGAGCGTGGTGAAAGGGTAGTCGGCGACTTTCGGCCGCGCGGCCGAGACCGCCCGGATGAACGTCGATTTGCCCGCGTTGGGCAGGCCGAGCAGCCCGACGTCGGCGAGCACGCGCAGCTCGAGGGTAAGAGCGCGGCTCTCGCCCGGCGTGCCGCGGGTGAACTGGCGCGGCGCGCGGTTCGTGCTCGAGCGGAAGTGCAGGTTGCCCAGGCCACCCTGGCCGCCGCGCACGAGCAGCGAGCGCTCGCCGTCCTTCGCCAGGTCGGCGACCAGCTCGCCGCTTTGGGCGTCGCGGATGATCGTTCCGACCGGCATCCTGAGCTCGATGTCCTCGCCCGCGCGGCCGTTGCAGTCGCCGCCCATGCCGCGCCCGCCAGACTGAGCGCGGTGCAGCCGCGCGAAGTGGTAGTCCACCAGCGTGTTGACGTTGCGATCGGCGAGCGCCCACACGCTGCCGCCGCGGCCGCCGTCGCCGCCGTCGGGGCCGCCCTTGGGCACGTACCGCTCGCGGCGAAAGCTGGCCGAGCCGTCGCCGCCCTTGCCGGCGTGCACCTCGATCTTCGCCTCGTCGATGAATTTCATGGGACCGTGAAAGAAAAAGGCCCTATCGTTTCCGATAGGGCCTTTGACTTGTAGTCAGGTCCGGCTTACGCCGGGGTTACGTTGACCGTCTTGCGCGACTTCTCGCCGCGGACCGTGTAGTTCACCTGGCCGGTGACGCGCGCGAACAGCGTATGGTCGCGGCCCATGCCGACATTGACTCCCGGGTGCACCACGGTGCCGCGCTGGCGGACCAGGATCTGGCCGGCGTTGACCTGCTCGCCGCCGTAGACCTTTACGCCGAGCCGCTTCGACTGGGAGTCGCGCCCGTTGCGCGAGCTGCCGCCTGCTTTCTTGTGTGCCATGCGCTACCCCTGGACGATGTCGTCGATGCGGACCTCGGTGAAGTTCTGCCGATGGCCCTGCGTTTTCTGGTAATGCTTGCGGCGGCGCATCTTGAAGATCTTCACCTTGTCGCCGCGGCCGTGCGACACGACCGTGGCCTTGACCTTCGCACCCGACACCAGCGGGGCGCCGACCTTGACCGAGTCGCCGCTGCCGACGAGGAGCACTTCCTCGAAGGACACCGCGGCGCCGACTTCGGCGGCGAGCGACTCGACGCGAAGCTGCGCGCCGGACTCGACCCGGTACTGCTTGCCACCCGATTTGATCACTGCGTACATGATTTTCTCTACCGATCTCGCGCCGTAAGTTGCGCCGACAAAGACTTGGAATTATAAGGGAAACATGAGCTTCGTGTCCATGCTGGCGCCGGTGGCGGAGGATCTGGCGCGCGTCGACGCGCTCATCCGGGAGCGCCTTGCCTCGGACGTCGCGCTGGTGGGGCAGGTGGCCCAATACATCGTCGCCTCCGGCGGCAAGCGGCTGCGGCCGGCGCTGGTGCTGCTTGCCAGCGGGGCCGCGGGCTATTCCGCGGGCAGCGGCCGCGCCGCCGCCGTACGCCTGGAGCTCGCGGCGGTGGTCGAGTTCATCCATACCGCCACGCTCTTGCATGACGACGTGGTCGACGAGTCGCAGCTGCGCCGCGGCCGAAGCACCGCCAACGCCTCGTTCGGCAACGCCGCCGCCGTCCTGGTCGGCGATTTCCTCTATTCGCGCGCCTTCCAGATGATGGTGCAGGCCGAGAACATGCGCGTGATGCAGGTGCTCGCCGACGCCACCAATACGATTGCCGGCGGCGAAGTGCTGCAGCTCATGGGCAGCCACGATCCGCAGGTCGATGAGGACCGCTATCTCGAAGTAATCCGCCGCAAGACCGCCAAGCTGTTCGAGGCGGCGGCGCGCCTGGGCGGCGTGCTCGCCGGCTCCCCCGCCGCGATCGAGGCAGGCCTGGCCGATTACGGCATGCACGTGGGCACCGCCTTCCAGCTGATCGACGATGTCCTCGACTACTCGGGCGATGCCGGCACCATCGGCAAGAGCCTCGGCGACGACCTCGCCGAAGGCAAGCCGACCTTGCCCCTGATCCATGTGATGCGCACGGGCAGCGCCGCCCAGGCGGAGGTGGTTCGCCGCGCCATCGTCGACGGCGGGCGGGATGCCTTCGGCGGCGTCCTGGAGGCGATCCGGGCCTGCGGCTCGCTCGACTATGCGCGCGCCGCGGCGCGAGGCGAAGCCGATGCGGCGGCGCGCGCCATCGCCCCGCTGCCGGCGTCGGATTTCAAGCAATCTTTGCTAGAATTGGCGTCCTTTTCGGTGACCCGCAGCAGCTGATCGCGTCGCCGTTTTCGCTCCCGGTCGGGGCGTAGCTCAGCCTGGTAGAGTACTGCGTTCGGGACGCAGGTGTCGCTGGTTCAAATCCAGTCGCCCCGACCAATTCCCCGCTTTTCTTGAACCGTTCCGTCCCGGTGGATAATCGCCGCATGGGCAGGCTGCTCGTTCTCGTATTCCTCGTCCTCGCCGCCGTCTGGCTGGTGAAGCGCGCGCTCGCCGCCGGCAACCGGCCGGAAGTGGAGCAGAAGCCGCCGGTGGAGGGCGACCTGGTCAGCTGCGCGCGCTGCGGCGTGCACCTACCGCGCAACGAGGCGCGCACCGCGGCCGAGCGCCTCTACTGCAGCGACGAGCACGCCAGGCTCGGCCCGGCGCAGCGCTGATGGAAGCCGCGGCCCGCTATCCGCAGATGATGATGGCGGCGCGCGAGCGCACGCCGGATTCGTTCTGGACCTCGCTGCGCTACTTCAATCTCTACCGCATCTCGCTCGCGGCGCTGTTCTTCGTCTCGTCGCTGGTCTACGGCAGCGAGCTGATCCTCGGCGCCCATTCGATCGAGCTGTTCCGCTACGTTGCGGCGGGCTACCTGTTCCTGGCGATCGTGCTGCACGGCGTGATCCGCAACGTGCGCGACCACTTCGACCTGCAGCTCTCGATGCAGGCCGGGCTCGACATCGTCGCCATCACCCTGATGATGTACGCGAGCGGCGGGCTGCGCAGCGGCCTGGGCGTCATGCTGCTGGTCTCGCTCATGGGCGCGGCGATCATCGCGCCGCGGCGCCTGGTCTACCTGTATGCGGCGCTCGCCACCATCGCGCTGCTGCTCGAGCAGGGCTACTGGGTGCTGTCGGCGGACGTGCCGACGGCGAACTTCCTGCAGCCGGCGCTGCTCGCCATCGGCTGCTTCGCGACCGCAGGCGTGACCAGCTGGCTCGCGCAGCGCGTCGCCGCCAACGAGGCCCTGGCGCGCAGCCGCGGCCGCGCGCTCGCTTCGCAGACCCGCGTCAACCAGCTGGTGATCGAGGACATGCACGACGGCGTGGTCGTGCTCGACCGCGAGGGGCGCGTCGTGCAGCACAATCCCCAGGCCCAGCGCCTGCTCGGCGCCGAGCGCCTGCTCGGCGCGGACCTCAGCGGCCAGCTCCCGGGTTTCGACGCGTTCTGGCGCGGCTGGCGCTCAGGCGGCGCGGCGGCGAGCACGGCGGATTTCGACACTCGCGGCCGCGATCTGCGCCTGCGGCTGCTCGATGCGGCGACCGAGGAGGAGTATTCGGTGCTGTTCCTGGAGGATACGACGCGCGAGCGCAACCAGGCGCAGCAGCTCAAGCTGGCGGCGCTCGGCCGCCTTACGGCGAACATCGCGCACGAGATCCGCAATCCGCTGGCGGCCATCAGCCACGCCTCCGAGCTGCTCGGCGAGGAGAAGCGCTCGCAGGACCTCGGCCGGCTGACCCGCATCATCCACGACAACACGCGGCGCCTCGAGCGCCTGGTGGCCGACGTGCTGCAGCTCAACCGCCGCGACCGCATTTCCGCCGAGCGCATCAACCTGGGCCCCTGGCTCGCCGGCTTCATCGCCGAGTTTGCGGCCAATGAGTCGCTCCCCGCCGAGCGCGTCGCGCTCGAGGCGCCGGCGCGGGAGGCCTGGATCGAATTCGACCGCGAGCACCTGCGCCAGGTGATGTGGAACCTGCTGCGCAACGCCGTGCGCCACGCCCGGGCGGAGGCGCGCGCCGTGCGCCTGACGATCGACGGCTTCGCCGACCGCATCGAGCTGAGCGTCATCGACAACGGCCCCGGGGTGGCCGCGGCCGACCAGGGCCAGCTCTTCGAGCCCTTCTTCACGACCGACAGCAAGGGCACCGGCCTCGGCCTGTACCTGGCGCGCGAGCTGTGCAGCGCGAACCGCGCGATCCTCGAGTACGTCGACGACATGCCGGGGGCGCATTTCCGCATCGTGTGCCGGGAGGCGCGCCCCGCATGAAGAAAGCCGAAAAGAGAGGCGCGCCGCGCGGCGCGCAGGTGCTGGTGGTGGATGACGAGCCCGACATCCGCGAGCTGCTCGAGCTGACGCTCGTCAAGATGGGGCTCGGGGTGGCGAGCGTGGGCTCGATCGCCGAGGCGAAGGAGCTGCTGAAGGGGGAGGAGCAATACGCGCTTTGCCTCACCGACATGCGCCTCGCCGACGGCGAGGGCCTCGAGCTGGTCCGCCACATCGCCTCGCTCGGCAACGACCTGCCGGTCGCCGTGATCACCGCCTACGGCAGCGCCGAGAACGCGGTCGCCGCGCTCAAGGCGGGCGCCTTCGACTACGTCTCGAAGCCGGTCGGCCTCGAGCAGCTGCGCGCGCTGGTGAAATCGGCGCTGTCGCTTCCCGACCGCGTGATGGCGCCGGCGAAAGGCCAGCAGCTCCTCGGCTCAAGCCAGCCGCTGGCGCAGGCGCGCGCCATGATCGCCAAGCTGGCGCGCACGCAGGCGCCGGTCTACATCTCGGGCGAGTCGGGCAGCGGCAAGGAGCTCGCCGCGCGCCTGATCCACGACAACGGCGCGCGGCGCGAGGCGCTGTTCGTCCCGGTCAACTGCGGCGCCATCCCCGAGAACCTGATGGAAAGCGAGTTCTTCGGCTACAAGAAGGGCGCCTTCACCGGCGCTGCGGAGGACCGCGACGGCTTTTTCCAGGCGGCGAGCGGCGGCACCCTGTTTCTCGACGAGGTTGCCGACCTGCCGCTGCCGATGCAGGTGAAGCTGCTGCGGGCGATCCAGGAGAAGCGCGTGCGCAAGGTGGGCGCCACGCAGGAGGACCCGGTCGACGTGCGCGTGATCAGCGCGACTCACCAGAACCTCGGCGAGCTGGTCAGCGCCGGCCGCTTCCGCCAGGACCTCTTCTACCGGCTGAACGTGATCGAGCTCGTCATGCCGCCGCTGCGCGACTGCCGCGAGGACGTCCCCGAAATCTCCAACGCGATTCTGGCGCGCCTCGCCGCGCAGGCGGGAGGCACCCCCGCGCGCCTGTCGCCGCAGGCGCTCGAAGAACTGCAGCGCTACGATTTCCCGGGAAACATCCGCGAGCTGGAGAACATATTGGAGCGCGCCGTCGCCCTCTCGGGCGCCGACGAGATCGGCGTCGACGACCTGCGGCTCGCGCCGCCGCGTCTGGAGGCCGAGCGCGGCCCCGACAACGCCACCTCCGGCGTTGAAACGCTGCCCGACTATCTCGACGGCCTCGAGCGCAAGGCGATCCTCGAGGCGCTGGCGAAGACCGGCTTCAACCGCACCGCGGCGGCCAAGCTGCTCGGCATTACCTTCCGGCAGCTGCGCTACCGCATGCAGCGCCTGGACATACGGGAGGACACGGCGCGCTCAGAAAAGCCTCCGGCATGAAGCTCGCGGCCGACGGCTGGGTGGATGCCGCGCGCCGGGTCCTTTCGCCCAACCGCGACGAGCGGCCGGCCGGCGCCGAGGTTTCGCTCCTGCTCATCCACTCGATAAGCCTGCCGCCCGGGCAGTTCGGCGGCGACGCGATCGAGCGGCTGTTCACCAATACCCTTGATCCCTCCGCGCATCCCTATTTCCAGGAAATTTCCGCATTGGAAGTGTCTTCCCATTTCCTGGTGCGCCGGAGCGGTGAGTTGATCCAGTTCGTGCCGGTGCAGGAGCGCGCGTGGCACGCCGGCGCCTCGACCTGGCGCGGCCGCGCG
>Ga0097621_100001154_pt1 | contig 18359 bp, 23 predicted proteins | sample KBSMisM72_FD_73165 | JGI IMG/M metagenome (GOLD analysis project Ga0097621, IMG submission 73165) | Miscanthus rhizosphere microbial communities from Kellogg Biological Station, Michigan, USA - KBS Miscanthus M7-2 (version 2) (version 2) | ecosystem: Host-associated > Plants > Roots >... | reverse complement strand
GCGCCTGACGTCGCCGACCACCTGCTCCTGCAGCGGCACGATGCCGAACGTCAGGCCGCCGTTCGCGGGATAGAAGTCGGGATGCTCGCGCCGCAGCCGCGCCGTGATGCCGTCCATCTCCGCCTGCGCCTGCTGCAGCGATACGCCCGGCTTCAACTTGCCGATGATGTTGTAGTCCTCGCGGTTTCGCGCCGACGCGGCGTCGGCCGCCAGCGGCAGCGGCAGCAGGATCTCCGACTCTTCGACGCCGCCGAGCGTCGGCATCACCTCGCGCGGCAGCGAGAACGAGGCCGGCAGCACGCCGACGATGCGGTAAGGCTGACCGTTGAGCGTCAGGCCGCGCCCGAGCACGGCGCGGTCGCCGCCGTAGCGGCGCATCCAGGTGCCGTGATTGAGGACCGCCACGCCGGCCGCGCCGGCCTTGTCTTCCTCGCTGACGAACAGGCGGCCGAGGGCCGGGCGCGCGCCGAGCATCGGCAGCAGGTTCGATGAGACGCGCACCGTGCCGATCCGCTCCGGCTCGCCGTCGCCGGTCAGGTTGGCGTTGCTGCCGATCGCGATCGCGAGCTGCTCGAACCCCTGATGTCCGTCCTTGATGTCGAAGTACTGCGCGGTGGAAAACCAGTCCTCCGCGATGCCGAGACCCGGCGATCGATTCCAGAGGATCGTGAGCCGCGCCGCATCCTGATACGGCAGCGGCCGCAGCAGCAGCGCGCTCGCGGCGCTGAAGATCGCGGTGTTGGCGCCGATCCCGATCGCCAGCGACAGGACGGCCGCGGCGGTGAACCCAGGACTCGCGCCGAAAGCGCGGCACGCGTAGCGAAGATCCTGGAGCACGGCCTTCCTACTTCTTCGACTGCAGGAACATCCGCCCGGCCAGCGCCAGCGCCACCGACAGCGCCGCGCAGAGGAAGAAGACCATCCGCACGCCGACCAGTTCGGCGAGGATGCCGGAGACCGCCAGGCCGAGAATCTGGCCGAGGAAGATCACCGAGGCATTGGTGCTGCCGACCCGGCCGAGCATGTCGGGCGGCGTCTCGCGCTGGATCAGCGTCGAGGCCGGCACCATGATCGCGGCGAACGCGAAGCCGATCGTGAAGGTCGCGGCGAACGTCGCGGCGATGTGCGGCACGGCGCCGAGCAGCAGCACGCCGGCGCCGATGCCGAACAGCCCCCAGAGCACCAGCCCGGTGTCCGACGACCAGGCCTGGCGCGCAACCTGCCGGATGACCTGGGTGCCGACGAGCAGGCCCACCCCGACCATGCCGCTGACGAACCCGAAGAGGCCGGGGTCCGCGCGCAGCGTGTCGCGCACGTAGATCGAAATCAGCGGGCCGAAGCAGCCGATCGTGAACAACCCCGCGGCCATCGCGATCACGAAGAACAGGATCGCGGAGTGGTGGATGATGAACGACCACCCCGCCTTCATGTCGATCCAGATCTGGTGGATGCGGTTGGTGGACGAGCCGCTCGGCGCCAGCAGCGACGCGGGGCGGACGATGACCACCGAGGCAATCAGGCTCGCGGACGCGAGGAAGCTGATCACGTCGATCGCGTAGCACACCTGCGGCGTGAAGTAGTAGACGAGCACGCCGGCGATCGAGGGCCCGATGATGCGGCTGCCCATGAAGGCGATCTGCATCAGCGCGTTCGCGGACATCAGCCCGGCGATCGGCACGTGCGAGCGAATCGTCACGGTCTGCGCCGGGCCGAAGAATGCCGAGACGCAGCTGAGCGCGGCGAGCACGCCGTACACCTGCCAGAGCGACGCCGCCGGAATCAGCAGCAGCGCGAGCGCGGCCCGCACCAGGTCGCTCGAGATCAGCGTCGGCTTCAGCGGCCAGCGGTCCACGAACACACCGGCGATCGGGCCGACGAACACGATCGGCAGCATGTAGGAAATCTGCAGCCCGGTCAGCTGCGCCGGCGTCCCGTGCATGCGGAACGACACCACGGCGATCACCGCGAACAGCGCGAGGAAATCGCCGAACAGACTGACGACCTGCGCGTAGAAGACGCGGCGCATCACGGTGATGCCCAGGACGTCGCGGAAAGACAGAGGTACCGGCGGTTGAGCCGTCGCGGTCGCTGTAGTCATGGGGAAGCGAGTATTTTAGACGTTCGCGCTCGCCAGCGCCAGACGAAGTTCTCGGTAGGACTCCCGGAGCAGCCGCGCGATCGCGGGCCAGTCCGGCTTCTCGGCGTGCGCGTCGCGCAGCGCTCCCGCCTGCGCCCGGAGAAAGCCCGCGGCGGCCATCGCCGACGGCGACGTCTCGTAGAGCAGCGCATACTCTTCCGCGATGAGCTGCCCCACCTGCTCGGGACTGTTGCGGCCGGGGATGCGCCGGGCCTCCCACCACGCCAGCTCGGCGCGCGCGACCGCGCGCGCGTCGAAGGTCGACCCGGTCCACGCGCGCACCTTCGCGTACGACGCTTCCAGATCGGGCAGCACGACGTCGTAGTTACCCTTCAACTCGGCGAACGTCGCCGCCGCCCGTGCCAGATGGAACCCTTCGACCGCCGCCGTGGCCCAGGAGTAATGGTATTGCTCGTGGAGCAGCGTAACCAGCAAGCCGAAGAGACGGCCGCGCTCCTTGGCGTAGTACGCCTGCCACATGCGCGTCTCGAGCAAGGCCAGGCGATCGGGGTCGAAGTCGCGGAGAGAGCGCGGACCGCGCGGCGGCGTGAGGACGTACGCCAGCCCGAACGACGCGAGCACGAGGAAGACGACGAGGATGCGCGTGGATCTGCCCATGACCCGCCCTACTTCTCAGCCGCCAGCTGCTTCAGATATGTCTGCTCGGCGCGCTCGACGAAACGCTGATAGCCGTCCGGATCGACAAACGGGTTGACGCCCGCGGCCGTCGAAGCGCGGCGTGCCTTGTCCTCGAGCCCGAACACGGCCCCGTGCTCCGCGAGGAACACGTTCGCCTTGAGGCCGTGCAGCACGCGGAACGCCTGCGCGTAATTGTCGGCGATCGCCGGGACGCGCGGATTGCCGACCAGGTGGACGCCCTCGTTGATCGTCACGCTGCACGTGAACACCACCTGGTACTTCTTCCCGTCCTGCAGCGCCTCCATCGTCCAGGTCGTGCAGCCTTGCGTGTGTCCGGGCGTCAGGTGCGCGGTGAGCGAGACACCGCCGAGCGTCACCTTGTCGCCGTCCTTGAGCACCCGATCGATGGCGACCGGCTTCCACCCGCGCGCGCCGAGCGCCGATCGATCGACGCCCGACTCGAGCGCCAGCCGGTCGGCGTCCATCACCATCACCTGCGCGCCGGACAGCCGTTGGAGATCGGCGTGGCCGCCGACGTGATCGAAATGCGCGTGGCCGGTCAGCAGAATCTTGACGTCGGACAGACGGAAACCGAGCTTCTCGACGTTGGCGCGGATGAAGGGGACGCTGTCCGCCGCCCCGCTGTCGATGATGATGCCGCCGCCCGGGGTCACGATCAGAAAAGACGAGAGGCCGCGCGTGCCGACGTAGTAGACGTTGCCGACGATCCGAAGCGGATCGAACGGTTGGCGCCAGGAGGGATCGTCCTGCGCGCGCAGGAGCGGCGCGCTCGTCATCAGGAACACCAACACCAGCGCGCGGGCCATGCGGGGCGGATTATATAAGCTGAGGTTGCCAATCCGCAGGCGACTGCGCGATTATGGGTCTTCCCCATGATGAAACGCACCCGGCGCAGTTCGCCGAACACGGGCAAGGACCTGATTTCCCTGGCCCAGCAACTCGCGCGCGATGCCGAGCATCACGCCATCCTCTCTGCGTCGCTGGCCAGCCAGGCCGATCGGTTGATGCTGGCCGGACTGCGGCTGCTCGAACCGCCGCGCCCGGCGCCGGTCCGCGACAACCGTCTGCGGCCGTAAGACCGGTGTAAGCTCGGCCGCGGCCGGGTTCCGTGTAGAATCGAAGCCATGCGCTTCCGAGTCTCCGCCGCTTTCCTTCTGGCCCTCGCCGGTGCGATCAGCATCAGCTGCGGCGGCATCGTCGATCCCTCACAGAATCAGGTCGATACCTTTTCGGGGACCGTTCCTCCGGGCGGCGGCTCGGTGCAGCATTTTTCCGCCGCGAAGACGGGCGAGATCACCGTCAAGATTGTGAGCCTGACGCCGGCCGCCGTGCCGGTGGTCTACGTGCAGTGGGTCGGCAACGGCGACGGCAGCTGCAACGGTGGTCTGTTCCAGGCCGGTCTCGGCACGGCGAACACCACCGCTATCTCCGGGCAGATCGTTTCAGGCGCCTACTGCATCGCCCTCACTGACTACATCGGCCAGACCGTGACGGCCAGCTACACCATGACCGTCTCCCACCCGTAGCATCCGCGCGTGGCCGCGCTCGACGCGAAAATCGACGACCTCTACAAGCTCCCGCTGGGTGAGTTCACCGGCGCGCGCAACGCGCTCGCGAAGTCGCTGAGCAAGGACGACGCAAAGATCGTCAAGGCGCTGGAAAAGCCGACGGTCGTTCCGTGGGCCGTGAACCAGGTCTACTGGCGCGCGCGCAGCACCTACGACCGGCTGATGAAGAGCGGCGAGAAGCTGCGGACCGCGCAGATCGCCGCGCTCGAAGGCCGCAAGGCCGACGTGCGCGAGGCCAGCGAGGCGCACCGTCGCGCGATCGCGGACGCCGTGGCCGAAGGCGAGCGGCTGTCCGCCGAGGCCGGCGCCAGGCCCGGCACCGACGCACTCGCCCGCACGTTCGAATCGCTGTCGCTCGCGACCAGTGCACCCAAGGCGCCGGGACGCTTGACCGACGCGCTGCAGCCCGCCGGGTTCGAGGCGCTCGCGGGGCTTGGAAACTTAGAACTCAGAACTCAGAACTCAAAGCTCAAACCGGCGCTCGGACTGGCGCCAAAGCACGTCGAACGACAAACGGCGAACGGCGAACCACGAACGACAGCTGCCGCCAAGGCCGCCGCCTTGGCGGCCGAACGAGAAGCCGCGCGCGAGGCGGCGGAAAAAAAGAAGCACGAAGCCGCCGTGAAGGCCGCCGAGGAGGCGCTGGCGCGCGTCGAAGCCGCCGAGCGCAAGGCGCGCGAGACCTGGGAACGCGCCCACGACGATCTCCTGGCCGCCCGGCAGGCGCTGACCGATCTGCGGCGAAGCCGATTCCGCTCCTCGTAGAACGGGGACTGGGGACGTCCGCCCCGTGTTACTGTCACCTCATGTACACGACCCTCCTGGCGCTGCACTCCTGGATCCGCTGGATTGCCCTGATTGCCGTCGTCGGCACGACGCTGGCCGCCATCCGTGACAAGGTGGCCGGCCCCAATTCGCTCGCCGATCGCTGGGGCATGGTCGCAATGATGGTGCTCGACACGCAGCTGCTGCTCGGCCTCCTCCTGTATTTCGTCGTCAGCCCGAACATGAAGGCGATTCTCGACAACTTCGGCGGCGCGATGAAGGATCCGGCGCTGCGCTTCTGGGCGGTCGAGCACCTGGCGTCGATGTTCGCGGCCATCGCGCTGGCGCATGTCGGCCGCGTGCTCGCGCGCAAGGCGGCGACGCCGGCCGCGAAGCGCACGCGCCTCCTCATCTGCTTCGGCCTCGCCACCTTGTTGATCATCCTCGGAATGCCGTGGCCCGGCCGTCCCGGCGGGCGCCCGCTGTTCAGAGGCCTATGATCGTTCGACTGCTTTCGGATTGGGCGGCTGAAGTCGGCTCGCTCTCCTGGCTCGCCGTCGCGCTGGTCGCGGCGGTCATCGAGGTCTCGCTCCCCCATTTCGGCTGCGCCTTCGTCAGCGCCGGCGCCGTCGCCGCGGCCGCCGCGGCGTTCTTCGGCTTCGGCGTGCCCGCGCAGATCGGCACGTTCGTGCTGGTGATGACCGTGTCGCTCGTCGCGCTGCGCGCCAACCTCCTCAACCGGCTGGCCGGCGGCGGCGTGCCGTCGCGGACCGAGCCGCTGGTCGGCCGGCACGGCCAGGTCACCCACGACATCGATCCCACCCTGGGCACCGGGCGCATCAACGTCGGCGGCGAGGACTGGGCCGCGCGCTGCGCCGAGCCGCTGCCGATCGGCACCAAGATCCGTGTCGTCGCGGCCGACGGCATCGTGTTGGAGGTCACCCGCGCATGATTCCGTTCAACTCCCTCGTCCTGTTCGGCATCGCGTTCTTCCTGCTCGTCGTCCTGATGCGGACGATCCAGATCGTGCCGCAGAAGCAGGTGAAGATCATCGAGCGCCTCGGCAAGTTCCATCGCACCGCCGAGGCCGGGCTGAACACGATCGTGCCGTTCCTCGACTCGGTCCGCGCGACCATCGATCTGCGCGAGCAGATCACGAAGATCGAGCCGCAGCCGGTCATCACCCGCGACAACGTGACGATGGAGGTGGACGCGGTCATCTACTATCTCGTCGCCGATCCGGTGCGCGCGACCTACGAGGTGCAGAACCTGCCGTGGGGCCTGGAGCAGCTGACGCTGTCGGCGCTGCGCAACGTCATCGGCCAGCTCGATCTCGACCACACCCTGTCGTCGCGCGATTCCACCAACACGCAGCTGCGCGCCGCGCTCGACTCCGCCACCCAGCAGTGGGGCGTGAAGGTGATGCGCATCGAGCTGAAGAACATCACGCCGCCGGAAGAGATCCGCCTGACGATGGAAAAGCAGATGACCGCCGAGCGGACGCGCCGCGCCGTGGTCACCACCGCCGAGGGCGAGAAGTCGTCGGCGATTCTGCGGGCGGAAGGCCAGAAGCAGTCGCAGATCGTGAACGCGGAAGGCGCGAAGGAAGCGGCGATCCTCGCGGCGGAGGGCCAGGCGCAGGCGCGGCTCCGCGTCGCGCAGGCCGAAGCGCAGGCGATTCAACTCGTCGCCCAGGCGCTCGGCACCGCCGGCAGCCCCGCGCAGTACCTGATCGCGCAGAAGTATCTCGAGGCGCTCGGCCAGATTTCGACCAACGCGCAGAAGCTGGTGTTCCTCCCCTACGAAGCGAGCGGCATCATGGCGTCGCTTGGCGGCATCAAGGAACTGCTGCAGGCCAAGTAAGACGGGTATCCGCCGCTTGTGGGAGAATCGCTGCATGAGTCTTCAAGGCCGGACGATCGCCATTCGTGGAAGCGTGGAGTGCGTGGAAGATGTGCTGATCGAAGGGCGCATCGAGGGGCATATCTGGAACGAGCACCACGTCGTCACGGTGGGGGCCGACGCCGTCGTCACGGGCGATATCGTCGCACGTCAGATTACCGTCCGCGGCGCGGTCGAGGGGACGCTGATGGCGACCGGGCGGATTGACATCCTGGACGAAGCCCGCGTGGTCGGCCGGGTGCTCTCGCAGAAATTGATGCTGGCCGATGGCGGCCTCTTGCAGGGCAAGGCTGAGCCGCAGCACCTCGAAGCCGCGCTGAAGGTGGCGCGCCATCGGCGGACGGAAGCCGCGGCCGGCGATGCCGGCAAGGCGTCCGCCTGAGCACGCTCTAGTCGCGCCGGCTCAGGTCCTTCAGCACATCCCGCAGGCTCTCGTCGGCTTCGCGCAGGCGCACGATGACCTGTTCGGCGTGGCCGACGACATCGCGCGAGAGTGACGTGTTCCGCGACGCGATGTCGGCGCGCGCGACATCGAGCGTCGCCCGCACGGCGCGCAAATCGTCCGACGCTTTCCCCACTGCATCGCTCAGCGCGGCCAAAGACATCTCAACGGTCGGCTTGGTGTTCTCATCCATAGTGGCGGTCGTATCAACAACCGTGCCGCCGGCTGGTCAGTGAGCAGGCCTTGGTATATAAGGACGCGGTGCTCTGGCGGTTGATGTTCGTGGTCGTCGCGATCGGCATCGCCGCCCCGGCAGCTTCGCAGCCGCCCGGAGTGCAGAGCTTCGACGTCCTCGTCGGCGTGAACGCCGTTCTGCACGTCGCCGACATGGTCGGCACCGGCTACACGCTCACCCACCCCGCACCAACGTTCCGCGCCCGTGAATCGAGTCCGTATCTGCGGCCGTTGGAAAGCCGGCCCGCGGCGCTCGCGGCGGCGAGCGGCGCCCTCTGCGTGGTGGAGGTCTGGGCGTTGGAAAAGATCCGGCGGCGCCACCCGAAGATCGCGACGGTCGCGATGGCCGGCCTGGTTGCGGTGAAGCTGATTGGCGTGACGAACAACGTGCGAATCACGGGACAGCTGCAGGCCGCGCGCACCGGATGGCGCCCGCCGCTGTAAGGCCGCAGTGCTGCGACCGGGCCAGCTCGTCCTTTCAATGCTCAAGACCGTTCGCGCCGTTCTACAATCGCGCCCATGCGCATTCCCATTCTTCCGGTCTCGGCGTTGATCGTCCCGGTGTGTGCGATCGCGCTGCACGCCCAGATCACCAGCAATCCGATTCCCGCGCCGATCGAAAAGAAAGGCCTCGCCGTCGAGATTCGGGAGGTCGTGCGGCTGCCCGACACACGAGGGTTGCGGCCGCTGGCGGACGACGTCAATCCCTCCGGCTGGGCCCGGGTGAGCTTCGTGCGCGATGTACCCGACGGCCGGCGCTTTGCCAACGACTCGCGCGGGCGGTTGTATCTGCTCGAGGATGGCAAGCCGCCGGCGGTCTACGCCGACGTCGCGGCGGCGTTCCCGTTCGCCATCTACAATCGGCTCGAGAGCGGCTTCATCGGCTTCGATTTCCATCCGGAGTTCGCGAAGAACGGCCTGTTCTACACCATCCACGCCGAGCGGGCGCCGGGGAACCCGGCGAAGCCCAACTTCATCCCGCCGGGATTCACCGCCGCCGACGTGCACTTTCACAACGTGATCACCGAGTGGCACGCGAAGAACCCGGCCGCGAACACGTTCGACGGCACGAGGCGCGAGATCCTGCGCGTCGGCCACATCGTGGAGACGCTGACGCACCCGATGGGGAACGTCGAGTTCAACCCGACGGCCAGGCCCGGCTCCGCGGACTACGGTCTGCTCTACACCAGCGGCAGCGATCTCGGGTTCAGCAACGGCGCCGGACCGAACAGCCACAACCCCGGTCAGACACAGCGGCTCGACTCGATCGTGACCGCGATTCTGCGGATCGATCCCCGCAGCCCATCCGAAACTCACGGCACCAAGGGGCTCGGCGACTACACGATTCCGCCGGGCAATGTGTTCGCCGCGGACGGCAAGCCGGAAACGCTGGGCGAGATTTACGCATACGGGTTCCGCAATGCACACCGCCTGTCCTGGGACATGACCGACGGGACGATGTTCGCGTTCGACATCGGCATGGACAACGTCGAGGAGATCAACATCGTCCGCAACGGCGGCAACTACGGGTGGATGAAGCGCGAGGGCTACTGGGAGAACGGCATGAGCCGGCCCGGCGGCGCCCTCGATCAGCTGTTCCCGCTGCCGGCCGACGTGCTCGACGGCAAGACGAAGGACGAGTTCATCTACCCCGTCGCGATGTACGACCACGATGAGGGGATCGCGATCTGCGCCGGGTTCGCCTACAACGGAACCATCCCGGCGCTGCGGGGCAAGCTCGTGTTCGGCGACATCAATCGCGGACGGGTGTTTGCCGCGGACACCGCTGCGCTGAAGAAGGCCGACGATGGGATTCCGCGAACCGTCGCGCCGATCGAGGAGATCCAGCTCTACACGCGCGATGCGAGTGGCGCCAGGGTCGACGTGACCTTCAAGGGCCTGGTCGAGAAAACGATGGGCACGACGCTGACGCGCGCCGACCTGCACATCAGCCGCAACCGCGACGGCGAGCTGTTCCTGACGTCGCGCCAGGATGGCTGGATCAGGATGCTGGTGCCGGGACGGTAAGATCGCCGTGAATACTATCGACTGGCTGCTCGATTCGGACCCGGCCATCCGCTGGCAGGCGATGCGCGATCTCACCAATGCCTCCCCCGAGGCGGTTGCGGCTGAGCGCGCCCGCATCCCTTACGAAGGCATCGGCGCCGCGATTCTCGCCCACCAGGGATCGGACGGATCATGGCACCGGCCAGGCGCCCCCGATTGGCTGCCGACGCTCTTCACCTTCCTGCTCCTGCGCTCGACCGGCGTCGACCGCGACGACCCGGCCGTCGACTCGGCCGTGAGACGCCTCGAGGCCGGCTTCCGGTGGGACCAGGAGTTCGGCAAGAAGCCGTTCTTCGAGGGCGAAGTGGAGCCCTGCATCAACGGGGGCACGCTCGCGCTCGGCGCCTATTTCGGGCGCCCCACCGAGAGCCTCGTGCGCCGTCTCGTCGGCGAGCAGCTCGCGGACGGCGGCTGGAATTGTGACGCGCCGAAGAGCGTACGCTCGTCCTTTCACACCACGATCTGCGTGCTGGAGGGACTGCTCGAGTACGAGCGGGCGGTCGGACCGACGCCGGAGATCGCCGCCGTCAGACGCCGGGGCGAGGAGTATCTGCTCGAGCGCGCGCTCTTCCGCCGGCGCTCCACCGGTGAAGCCGCGAGCCCGGCCTTCCTGACATTCGGGTTCCCGCCGCGCTACGAATACGACGTCCTCCGCGCGCTCGACTACTTCAGGGCCGCCGGTCTCCCGCCCGAGCCGCGGATGAACGAAGCCGTGCAGGTCGTCGAGAGCCGCCGGCAGGCCGACGGTCGATGGCTCCTCGATCGTACGCACGACGAGGCGCTCGCGGTCCCGCTCGGCGAGTCGTTGGGCGCGCCGAGCCGGTGGAACACGCTGCGGGCGCTGCGGGTTCTCCGCTGGGCGAACCCCAGGTGTAGTGCGGACCTTTAGGTCCGCCGTGCCGGGCAGGCCTAAAGGCCTGCACTACGTGAGAGTGAAAGGCACTAGGACAGGGCCGGGCGCGCGGGCGGTTTCGCGTGAGCGCGCAATTCAGTCTCGCGCTTCATCAGGAACTCGACCAGCAATTCGCCGGGAGCCGGGGTTGACGACAGGTCCAGCGCATTGAGCTGGCCCAGTTCGTGGCTGATCTGGGCCGGCATCGCCGTGCCTCGCTTCAGCGGGACCACGCGGTCGGCGAACCGCGGGTCGCCCAGCGCCGTGTTCACCTCGGCGCGAACCCAGTCGCCGGTCTGCACCGAATTCTCGGTCACGAGCACGACGACCCAGTCGCACTTCAGCAGGCCGTCGGCAATGCGCTGAATGTACTTCTCACCGGGAATGATGTCGCTGTTCGAGTACCACGTCTCGATGCCGTGTTTGGCGAGCGGCGTCGTGATCGCCGCTTCCACGAACTCGCGATCGCGATGATTGTGGCTGATGAACACGCGGACCGGCCGGTCGGCTTTCAGCCGTTTCAAGTGGTAATGACGGTACTTGCCGACGACCGCCTGGCCCGCCTTGACGATCTCGAACGGCGTCGGCCCCTCGAATTCCTCGACGATGTCGTGGACGGCCTGATAGGTGGTGTTGTCCACCAGCACGCGCTTTCCGTCGCGCGCGGCGAATTCGAACGCCGACGCGAGGTTGACGGACGTGCCGATCGCCGTGAAGTCGCGCACGAGCCCGGTGCCGATGCTGCCGAGGGCCACCGTCCCGGTCGAAATGCCGACCCCGACGTCGAGGAAGGTGAGATCCTCGTTGCAGGACTCGTCCCACCGGCGCCGCAAACTGTCGAAGCGGTCCAGGATGTCGAAAGCGCATCGCACCGCGCGCTTCGCGGCATCCTCTCCGCGGAAAATCGCAAACACCGCATCGCCGATGAACTTGTTGACGATCCCTCCGCGGCTGAGCACGCGATCGGCGTACATCGTGAACAGGTCGTTCATGATGTCCTGCGTGCGTCCCGGCTCTCCTGATTGCGACTGGCACAGCTGGGTGAAGCCGCGCAGGTCGGCGAACAGCAGCGTCAGTGACTCGCGCCGCGCGGGCTGGTCGAGGCGTTGCACCAGATCCTCCGCGAGCTCGCGCGAGTACAGCCCCATCTGTGCGGTCAGCTTGCGCACCAGGCTGGTGTTGTTGATGGCGGTTGCCGCCAGTCTTCCCAGGTGCGTGAGCAGCGCGCAGTCGTGCGCGTCGTAGGCGGTGGCGTCACCCGAGGCGGCGGTCTTGTTCAACACCTGCAGCACGCCGATGCTGCGATCGCCGATGCGCAACGGCGCCGACACGATGTCGGCCGTGGTTTTTCCGGTCTGCTGGTCGACGCCTTTGTAGTGGCCCTGGTCCTCGCGGATCCTTGACTCCTGGTTGATCTCGCCGGAGGTGAACGCCTTGCCGGCATTGCTTTCGAGCGGGACCCGCTGGCTGGATTGCATGCCCCATTTCTGGATCAGATCGTGCCCCTTGCTGCCCACGGCGGCCGCGAAGTACAGACCCTGGCGGTCGGCGTCGTAGAGCAGGATGGAGCCGTCTGGAGAAGCGGTCATGCGGCACGCCTGCTCCAGGATCGTGTGGACCAGTTTGTCCTGATCGGTATGCGTCGCCAGTTCTCCTGCGATCTTCAGCAAGGCCAGGAGCTCTTCGCGCGACAGGTCGGCGGATTCGGCCATGACGCGCGAGACTACATCATCTCGATGCTGAAGATGTAGCCGCTGGACGGGCTCTCCATGCCCTTCCATCCCGGGTGGATGCCGGCATCGCAGCTGATGAGACGTCCGTCGTGCCAGACCAGGCCGTGCGGGTCGCACGATCCCGGCTGAAAATCCACCGTCATCAGCAGCTGGCCGGTCTTGCCGTCGTACTTGTTCAGGCCGGCCTTCCCGTCGGCGTAGCTGGTGCTGTTGTTGCCGGTGACGACCCAGAGGTTGCCGTCGGCGTCGAACGCCGCGTCGTGGAGTCGAGGCTTCTCCTCGGAGCTCACGCGAATCAACGCCTCGGGCGCCCACGTCGTCGGATCGACGCGCAGGATGCCGCCCAGGCGCAGGGCGGCGATCCAGAGCTTGCCGTTGTGCCATTTCACGCCGTGGCAGCCGCCGCCGTTGCCGTCGATGCTGAGTGGAATCTGACGATGGCTGATTTGGTTGGAGTTCAGGTCGATCTGAAAGATGCCGAACGGATCGGCGTTCGCGCCCATCCACACGCAGCCGTTGCCGTACGCCATGCCGGACGTATTGCGCGACTGGCTCTTGACGGTCTTCAGCAGCTTGCCGTTCCAGTCGACCAGCCACGCCATCTCGTCCCGGTCCGCCTCGAGCGGCAGGTGATAGGTCTGCGCGCTTTGAGCCGTGACCTTCTGCTGTCCGATCCACAAGCCTCCCGGACTGTCGGTCATGACCGCCAGCGCATTCGGGTACAGACCGGGCGACTTGAACAGCCTGGTCGTCTTCGCCACTCGGACCGGCGTCTCGCTGCGTCGGCCTGCCCGATCTTGAGCCCCACCACCCTGCTGCGCCAGCGCCTTTGAACCCAGGTTCAGGGCGAGACCGGCCATCAGAAAGTCTCTTCGCTTCATGCTCATGGTATGACCTCGAGGCGGACCTTATACCACAGCGCTTGTCACGGAAGCTGGCGTCGATCGAAGCTCTACCGAATGCGTTCCACGGCGGGGTCGCGTTACACTCTCCGGACACATCCATCCAGAGGTTTCGATGATTGCGATCATGTGGCAGTTCGATGTCAAACCTGGACGCGAAACCGAGTTCGAACAGATTTACGGCGCCGACGGCGCGTGGACGACCATGAATCGCCACACGCGGTCCTATCTCGGCAGCTCGTTCCTCAACGATCAGAACCAGTCATCGCGATACATCGTCATCGAATACTGGAGCGAGATGCTGGTGTCGGAACCGGACCGCGGCGTCCGCGCGACCGCGCTGGCGGAGTTCGAAGCGACCCGAACCCAGTTGATAGAGTCGGTGGAGCCGATGGGCATCTTCACCGCTCTCAACGTGCCGGATCGGTTCGGCCCCACGTGGTCACAACGGCAATAGGCTGGTCACGTGACGCACCGGGACGGCCCGCCCATCGACGACGACATTCTTCGCCTGATTGAGAGCTTCCGCGTCCCGTCGACGCCGTCCGTCCGCGATCCTGTCGCTCGCCGGGTCGAGCGTCGTGTCGCCGACCGGCGCGGCCTCGGATTCACCGCGCGCCGGCGCGAAGACGCTGAACGGAATCGGCAGCAGCGGGCGTTCCTGCTGTCCTACCTTCGACAGCTTCCCGACGAAACACTCTGGGGATGGATCGATGGCTTCTGGCTCGGCTACGCCACCGACGCGCAGCTCAACGCGCTGATACAGGCGGTTCACGAGTCGACGCAACTGGCGGCCCGATCGCGCGGGCGGACGCGGTCGCGCGTCGAGGAAATCATTCCCGGCGAACATCCGCTGTCGACGCGCTACGAGTGGGACCTCCTGACCGAGCGGTTCGAGGATTTCGGCCGCGCCCGTCAGCGGCATCACGCCAGGACGAATCGCAAACGAGACGGAGCACCGCGGTCGCTGGCCTCCCGCAAGGCCTGTCTTGCATCGCCATTTGGTCAGCGTGTCGATCGCGCGGGGTTGTTCAACGAGTTCTTCGACGCCATCCCACGGTTGATCCCGGCTGAAATGGCCGCGAGGCTGCTGCACCACGAACGGCGTGGCCAGCTGACCGATTTGGAGAGCTACGCTCGTGCAGAGGCCGCGCAGGCGCCGAGCGCCGAAAGAAAGGAAATGGCGACCATCGCGGCCAGGGCGCGCGCACGCCTTCGGCAGTTCCCGACGTGGAAGGCGCTGTACCGAAAACTCGAACGAGGCGTCAGAATGCAGCGGTGACCGATGCACCGCTTCGCTGGAGCCTCGTGCCGCTGCTCGCGGCCGCAGGCCTGGCGTCCTCCGTCTACACCATCAATGTCCCCTGGCACCTGGAGGATGGCTCGTGGGCTGGCCACGGTCTCTTTCTGTGCCTCGGAAGCATGCTCTTCGGTCTGACGCTGCTGGCCCCTCTGTGGTACCGGCGCCACCTGCGGTCCTGGCAACGCGCCGCGGCATTCGTGGCGGTCGTCGTCGTCGCGCATCTCGTCGATTTCGGCGTCACGCTCGGCTCGGCGCTGCGTGCGCACGAGGCCAACCTGCCGGTCTGGAGCCAGCTGGAAAACCTGGGTCCGGTGCAACTGCTCATCGCGGCGTGGGCGATCGGCGTCGGCGCGCTGGTGCTGATTTTTCCGGGGCGGCGCCACTTACGCGCGCCGTGGATCGCCGGCGCCTGCGCCGGGGCGCTGTCGATCGGCGCCGCGTATCTGGAAGCCGACAACAGCCGTTCGCAGGTGCTGGTGGCGTTCTGGAATACGACGCCGTTGTGGTCGTTCTGGCAGACCGGGATCGCCGCGGCCGTCGCCATCGCGTTGTGCATCGGCGACGCGGTGTTGCCGCATCCAGCGTCGGCGACGCACGCAGGCGCGGGCCGCCACGTCGCGGCGGCGCGGCGGTTCGCGGCCGTCGGCGTGCTCCTCGTCTACTCGATCGGGCTCGCCCTGTTCTGCCAGGTAGCAGAGCGTCGAATGTTCGCCGGGCGCCGGGCGCGGCAGGAGCAGACCCAGTCGGACATCGCACGCTCCGTCACCGAGGCGCCGTCTGCGGCGGTGCCGATGGTCACGCCCAGGCCGATTGGCGAGATGCTGCTGATGGAAGTGGACCGTGTCTGGATTCCGGACAGTCCCAGGTGGTGGAACGAGCCAATGGTACAGGCGGTCCCTGGCGTCTCGCCCGCGATCCCGCATCGAATCGCCTACGAGGGACGATACAGGCGGCGCGACACCTCCGACGACCTCACGTCGATGCACGTGACCGTGACGGAGCTCCCGAGCGCGGACTGGGCAAACTATCAACTGCGCAACACGCCGAACCCCAACGATTTCCTGCTCCAGCGCGAGGCCAGGCAGACCTTGCATCGCGGGGTTCACAGCGTCTATCAGCTGGGAACGGCGCGCTTCTGGTCAAGCGGCCGCGTGTTGGTCGTGCTCGACATCAGCAACGTCCCAGCGGCGATCGTCGATGTGTTTCTGCAGGCGTATCTGGAAAAGTATCCGAGCTCGATTCAACAGCGCTGATGACCGCACGCGCCGGATGGCCGAACGATCGCCTAGATCCGTCCCAGCAGAACCAGCACAGCCGCGAGACAGGCCAGGGTCCCGCAGGCGCCGGCGGGTACGAAACCCCATTTCGCCGAGTACGGCCAGGCCGGAGTGACGAAAGCGGCAGTCAGCAGGAGCACGAGGATGGCCAGGAGGATTTCCATTGAGCGCTAGCACAGCACGGTCCATGCCATGTCCCTCTCAGGACGATGCGTGCGTGTAGACGCGACACTCGATGCCGCCAACGGTCATCGTCTCGCCGAGCGCGAACAGGCCTGAGCGCTCGACGACGTCCGCGTGCAGCGGCGTGTTGTAGATCAGCCAGATCCGCCTGGGATGGGACGCCAGCGATCGGCGGAGGTTCTCGACGAACCGGCCGAGGATCACCGCGTCGAACGGGTTGAAGAGATAGAAGACGTTCTCGTCGCCCGTGAACGCGTGATCGGCGACGTCACCCTGACACACGTCGATTGGCGCTTTGGTTTGGATCCTTCGCTGGAAGATCGCAATGTTGCGCCGCGCCTGCTCGCAGAACGCCGGCGAGAACTCGATGCCGACCACGCGCGTGAACGGATGCAGGGACGCGAGCATCAGGACGCGTCCTTTCCCCGACCCGACGTCGACGAACGTGCTGCCGGCCGGCAGCCGCAACCGGCGCAGCAGCGCGCCGAACGGCCTGGCTCGCGTGGCGCGGTAGCGCACCGCGTGCGCGCGGTTCGCCAGGGTCGATTCGAATTGATCGCTGTCGACCACGCCTCCCGTCTCGGTACCGTATCGGCGATCGAAGCCGGCATCGGCGATCGTGCTGCCGACGATGCGCACGGTCGTCAGGAGACCGCGGCGGCCGATGCTGTCGCCGGCCCATGCCATCGCCGCCAGGATGCGCCCACCGATTCCGCCGACGCTCGTCATAGTCAGGTGACCCGGGTCAGATGCTATCCTTCTCTTCCCCAGAACGGAATGCGCGATGACCAGGCGAAGCAACGTCGCGATCGCGCTCGTGTCGGTCAGGCAGATGATGACGTGCGGCCTTCGGGTCACTCCTATCGCGACGCTTGCGGTCATGCTGCTCGTGTCAGGTTGCATGCGCCGCGTCGCCGTCACTTGCACGTGGGTGGAATTGGACCACGTGGACCTGCTGGCCGTGTCCCCACGTCAGGCGATACGCGGGGAATGCAACAGCGACGCCTGCAAGGGCGCCACCGGCATGTACCGACTGCAGCGGGCGGCTTACCGTCTGGAGTTCTGGACGGGCAATCGGTGGTATCCGGAATTGTTGGTTCGGGTGAGGTCGTCGGACGGCCGCCCTCTGTTGTTGCGATCACCACACCTTCGAGCGATCCCCGACACCGCTCGTCAATCGCGTGGATGGGCGGAGTACGACTATTACCTCAATGCGCCCGGATCCATCGCGGGCCGCGACGTTCGGTCAGCGTGGCCGACCGAACTGGCGGTCGAGATTCTCACCGCCGCTGAGGTTCGTATCGGCTCGGAACGACTGGGGGTAAAACTCAATTCGTGCCGATACACCACGGCTGAGGGATTCTAGACCGCCGCGGCGAGCGCCGAATGCGGACAACGTGAGAAACGGTCGTCGGAACGGGACAAATTGATGTGTATCCTTCGCGTGACGGGAAAGCAGTTGGAAGTCGATCGACATCTCGCCGTCTCAGGGCTCATTCCAGACATTGTGTTTCGCGCCGGTGAACCTCGCTCGATGGCGCAGCCGGCTGGAAAGCGTTACGAGGTGTCAGGTTTCACCGTCGAGGTGAGCCGCGGCTCCTGGTCCAGCCTGGACGATCAGGCGAACGATGCGATTGGATTCCTGAAGCAGCACGAATCCGCGCTCTCAAGCTTGCGCGCTGCCCCTGATGTAGAGGACATGCGTCTGGACTTCCGCGTCAACCTGCGCATTGACCGCAAGACCGTGATGGCGCAGTTCGACTACTTCCGACCGGAGCTCGTCTCGCGCGCCGGCGGCCTCGGCCTTGGGCTTGAAATCTCCATCTACCCAGTGGACCTCGAAGCACTTGCACGCCCGACACACGTCTGAAGGATCTGTTGAATGAACCCCTACGTAGTCATGCTGGGTAGTTGGCTGGTTCTTCTTCAATCGGGTGCCGGTCCGGCATTCAAGGACTATCCAGTCGCCGATGTCTTTCGAGGGGCGCCGGCCGAGCCTGTCTTGTCAACCCGCAGGGCACGCGACTTTCGCACACAGCTGAGGAACGAGACGAAGTCGGGGGCGAACTTCGCTGGTCACTACACACTGGCCCGCTGGGGATGCGGCGCCGGCTGCGTCACCGTCGCTGTCGTCGATGCGCTGTCCGGCAGGGTCTGGTTTGCGCCGTTCACCGTTGAAGACGGGTGGAAAGATGGTCACGTGATCTGTGACCACAGCACTGACTTTCGAGTTGACAGTGAATTGTTCGTCGCCTCAGGGAAGGTGAACGGTCGATTCGGAACGCACTACTTTC
>Ga0097621_100001153_pt1 | contig 18360 bp, 15 predicted proteins | sample KBSMisM72_FD_73165 | JGI IMG/M metagenome (GOLD analysis project Ga0097621, IMG submission 73165) | Miscanthus rhizosphere microbial communities from Kellogg Biological Station, Michigan, USA - KBS Miscanthus M7-2 (version 2) (version 2) | ecosystem: Host-associated > Plants > Roots >... | reverse complement strand
TGCCGGTCATCGACAGCATGGCGGTGGCGGCAATGGCGATGCCGTAAAGGCCCGCAAACGAATATGCGGCCCAGATCGCGGCGCAGACGGCCAGCACCGGCAGCGCGGTGGATTTCATGGATACGCCCAAACCAGCGATGATGTTCGTCGCGTGGCCGGTCTGCGATGCCGCGGCAACGTGACGTACCGGCGCGTATTCTGTGGCGGTGTAGTACTCGGTGATGACCACCATCAATGCGGTCAAGACCAATCCGACCAGCGAGGCGTAGAACAGATGTATCGCGCCGAGCGAACTGGCGCCCATCATCCTGTCGGTGATGAAGTAGAAGGCAACGGCGGCAATCACGCCGGAAACGATCACGCCCTTGTATAGCGCGTTCATGATCTTGCCGCCTTCTTTCGCCTTGACGAAGAACGTGCCGATGATCGAGGCGATGATCGAAGCGCCGCCCAGGACCAGCGGGTAGAGCACGGCGTTGGGCCCCACCACCTCGGCTGGCATCAGACCGCCGAGCAGCATGGTGGCAACGATGGTGACCGCATAGGTTTCGAACAGGTCGGCCGCCATGCCCGCGCAGTCGCCGACATTGTCGCCAACGTTATCTGCAATCACCGCCGGGTTGCGCGGATCGTCTTCCGGAATTCCGGCTTCCACCTTGCCCACCAGGTCGGCGCCGACATCGGCTCCCTTGGTGAAGATGCCTCCACCCAGACGCGCGAAAATCGAGATCAACGAAGAACCAAAGGCCAGGCCCACCAGCGAGTGCAGCGCCTTCTCGGGGGAGACAAGGGTCAGCAGGATTCCATAGTAACCGGCCACGCCTAACAGGCCGAGTCCGACCACCAGCATGCCGGTAATCGCACCGCCGCGAAACGCGACCTGCAACGCGGCATTCATGCCGTTGTTGGCGGCTTCGGCAGTGCGCACGTTGGCGCGCACCGAGACATTCATGCCGATGTAGCCGGTCAGACCCGACAATACTGCGCCGATGAGAAATCCTATCGCCGAGTACCAGTCGAGCCCGAAACCAAGCAGCACGAACAGGATCACTCCCACGATGGAAATGGTCGTGTACTGCCGGTTCAAATAGGCTTGGGCACCCTGTTGAATCGCAGCAGCGATTTCCTGCATACGCGCATTGCCGGCGGGGCGGCCGATGATCCATTGAATGGAAATCGCCCCATAGGCAATCCCGATGATCGCGCAGACGAGCGCGAAGATCAGTGCTGAAGACATGAATCCCCCTTTGTAAATAATTCAGTACAGGGCCGATAGTGGGCCGGCCCCTTAAACCCTGGAATAAGAACCAGCCTCTACACCGGCAAGTCAACGCGCGATTTTAACCGAGTTCCAGCCGGACAAGCCGGTTTCTGATCAAAGCTTGAATGCAGGAAGCTTTCGCGCCACCGCGGCGTTCTTGAGCGTCACATACTGCGGCATTCCGTTTTTGTACGGGGGATAGTCCTCTCCCTGTATCAGCGGAGTCAGATATTCGCGGCATTTTGCCGTGATGCCATAGCCGTCGTCGGAAATGAAATCGTGCGGCACTTTCTTCTCGACGTTCGCGACGTCATCCAGATTGGCAACTCCGATACTCCATTTATAGGGCTTGTTCGATTTGCGCACGATGGTCGGCATGACGGCATTACGGCCCTTCAGGGCAAGTTCGACGGCAGACTTGCCAACCGCATAGGCCTGGGCCACATCGGTCTTCGAGGCGATATGCCTGGCGGAGCGCTGCAGATAGTCCGCCACCGCCCAGTGATACTTGAGTTTGAGTCCATCCTTGACCATCGCCGCGAGCACCGGCGCTACTCCGCCCAGCTGCGCGTGCCCGAATGCATCGCGCAGCCCCTGATCCGCCAGGAATGATCCCGCGGCGTCGCGCACGCCTTCCGAGACGACGATCGAACAATAGCCATGCTGTTTCACCAGTGCTTCGACGCGGGCGAGAAACGCTGCCTTGTCGAATGCTCTTTCGGGAAACAGGATCATGATGGGCAGGTCACCGGGCTTGTCGGCTGCCAAGCCGCCTGCTGCGGCGATCCAGCCCGCATGCCGTCCCATGACTTCCAGGATGAATACTTTGGTCGAGGTCTTCGCCATCGAGGCAACGTCGAAACACGCTTCGCGCGCCGAAACCGCGACGTACTTGGCAACTGAGCCGAAGCCCGGACAACAGTCGGTGACCGGCAGATCGTTGTCTACGGTTTTGGGAACGTGAATCGCTTGTATCGGATAGCCCAGCGACTCGGACAATCGTGAAACCTTGAGGCAGGTATCGGCGGAATCGCCGCCGCCGTTGTAGAAGAAATAACCGATGTTGTGCGTCTTGAACACTTCGATGAGGCGCTCGTATTGCGCCCGATTCTCCTCCAGCCCTTTTAGTTTGTAACGGCAGGAGCCGAAGGCGCCGGCCGGTGTGTGGCGCAGCTTCGAAATCGCGGCGGCGGATTCCTTGCTTGTGTCGATCAGATCCTCGGTCAGCGCACCGATGATGCCGTTGCGCCCGGCGTAGACTTTGCCGATCTTGTTCTTGTGCTTGCGCGCGGTCTCGATCACGCCGGCAGCTGACGCATTGATCACCGCCGTAACCCCGCCCGACTGGGCGTAGAACGCATTCATTTTCTTGGTCATGGGAACCTCCGGAAAGCGTTCACCACGGAGGACGTGGAGAACACGAAGGAGAACAAGATCAGGGAGCGAGATGAAGAACGGCGGGAGAAGTCATTGGTCTTTTGCGTCGTTCACCGCCGGCTGCCAGCAACTGAACTTCCCGTATCGCTTCGCTGTTCTGGTTTTCCTGCGTGTCCTCCGTGTCCTCCAGTGGTTCCGTTTGTTATTTCAAAGCTGCGAAGATGCGGTCACGGATCGATTCCATCGAGCCGACACCCGCGATTTTTACGTATCTCGGAGCGCCAACCGCACCGCTTCTGGCCCAATCCGAATAATAGGCGACGAGCGGCTTGGTTTGTGAATGGTAAACCTCGAGGCGCTTTTTTACCGTGGCCTCCTTGTCGTCGTCGCGCTGCACCAGTTCCTCTCCGGTGGCGTCGTCCTTGCCGGCGGCTTTGGGCGGATTGAACAGCAGATGATAGGTTCGTCCCGAAGCGGGATGCACGCGACGTCCAGACAGGCGCTTGACGATCTCGGCATCGTCCACGTCGATCTCGACCACGTAGTCGAGCATTACGCCGGAGCTCTTCATCGCGTCCGCCTGGGGAATCGTGCGGGGGAACCCGTCGAACAGAAAGCCTTTCGCTGCATCAGGCTCCCTGATGCGCTGTTTTACCAGACCGATGATGACGTCGTCGGGTACCAGCGCGCCGGCATCCATGAATTTTTTTGCCTGCAGGCCAAGTGGCGAGCCTGCCTTGATGGCGGCACGCAGCATGTCGCCGGTGGAAATCTGCGGAATGCCGAACTTTCCGGTGATGAAGGTGGCCTGCGTGCCTTTGCCGGCGCCAGGCGCGCCCAGAAGAATAAGTCGCATTGCTCTGCCGTCCTGTTGATGGAATTCCGACCCGGTGGGACTTGCGGCCCGGTTGGCTCGCGGCCTGCTTGCTGCGCGGATTATACGGGCGATCGGGTCCCTGATAAGAATGAGCGGCGCATTTTCTCCAGATCCTCCGGCGTGTCTACCCCGGGATCCGGAGCCTGGTCGGTTACCGTAACGCTGATACGGTGGCCATGCCAGAGTGCGCGCAACTGTTCCAGGCATTCGAATTGTTCGATCGCGGCCGGCTGCAGGGTTGCATAGATCTTCAGGAAGCTGCAGCGGTAGGAGTAAAGCCCCAGGTGCCGATAGACCGGCAATCCCGCCGGCAAACGCGAAGAATCGGATTTGAAGGCGTCGCGCGCGTAAGGGATCGGTGCGCGCGAAAAGTAGGCCGCATAACCTTGCCGGTCGAGGACAACTTTTACAACGTTCGGATCGAACATTTCGGCTGCCGAATGCACCCGATGGCAGGCGGTTGCAATGGCCGCGTCGCGATGATCGGCCAGTTGCGTGGCCACCGAGCGAATAAGGTGGGGCGGCATGCGCGGTTCGTCGCCCTGGACGTTGACCACGATGAAGTCGTCCGCCCAGCCGCGGGAGGAAGCAATTTCGGCGATGCGGTCGGTGCCGGAAGTGTGCTCTGGCCGCGTCATCATGGCTTTGTGCCCGTGTTTCGCGACCGCATCCTGAATTCTGCGATCGTCTGTGGCGACGATAACCTCCAGGGCGCCCGATTCGCGCGCGCGATCGGCAACGTGGACCACCATGGGTTTGCCGGCGATGTCGGCGAGCGGTTTGCCGGGCAGGCGCGCAGACGCGTAGCGGGCGGGAATGACGACGGCGAAGTTCATGATCGCCGCCAATCAGCAAACGGCAATCGGCGAAACACCGGATCGGGCCTTGCGTTCACTGCTTAGCGTTTAACTTTAGTCAAACTTCCTCCTCCGGAGGAAGTTTTCGCGCTTCGTCTTCCAGCATCACGGGAATATCGTCGCGGATGGGATAAGCAAGCCGGCAGGCTTTGCACACAAGCTCCATGGCTGCCTTTTTGTAAACCAGCGGACCTTTGCACAAGGGACAAACCAGAATGTCGAGCAGTTTAGGATCCATGGCGGATTGTCAGTTTTTCGAGTATGAGCCTGCCGAATGCCGCATCGACACGCGCGTCCACTGGCAACACCCAATGGTGTTCGCGCGCGAAACGCAGGCATTTTATCGCATCCTTCTCGGTCATGATGATCGCATCGGCGTCGCCGAACTCGAGATCCGCCTGGGTGAATGCGTGATGATCCGCAAATGCGTGTGCCGCAAAGCTCAATCCCAAACTTTGCAAATGATCGAAAAAGCGCGCCGGATTGCCGATGCCGGCGATCGCGTGCACCTGTTTACCGCGGAATGCGCCCGCATCCTGGTTGAAGAGGGGGTTCAGCAGATTGCGGAACTGCGTTCCTTCGATCGCCATCACGAATGTTGGCGTGGCGGAGCTTGGGGTAACGAACTTGTTTCCTGTAACGACGACTGCGTCGACATGCGCCAGGCGGCTGGTTCGCTCGCGCAATGGCCCGGCGGGGAGCGGAAGGCCGTTGCCGGTTCCGCGAACACCATCGATAACCGCTATTTCAAAGGTACGTCGCAGTGCGTAATGCTGTAAGCCGTCATCGCTCACGATGACGTTGCAACCGGGATTTGCCGCGAGAAGCTTCCGGGCGGCATCGACCCGATCCGGTCCGACCCACACCGGGCACCCGCAGCGCCGAGCCAGCAGCACGGGCTCATCGCCCGCCAGTTCTGGCGGCGAATCCCGAGTCACGGCCATCGTTTGGCCACGTCCGCCATAGCCGCGACTGACCACGCCCGGCGCGTATCCTTGCGCCCTCAGGTAGTCGCATATCCATAACACCAGAGGCGTCTTGCCGGTGCCTCCGGCGGTGATGTTGCCGACCACGATGACCGGAACCGCAACGGCATATGACGGCAAAATGCCGGCGCGATAAAGCGCACGGCGCAATGCAACGATGCATGCGAATACGCCTGCGGCGGGCAAGAGCAGAATGGAAAGCCAGGAGAGGCGAAACCAATGACGATCGAGGAAATTCAGGCCTTGCCTCTTTCGCGTCGGCCGCTGCGCGTCAAGCCCGGCAAGCCGGACATCTTCAGCGGCGCTGCTGCTGGGTCGTGAAGGTGATCTTGCCGAAGCCCGCGACGCGCGCCGCTTCCATCACATTGATCACGGACTGGTGAGTTGCGTTGGCGTCGGCGTTGATGATGATGACCGGATCCGCGTTGCTGCCGGCGGCGCGCTTCAGTTCGGCGGCCAGCGCCTCCGGTGTTGTGAACGCGACTGCTGCACGATTGATCATGTACTGCCCGCCGGCCGATACGCCAACATTGACTTGACCTGGACGCTCTGCGGGCTTGGCCGCATCCGCGGTCGGCAGATTGATCTGCATTTCGGAATAGCGCGAGTAAGTCGTCGTCACTGCCAGGAATATGACGATGACGATAAGGACGTCGATGAAAGGAACCAGGTTGATTTCCGGTTCCTCCCTGAACGACCCGCGCCGAAAATTCATGACGTGCGCAGTTCAGGCCTGACGTTGGCCGTGGATTATTTCCACCAGCTTTACCGCTTGGCCTTCCATTTCCACGACCAGTGAATCCACGCGAGCGCGGAAATGTCGATAGAACACCAGGCTTGGCACCGCAACGATGATGCCAAAAGCGGCGTTATACAGCGCGATGGAAATACCATGCGCCAGCTGCGCGGGATTCGCCATGCCCGTCGGACCCTGCGAACCAAAGATCTCGATCATTCCTATGATCGTGCCCAACAGACCCAACAGCGGCGCCATGGTGGCAATGGTGCCCAGCGTCGTCAGAAAGCGGCCCAGTTCGTGAGCGGCGGCGCGGCCGGCCTCTTCGATCGACTCTTTCATGATCTCGCGCGAGCTGGCCGCTTCCCTCAGCGCCGCAGCGAAAATCCTTCCCAACATCGATGTCTGCGCAAGCCGGTCCAGCATGTCGGGTGACACGCCCTTGTGCCGATACTCCTGAACCAGCTTGGGGAGAAGATCGCGTGGTGCGACGAAATCGTTGCGCAGACTGTAAAAACGTTCGCCGATAATGCCAAGGGTAATAATCGAGCACAGGATCAATGGCCAGATCGGCCATCCGGCCGCTTCTATGATGTGCAGCAAGCGTTACTCCCAAGCATTTGAAAAGCCGCGCCACTTTAAACCGCATCGATAGGCGCGGCAAGCACGCCGACAAGAGGAACGTTCCGCTTGACAACCGTGCGCGGCCTTCATCTCGCGCCAGAAAACTGTCCACAATCTTTGTGGATAAGTGTGTGCACAATTTCTACAAAGGGCCGGTAAGTCGGTTTTTTGAAAGCGTTTTTTGTTTTGCGATCAAAAAATGCGCGCTGATATAATCATTTTTAATCAATTACTTAAAATGAAACCCCCTGTAGTCATGCGGCTTTCCGGGCAATCACCTTTCAGTTTGATGACGACTGTGGACGAGAAGGACGCCATGAATGTGTTTTGTCAAGGGAGAAATGCAGATCGCATTTCGCGGCGCCGGATCCATATTGCGCGTCCTCCTGATCTAGAATGCGGCGCATGCATGTCAATGATTCGACTATCGCAATAATTTCGGTCGCGGACCTCAACCGGCGTGCTCGGGAATTCATCGAGTCGGGCTTTCCCTTGCTTTGGGTTGCCGGGGAGATTTCCAATTTCACGCGGGCCGCGTCGGGGCATTGCTATTTTTCGTTGAAAGACGCGACGGCGCAGGTGCGTTGCGTATTTTTCCGTAACAAGGCGGCTTTGATCGACTGGAAGCCGGAGAACGGCATGCAAGTTGAGGTGCGCGCCTTGCCGACGCTATATGAGGCACGCGGCGAATTTCAACTCACGGTGGAAAGTATGCGGCGCTCCGGCCTGGGGGCGTTGTTCGAAGCGTTCGAACGCCTGAAACGCAAGCTCGAACAGGAAGGGCTGTTCGATGCTTTGCGCCGCAAGCCGATTCCGCAATTTCCGCGATCCGTTGGCGTGGTGACCTCGGCGAAAGCGGTGGCGCTTCATGACGTGTTGACGACGCTGTCTCGCCGCATGCCCGGAATTCGCGTGGTGCTTTACCCGACGCCAGTCCAGGGCGAGGGAGCGGGCGAGCGCATTGCCCAGGCGATCCGCTCTGCTTCGGCACGCGCGGAGGTCGATGTATTGATCGTTTGTCGCGGCGGCGGCAGCATGGAAGATTTGTGGGCCTTCAACGACGAAGCCGTAGCGCGCGCGATCGTCGGTTGCCCAATTCCTGTGGTTTCGGGGGTAGGGCATGAAACGGATTTCACCATTGCCGATTTTGTCGCCGATGCGAGAGCCCCCACACCGACCGGAGCCGCGGAACTGGTGAGTCCGAATCGCGCCGAATTGCTGGTTCGAGTCGGGGTTCTGAAAACGCGGCTGTCGCGCAATATCGACCGTGCGATAAACACGCGAGTGCAGCACGTCGATTACCTGGCAAAACGGCTGGTCCACCCGGGCGATCGCGTTGAAGCCGAGTTGCGCCACATCTCGCATCTGGCCAGCCGCCTGCATTCCGCGGCCACGCATGGGCTGGACGCGATGCGCTGGGATCTCTCCGGCCTATCTCAGCGGCTGCGCGGCGCGCTTCCCGATATCGATGCGCAAATTGCACGGCAACAGGCGTTGCGCTTGCGTCTGCACTACGCGCAGGGCCGCGTGTTGGAGCAGCACGAGGCGCGCCTCGCGAAAATGCACTCGAGCCTGGCCCATCTCAATCCGCATTCGGTTCTGGAGCGCGGGTATAGCATAGCCGAGACACTCGGCGGCAAGATCGTGCGCGCGGCGGAGCAAGTTGTGACAGGGGAATTGCTGCGCCTGACGTTTGCCCGCGGCGCCGCGCAAATGCGTGTCGAGCGCACTGAAGTGCCGGAAGACTAAGTTGGATTTGGCGCTCCGGTAAGCTATCGTATTCCACGCAGGCAGTAGAAAGATCGGGAGTCCATTGCCCAACCCGATCCACGTTCAGCCCGCCATTGGCACTGGCCACAAAGACAACATCGTCCTTAGGAGGAACCCATGATTTCGGTAAAGAAAGCAGTTTCCCTGTGTATTTTTGCCCTGTTCGCCTCGTTGTCCCTGCACGCGTCCGCGCAGCTCGCCGACAAGAAAGTCCTGACCCTGGACGGGGCGAAAAAAGTCGCCGCGGCGGCAGAAGCCGAAGCCAAGAAGAACAGCTGGAACGTGGTCATCGCCGTGGTCGATGATGGGGGCAACCTGCTCTATCTGCAACGCATCGACGGGACGCAGACCGGCAGCATCGAAGTGGCGATTCAGAAGGCGCGCACTGCACAGGCATTCAAGCGCCCGACCAAGGTATTCGAGGACGCGATCGCTGGAGGGCGCAACGCGTTGATCGCATTGCACGGCGCACTCCCGCTCGAAGGCGGACTGCCTATCATGGTGGGCGGCCAACTGGTCGGTGCCATTGGCGTAAGCGGCGTGAAGTCCACCGAAGATGGTCAGATAGCCAAGGCCGGCGCGGATTCCATAAGCAATTGATCGAAACGGGAGCGTCAGCGACGCTCCCTCCTTCTTCACCTGGCGAGTTGTTGAGCCAGCCAGGCATGTACCTGGGCTTGCAGATTGCCGACCGTGCAGTCGAACACGCTAACCTGTTTCGCGGAACGCAGCCACGTCAGTTGTCGTTTGGCCAGTTGTCTCGTGGCCGCGACCGCTTTTTCGCGCAATGTGTTCAGGCCGTATTCTCCATCCAGGTATTGCCAGACTTGCCGGTAGCCGACGCAACGCATGGAAGGCAGGTCCCGATTTAACGCGTACTTGTCGCGCAATTCACGAACTTCATTGATCAGGCCCGCTTCGAGCATGACTTCAAAGCGCTCGGCTATGCGTTGGTGCAGGACGCCACGCTCGCCGGGAATCAGTGCGAGCGCAATCAGTCGGTAAGGCAGTTCCACCTTGTTGACCCGCGCGGTCAGAAGCGACATCGGCTGGCCGGTGAGATAGAAGATTTCCATTGCGCGTTGTATGCGCTGGGAATCATTCGGATCGAGCCTTTGCGCAGTAGCGGGATCGATGCGTTCGAGCTCGCGGTGGATTGCGGGCCACCCGACATCGGCGGCCATGGTATCGATCACCATGCGGGTTTCTTCGTTTGCCGCCGGCAGATCCGACAATCCTTCGCTTAACGCCTTGAAGTAAAGCATGGTGCCGCCGGTGAGAAGCGGTATTCGTCCGCGCGTAACGATGCCGTGCATGACCTCCAGGGCATCGTCGCGGAATTGCGCCGCCGAGTATTTTTGCGTGGGATCGATGATATCGATCAGGTGGTGCCGAACCTTCAGACGCATGGCCGGGTCCGGCTTGGCAGTGCCGATGTTCATGTCGCGGTATACCAGCGCCGAATCCACGCTGACTATTTCCACGGGAAGTGTTTCTGCAAGCTCCATCGCGACCCCGGTTTTGCCGCTGGCGGTGGGGCCCATGAGCAGGATCGCCGGCGGGCGATCCTGCGGTGAGGGGTGAGGAGTGAGGGGTGAGGAGGGTACCACTAACGTTCTACGTTTGTGCTCGGAAGGCCTCGCACCCGGACGTTCTGGCCGAGGCGACGAGGGGAGATAGCGGGTATCGGTGCTGGAAAGTACGTACCCCTCACTCCTGACTCCTCGCCCCTCACTTTCCTCTCATGAACATCTTGTCTAGTTCTCCGATCGTGACTTGAAACCAGGTGGGCCGGCCGTGGTTGCATTGCCCTGAACGTTCGGTGGCTTCCATCTCGCGCAGGAGCGCGTTCATCTCCTGAATTGTCAGGGCGCGATTGGCCCTCACCGCCGCGTGGCAAGCCATGGTGGAAAGCATTTCGTTCTGACGCTCGGCAAGAACCCGGGTTGCTCCGAACTCCGCGATTTCGGCAAGTACATCGCGCGCCAACTGTGCCGCATCGGCGTGCACCAGGCTCATCGGTACGGACCGCACCGCCAGCGCGTTGGGCGCAATGACGGCAAGTTCGAAGCCGAGCCGGGCGAGCGTGCCGGGATTTTCCGAGGCGGTCGCGACCTCCAGAGCGCTCGCGGTCATCGTGGCGGGAATCAGAAGCTGCTGGGTGGGGATGCCGTCGTCGTCAAGCGCGCTCTTGAGTTTTTCATAAACGATACGCTCGTGCGCGGCATGCATGTCAACCACCACCAGACCGTGTTGATTCTGCGACAGGACGTAGATGCCAGAAAGTTGAGCGAGCGCAAAACCCAATGGATGCGTCGCTTCCTGAGACGGCGAAGCAGTTGCGCGTTGGTCAGACAGGGTGGCCGTTGCGTTAGCCGCACCAAACAGCGTGGCATAGAACGAAACCGGTTCGTTGGCCGGGAACTGCATGTCCGGTTGGCGCAAATAGCCGCCGTCTACGCGAAATGCGGGGGGCGAAGGCGCGGTTTCACGGCCCGCGCCCAAGCCCGCACGCGCCGCGGACAGCGCTCTTTCCAGAGCGTGGAATACAAACTGGTGAATTCCGCGTGCATCGCGGAAGCGCACTTCGATCTTGGTCGGATGGACATTCGCATCCACCAGCGAGGGGTCGAGCTCCAGGAATAGAACATATGCGCAATGGCGGTCGTGGTGCAAAACATCGTGGTAGGCCTCGCGCACCGCGTGTGAGAGCACCTTGTCGCGCACGAAGCGGCCATTGACGAAAAAGTACTGTGCGTCGCGTGAACTACGCGAGTACGCCGGCTGGGCCAGCTGGCCGTACAGGCGGAAGCCCCCGCTTTCAACGCAGACCGGAAGCGAAGCGGCTGCGAATTCGTCACCGAGAACCGCCAGGGTGCGCTCTTCCGCGCCGCAAGGCTGCAAATGCCATTGCGCGCGGCCATTGTGCGTCAGCGCGAAACGCACATGCGGCCGCGACAGTGCGAGCCTCTTGAAGGTTTCCTCGCTGTGTGCGTATTCCGTTTGCGGGCTGCGCAAGAATTTGCGTCGCGCCGGCGTATTGAAATAGAGATCGGACACTTCGACGATCGAACCGGCGGCAACGGCAGCGGGTTCGGGCGCCGAAAGCACGTCGCCGCTCGCTTGCACCTTCCATGCGTTTGCACTGCCGGCTGCGCGGCTTGCCAGGCTGAAATGCGAAACCGAGGCAATACTGGCAAGCGCTTCGCCGCGAAATCCCAGGCTTGCAACGCGTTCGAGATCTTCCAGTGAGCCGATCTTGCTGGTGGCGTGGCGCGCAAGGGCCAAAGCAAGATCGTCCTTGGAGATACCGCTGCCATTGTCAGCGACACGGATCTGACGGATGCCGCCTTCCGCGAGCTGTGCTGCGACATCCGTCGCGCCCGCGTCGAGGCTGTTTTCCAGCAACTCCTTCAGCGCGGATGCCGGCCTGTCGACCACTTCGCCTGCAGCGATCTGGCTGATAAGGAGTTCGGGAAGAGGGAGTATGGCGGGCATCGAGGCACGATCAGAGTTCGTGCCGATTATAGCCGCTGGTGCGGACGTCACGCCGGAACCTTTGACGGGGAACGCGAACGCACGCGCCGAGTACTTTTCAGGCCTGGATATCGAGTACCGCGGCAGCCGATTATCGGCGTCAGTGGCATCGCGGCGATCGAATGGGCGCGGCCCACTGCCTCGGAAATGGAAGGCACCCAATAGCGGTTCGGCGGCGAAGGGGATTTAATCCCTCGGCGGGTATAGACGTGCGCCGCGCCAAGCCTAATAATTAGATAAGAATATCAAGGCTTCTCCGGCGAAAGGCCTTGTTCGTTGCCTTGTTCCCGGGTGCCGGAGACGGCATGACGGGCGTTCATGCGGCGGTGGCGTTGCTGCATTCCTCATTCCAGGGGACTTCAGAAGGAGCAAGATGGAAAACAATACGATTTACTCGAAGACCGGCAAAGGGGTTCTGGAAATAAAGAACAAAGCCGGCAAGCTCCCGAAAGACCTGGTCAAGGTTCTAGCCCTCATCGACGGCAAATCGACCGTCACCGATCTCATCGCCAAGTCGAAGCTCAGCAATGCCGACATGAACAAGGCTTTGAGCGATCTGTCCACGGGTGGTTATATCAAGGAGTTTGCCAATACTTCCACCGGCACGCAGTCCGGCGGCGCCGGATCCTACGTCGACGATCTGGACTTTACTTCTTCGCTTTCGCCGGGAAAAAACGTCTATCAGAACGCCCAGAGCGAATGGCGGCAACGCGAGACTGCAGATCGTGCGAAGGCCGAGCAGGAGGCCAAGCGCAAGCGCGAGGAGGAAGAGCGGACGAAAAAGGAACAAGCGGTAAAGCTGGCTCGGGAAGAAGGCGCGCGCCTCGCGAAGGTCGAGATGGAGCGCAAGGCAAAGGAAGCGGCGGGCCAGAAATTGCGTGAAGAGACCGAGCGCAAAGCGAAGCTCGCAGCCGAAGCCATGGCGAAAACGCAGGGCGACCTGGCGAAGATACTCGAGGCGGAACGCAAAGCCTTCGAGCTTGCCGAACGCAAGAAACTCGAAGAACAGCAGCTCCAGACATCCGAAAATGCCGCGCGCCGCGCGCGCGAAGAGATCGAGCGCAAGTTCAAGGAAGAAACCGAAAACAGGGCTCGGGAGGAACAGGAACGCAAGCGCAAGGAAGAGGAGGCGCGCAAGCAAAAAGAGGAAGCCGAACGCAAGCGCAAGGAAGACGAAGAGCTCAAGCGTCGCGAAGAAGAGGAACGCGGGAAGCGAGCGGAGGAGGAGCGCAAGCGCAAGGAAGAAGAAGAGCGCAAGCGCAAGGACGAGGAAGAGCGCAAACGCAAGGATGAGGAAGAGCGCAAACGCCGCGAGGAGGAGGCACGCAGGATACGGGACGAAGAGGAGCGCAAACGCAAGGAAGAGGAAGAACGCAAACGCAAGGAAGAAGAGGAGCGCAAACGCAGCGAGCAGGAGGAACGCCGCAAACGCGAAGAGCAAGAGGAACGCAAGCGCAAGAAAGAAGAGGAAGATCGCAGGAAGCAGGAGGAGGAAGAAGAACGGGTTCGCGCCGAGGAAGCGCGCAAGCGCAAGGAAGACGAGGAACGCAGACGCGCGGATGAGGAAGAGCGCAGGCGCCGCGAGGATGAAGAAAAGCGGGCGCGGCGGGAAGAGGAAGACCGCCGGCGCCGCGAAGAGGATGAGCGCCGCCGGCGCGAGGATGAGGAAGAAAGGAGCAGCCGCGGGGAGGATCCAGCTGCCGGGCGCGAAGTCGGCGACCGCCGCGAGCGCGAGGAGGAGGACCGTCGCCGGCTTGAGGAAGACAGGCGCCGGCGGGACGAGGAAGAGGCGCGCCAGCGCCGCGAAGACGACGAGCGGCGCGAGCGCGAAGAACGCAGTCGCGAGGAAGAGTCACGCAAGAGACGCCGGGAAGAGGAGCTCGCAAAACAGGCGGCCGCAAAACAAGCGGCTTCCGCGCGCACCGATCTGCCGGAATTCGATTTGTCCGGCTTGAGGGCAATGGAGTCGCAGGTCGCGGCCGAGTTCGAGAAACAGCAGGAGGCATTGCGCAAGCGCGAGGAGGAGGAAGAGCGCCGACGCGAACAGGAGGAACAGGCTCGCATGGCCGTCGAGCGCGCCGAGCGCGAGGAGCAGGCGCGCGTGGAGGCCGAACGCCGCGAAGCAGAGGACCTCGAGCGCCGGGAGCGCATGGAACAAGAGCGCCAGGAGCGCGAGGGACGGGAGCGCAAGCGCCAGGAGGAAAAGGAAGCGCGCATTCGCGAGCAGGAAGAATCCAAGGTCAAGCGCGAACAGGAGCGCCAGCGCCAGGAAGCGATGAAGGTCGAAAACGAGCGCCGCGCGAGGGAGGACGAGCTGGTAAGGCGGCGCAAGGAACAGGAGGAGCGCGACCGCAAGCGCGCCGAGGTCGACGCGCTGAAAAGACAGAAGGGCATTCGAACCCCGCTGGACCGGCTCAAGCCGGTAGTCATCTCGGCCGTAGTCCTGATCGCGGTCGTCGTTGGCCTCGTGCAGTTGGTTCCGATGAATACCTACGTGCCTTCGATCGAAAGACTGGCATCCGAGCACGTAAAGGAGCCGGTATCGATCGGTTCAATGCATGTGTCGATCCTGAGCGGATTCGAGATCATTCTGCAGAACGTCAAAGTGGGGACCACCCAGGACGTCAAGATCGACAAAATATTGCTGTCGCCGGAATTCGGATCGGTGTTCTCGGACGTCAAAACAATCCGCAAGGTTGAAGTGCAATCGGCAACAGTCGCGGAAGAGGTATTGTCGCGCCTGCCCAAATGGCTGGAAGCCTCGGTTGCCGACAAGACCTTGCAGATTGGGCACGTGGTGGTCAAGGCGATCAAGCTGGATTCCCACGCCGCAAAAGTATCGCCGTTCGACGCGGATTTGCAACTGACGCAGGAGGGGGCGATAGACAAGGCAGTGCTGTCCAGCAACGACGGCAAACTGAATGTCGAACTGGTGCCGCACGACAACCAGATCGACATCGCGCTTAACGCTGCAAAGGGATGGATTCCGCCGTTCGGACCACAGATCGAATTCACGGACCTGACGGTGAAGGCGGTTGCCACACGCAACCATATCAGAGTCGAGAATTTCGAAGCCTTGCTCTACGGCGGTGCCGCAAGAGGCCATGCCGCAATCGTTTGGGGCGGACCGTGGTCTATCGAGGGCGATGTTGCGACGGAGCGCATCGACATGCGGGAGTTGATGGAGGTATTCACGCGTGAGGCCAAATCGACCGGACAGCTGGAATCGAAGTTTCGTTACGCCATGTCCTCGCAGACGCTGGCAACCCTGTTCGATTCTCCGAATGTCGAAGGAAGCTTCGGTGTCAAAAAAGGCGATGTGGACGGCGTTGATCTGGTGCGGGCCCTGCAAGCACGCGGTCGTGGAGTTACCCAGGGCGGTGCAACCCGATTCGAAGAAATCACCGGCATCATGACGCTGGCGAGCGGCCGTTATCAGTACCGCAATTTGAAGCTCTCCTCGGGATTGCTGGTGGCCAACGGTGCCTTCGACGTTCAGCCGAACAAGGATGTTAGCGGAAGGATTGCGGTCGAACTCCAGTCGCAGGCGGCGCAAATAAGGGGGAATTTCATCGTGGATGGCGACCTCAAGGCCATCGTCCTGAAGCCGAACTGACCTTATTCCAGGTCAGCTGCCGTGTCGATGTCGCGCAGAATCGCGCTATCGTCACATTCGACGATTTCCAGTTCGCCGGGATGGCGAGCGATGATCGAGCGCGCACCCTCGTCGCCTTGCAAGGTCAACAGTTCAGCCAGATAGCTCCGACCGAACCCGACCGGATGGCCCCGCTTTGCGCGGTACGCCGGAACCGCGATGCGCCCGGTTTGCGCGACGCGACCGGCGATGATCTTGATGGTTTGCGGCAGCAGGAACGGCATGTCTCCGAGCGCAATGATCCAGCCATCCGCGTCGCGGCTCGCTTCAATTCCGCACACGAGGCTGCGAGCCATGCCCAGCCGCGCGTCTTCGCAAACATGCACCGCGACGCCTTCCGCTTCGATCATCGCGTGCAAACGGCTGTCGCCACTGCGAACGATCGCAATCGCTTCGGGCAACGCGCTTTTCAGGTTTCGCAGCGAAGCAACCCCGATCGGTGTCCCGTCAGGCAGCGGATGCAACAGCTTGCCGCCGCCGAAACGACTGCCGCTGCCTGCGGCCAGCAGAATTCCAACGATTTTCACGAACGGGCTCCAGAGGGCGGCCGGAACTGGAATTGCCGAGGTCAGGGCTGCTCGTACTGAGTTCAGTTCTGCGCGAGCCTGCTGCGTGCAAGCGGTGGATTCGCCGAAAAATACTTCCGGATACCCAGCAGGATGGCCTGCGCCATCTTGTCCTGGTATTTATCGTCCTTCAGCTTTTTTTCTTCCTCGGGATTCGTCAGAAAGGCCGTCTCAACCAGAATGGACGGAATGTCCGGCGCCTTGAGTACGGCGAAACCGGCCTGCTCGACATGCGGCCTGTGCAGGTCGTTCACTCCGCCGAGCTCGCCAAGCACAGCCCTGGCGAGTTTCAGGCTGTCGTTGATGGTCGCCTCCTGCGAGAGGTCCACCAATACCTGTTGGACAACGGATTCGTAGGCGTCCAGATTGACGCCGCCTATCTGGTCAGCCTGGTTTTCCTTTTCCGCCAGGATCCGGGCGGCGGCCGACGTCGCGCCACGCTCCGACAGCGCGAATACCGAAGATCCACGCGCATGGGAGCGGACGAAGGCATCCGCGTGGATCGAAACGAACAGGTCCGCATTGATTTTTTTCGCCTTCACGACCCGGTCTCCAAGTTTTACGAAGTAGTCGCCGTTTCGAATGAGCACGCCCCTCATGTTCGGTTCAGCGTCCACAAGCGTCTTCAGCCGTTTGGCGATTGCCAGCGTGACGTGCTTTTCGTACGTGCCGCCGCGTCCTTTGGCGCCGGGATCTTCGCCTCCATGCCCTGCGTCGATCGCAATCGTGATCAAGCGCGCCACATCGGATGCCTGAACCGGCTTCTTTCCGGGCATCCCTGTGGAAGGAACAGGCACTCCGTTGAAATCGATTGCCGGCTTTTCCGGCTTCACGGCATTTTCCGGCGCGGCAGCCACCCCCGGCGGAACAGCTTTCTTGTCGAGCAATGCCATGACCGGATCGGCTTCCACCAGCGGATAGACGTCAAGGACCAGCCGGTCGCCGTACTCGCCCACCGGCTTGAGCGTGAACACCTGCGGTTTGACCTGTGTCTTCAGGTCGAGGACCAGGCGCACGACGCCCGGCTTGAATCGCCCGATACGCACGCCATTCACATAGGGATCGGCCGGCGAAATCTTGCCGGGAAGCTGCTCGAGCATGGCATTGAATTCCACGTCTTCGAGATCGAGCACCAGACGAGCCGGCGTCCCAACGGTGAAGACGTTGTACGCAATAGGTGCGTTGGATTCGAGTGTGAGGCGCGTGTATTCCTGTGCGGGCCAAACCCGCGCCGATGTCACTTGCGTGGCAAATACAGACGCGGGCAACACGGCCAACAGAGTTGCCGTAATCGCGCTATACGGCGATAGCGAATGCGCCCTGCCGCCATGTCCTGGGCGATTGCATCCAATCAATCTGGCAAACGATTCAAACAACGTTTTCCTTGCTCCGTTTCCGCGTCTATGTCGACCCGCCGCCCGCCAGCTTCCTCGCTCAACGCTATATTTAGGTCCGCAGTAGGCAACAATCCTTGCGCCCGCTCCGGCCATTCCACCACACACACGCTGCGAGGCTCGAAGTAATCCCGAAACCCAGCATCCAGCCATTCCTGAGCATCGTTGAAACGATAAAAATCAAAGTGATATAAGTCTAACTTAGAAAGATTATAAGGCTCAACCAGGGTGTAGGTGGGACTTTTCACCTTGCCTTGATAACCCAGGCCGCGCAACAGCCCTCGCGTTAACGTGGTCTTGCCGCTGCCCAGGTTTCCCGAGAGCGCCACGTACATTCCGGGCTCGATTGTCGCGGCTAAACGATTGCCCAGAGCCAACGTCGCCGCCTCGTCTGCCAGGAACACGGAGCGCTCGCGGCGCGAGCGCGGGGCGCCGCTCATGCTCGGGTTGCCTTCCCCGTGACTGCCGTCTGCGTGGCCAGGTCGAGGAACACGCGCAATACCGGCAAATCGTCGCCACGCCGCCAGGCGAGGTGGATCTCGGTAAAAGGCGTGCCCCCTTGCAAATGTTTGTAGGTGACTCCAGTGCGCTGCAAGTTGGTCAGAGAGGCGGGAATGAGGGCGACCCCTAATTCCGCTGAGACGAGGCTGACAATGGTCTGCATCTGGATCGCTTCCTGCTCCACCCGAGGACTGAATCCGGCCGCCTTGCAACAACTGA
>Ga0097621_100001152_pt1 | contig 18368 bp, 16 predicted proteins | sample KBSMisM72_FD_73165 | JGI IMG/M metagenome (GOLD analysis project Ga0097621, IMG submission 73165) | Miscanthus rhizosphere microbial communities from Kellogg Biological Station, Michigan, USA - KBS Miscanthus M7-2 (version 2) (version 2) | ecosystem: Host-associated > Plants > Roots >... | reverse complement strand
GGAGAGTTCGGCGATGGCACGGTCGATATCGCCCACGACAAGGCGTTCTCGACCGGTTTGGAGATTTGATTTAAATCTGAGTGTCAACGCGGCGTTCGTCGCTGTTGCTGCAGTATTTCCAGAACTCATTGCATTACTCGAGCTTGTACTTGGAGCGGCTATGTTGTTTGAATTACTGGCACTGGACGTAGCGGCAAGTGGCTCGATTTGCGAATCCTTAATGCGGGTGGTCCTGGTCGACTCAAACTTGACGGCATCCTTTTCTGTGGTGCGATGCGCCCGGTGGTCATTCTTGTTGCCACGACCAAAGAGGCGACTAATTGCGCGGAAGGGCGCGCCGAGCGCGCGCACAAACCCGTTGTCTTGCTTCCTCTGCGCGGAGTTTAAGTTTGAGTTGTCAACGTCTACCGTGGATTCCGCTACTGCGTCATCCTTCAGGGCCGACCAATCGAAGTACCCTGCGGTTGCAACACTTCGAAAAGATAACAGGACCACTACCAGGACCAATGTAAGCGATGACGAGAGAAGTGTTTTTTTGCGCATAAGAGTCGGCTCCTTGGCTGCCTTACTTAAGAAAGACGTCGATCAAATTGAGAATCGCTGGTGCAAGAATCACCGCGATAATTACTGGAAAGAGAAAGCCAGTAATTGGAATCAAGAGCTTCAAGGCCGCCTTCTGGGCAGCTTGTTCCGCTCTCTGTCGTCGCTTGGTACGTAGTGAATCAGCAAAAACCCGAACGGCACGTGCGATAGACGAACCAAACCGATCAGCTTGGATTAGCAAAGCCACAAAACTTCGAATGTCATCGACTCCAGTTCGCTCGGCTAAGTTGCGCAATGCTTCTTCACGAGTTCTTCCGACCCGAATTTCCAAGTTCACAAGATCGAGTTCGTGATAGAGGTCTGGGTGGGTATCTTTCAATTCTTCGCCAACGCGATTGAGCGCGGCGTTTAGGCCAAGTCCAGCTTCGACGGCGACTACCAGGAGGTCCAAGGCGTCAGCTAACGCCCAGGTGATGCGTCTTTGCCGATTCTTGATCATGTTCCGTAACGTAAGCTTTGGTATGTAGAACCCCAAAGCGATGCCGATCATGCCCCAGGTCAAGTAACTCAAGAACGACGCGTCGATAAAAAAGCACCCTATTATTCCGATAGTGGGGATTGCAAAAACCAGGACGAGCTGTATAGCTCGATACGTCATCGCTGCATCTGGAGACGGATAGCCGGCTAATAAAAGTTGCCGTTGTAGCTTTTCAGCTTCGACAGCGGAAATGGGAACGATGCGGTTTAGCGGCTCGGCGACTCTTTCCGCCATGACGGTCATGGGATTGTTTTCCATGACTGCCAAAGAGGGATCAATCATCTCGAGCCTTGCCGTGACAACGTTTTGCGTGCGTGTAGCTGTTAGATAGATACTGAGTGCAGCTAGCAGAACGCAACTGAAGATTAAGAGGCTGATCAGTAAAAACATACTTTTCTCCATTAATCGGCACAGGCCAATTGCTACACTCGCAGGTTCAAAAACTTTCTTATTAAGAGCATCCCGAAGATTTGCCAGATAATGGCGAATACGATCACATAATGACCGCGCGTGTCATAGAGCAGAACTGCCATGTAATCCGGACTCAGGAACACCAGGCCTAAACAAATCGCAAAGGGAAGGGCGCAAAGGATCCATCCAGAGGCACGTGAGCTGGTCGTCAAGGTACGAAAGTCTTCCGCGAATTTGAAGCGCTCGCGAATTGTTTCACTTACCTTTTCGAGGATCTCAGCCAGATTTCCGCCGGTCTCTCTTTGAATATGTATAGCCGTGACGCAAAGCTTAAGATCTGTCAAAGGAACGCGTTCGGTGAGACGCACAAGAGCCTGTTTGATTCCCAGGCCCAGCTTTTGCTCTTCAAAGGTTAACCGAAATTCCATTGCGATTGGATCGGGCATCTCCATTGCCACCTGATTGAGCGATTCCGAAAATGCATGCCCCACGGCAAGCGATCTACTTAAGAGGTCAAGCGTGTCTGGCAGCTGAGCATTGAATAGCGCCAGCCGCTGACTGCGTTTTCTCATGACGTAAAGAATTGGGGCGGCTGCAGCAAGAGCGAAACTTATAGCTGCCAGCATGACGCTGGAAATTGTTAACGCGGCAAACGCTGCCATTATTCCAGCGAGAATACTGAAGCAAAGTAGTCGACTAACTGTGATGTGAATGTCCGCCTGTTTTACTACTTCATCAAGCTTCTTAACAAAGTCCAGGCTCGTTAGAATACGGTTGACGGTCGTGCTGCCACCAATTGAATCTTCTCTTGAAATCTGAATATTTCCGGGTTCTTCGCCCTCCAAATCGCGCAGAACCTCATTGACTCGTTGTTGGAGACGGGCCTTCTTAGCGTCTGATTTTCGCGACGCCAAAGCGAACAACGCATAAACCAGGAAAAGGAAGAAAAGAAATACGAAGGTCGAAATTAACATCTTGGCTCCTAGAAAAACGCAGGCAACTGCATACCGTATTGTTTGAAGCGCTCAGCAAACTTGGGCCGAATGCCGGTCGATCGGAAGTGTCCCAGCACTTTTCCTGAAGCATCAGTGCCGGTGCGTTCGAATTGGAAAACTTCCTGCATTTGGACGACGTCGCCTTCCATTCCGGTAATTTCCGCGATCGATATAATTCGGCGGGTGCCATCCGTCAGGCGAGCAACTTGAATCACGACGTTGATAGCCGAGGCAATCTGTTGTCTCATGGCTCGATCCGAGAGCCGCATTCCAGTCATCTGAATCATGGTTTCGAGTCGGGCGAGCGCGTCACGAGTTGTGTTCGCGTGGACAGTCGTCAGCGATCCATCGTGGCCAGTGTTCATTGCCTGGAGCATGTCGATTGCTTCGCCGCCGCGTACCTCGCCGATGACTATTCGATCTGGTCGCATACGAAGGGCGTTGCGAACTAGATCGCGTTGGCTGACCTCGCCTTTGCCTTCGATGTTCATCGGGCGGGTCTCTAGGCGAACTACGTGTGGTTGTTGCAATTGAAGTTCGGCCGAGTCCTCGATAGTGACAATGCGTTCGTCGGAAGGGATAAAACCAGATAGCGCATTTAGCAGCGTCGTCTTACCGGCCCCGGTACCACCTGAAATCACAATGTTGAGACGGGCACGTACACACATTTCGAAGAGGATGGCTATCTCTTTTGTGAGAGCGCCGTTCTCGATTAGTTGCGGGATCCTTAGGGGATCGGTACCGAAGCGTCGAATCGATAGGACGGCCCCATCTAACGCAAGTGGTGGAATGATAGCGTTGACACGCGAGCCATCTGGTAGCCGAGCGTCCACCATCGGTTGAGCTTCATCGATCCTTCTCCCGACCGTTGAGACGATCCGTTCAATCACACGCATCAGGTGGTCATTATCTTTGAAAGCGATGGACGTCTTTTCAAGTTTGCCACGACGCTCAATGTAGATACTCGAATATGAGTTGACGAGAATGTCGGAGATAGTTGGATCGCTCAGGAGCGGTTCAAGGGGCCCCAGTCCAAAAAGTTCGTGATGTACTTCACTTACCAGACGATCTCTTTCAACTGTTGAGATTGGGGCGTTCTCGGCCAGCAGCAAGCCTTCCGCCAGTCGCGATACTTCAGCGTGCACGCGGTCCGGCGCAAGCGTGTTGAGCTTGGTCAAATCCATACGGGTGATAATTGCACGGTGGAGACGGGCTTTTAGCTCTTGAAAATTCTGATTCGCATGCAGAGAGGTTTCAAGAGCAGCTGCAGTGCCGTCACCGTTGGAGTCTTTAATGAATCTTTCTCGAAGTGCCATTGGATTCCTTTAGGTTCTAAACGCTCAATAGCCTGTTTTAGCCAGACTTAAGCCTCGCTCAGGTTTGTTAACAGGTCCAGAGATTCTGGAGAATTCGATCGACCAAAAACAGATCGAAGCGACCTCTGACGAGGCTGCGGGGAGGCAGTGTGGCTGTTACCGCCAACAAGGGCGGCGATCCTTTTGATCTCTGTAGTGATTTTTGAAGATGGATCGCTTTCAACTAACGGTCGACCAAGGTTGATCGAGTCCATCACTTTTCGGTAATCATTTGGTACAAAGCCGATAAACCGCTCTCCCAAATGCGACTGAACCTTCTGTAACTCAACATCAATGTTCTTACTCCAGCGATTTACAACCACATGGATCTTCTCGCGCGGGTAGTTCAACCGATCGAATACTTTGAGAGCTCGCTTCGCACTGCGAATCCCTGGAATATCGAGCGTGAGCAAAACGAGAATGTCGTCTGCCAGGTCAAGCGCCGCCACGGTTATCGGATCAAACGCATGTGGCAGATCCATAACGACGTACTCGTAGCGCTGGGTAACAAGATGAAGCATTTCAGTGAGATCCTCAGGTCTGATTTCTTCAGCTTCATGAGCTTCCGATGGCGCAGCAAGTAGCGAAAGTCGATCCGAGTAAGGAGAAATCAAAGTGCCAATCAATGAGCTGTCAAGACGGCCGAGATTTCTTACAAAATCCACGACAGAATATTTGGTGTCCTTACCAAGAAATGAAGCTACGTCGCCAGCTTGAAGGTTGAGATCCATTAGCAACGTGTTCTGGCGCATGGCAGCAGCGAGGTTCGTGGCGAAAAAAGACGCCCCCGCGCCGCCCTTTCCCGAGAAGACCGCAACCGTACGGCCCTGCTTATTCGTGGTGTCGTCGGAGCTAACGCAGAACTCGGCCGTTCTTTCGAGAACAGTTTTGAATTCATCAGGATCGATTGGCAGTTGCAGAAACTCACGCGCTCCAGCTCTCATGCTCCCAATGATTAATGCCGGTGATGCTTCTCGAGCGGAGGTGATAATGGCTGTAGCTGGTCGCACTGCTATCAGCTTCTTGATAAGCGTAAAAGTGTTTTCCGTCGTCTCGCCGTCACAAACAATGATGACTGCGGAGGGTCGGAGTCGAGCAGTGTCGGCGAGCAGTTGAGTTGCGTTTTGGCAAGTGGTAACTACGCGAGCACTTGCCGTTTTCGTTAGACAGTCACCAATCTCCTTGACGCTGTCAGCATTGCTTCCCATTGTGATGAAAGTTAATACCTGCATGATCTTTTGTTTCGTCCTGGTTCTCGATTTCCAACCAAAAGCCTTGTTCGTTAACTCTCAGAACCTTGTCTAAGAAGGACTCGCGCCAGCACTCTCGCCATTAAGGGTGGTGCGAAAGGGAGGCATAGTGATGGTTTGATTGATTCCCGGTACCTTAAAGATGAAGTCGTAACCGGTGATGCTGACCGAGACAGTGCCGGAACCCACTCCAAACGACGAATACTCTATGCAAATATTTGAAGCCTGCAGATCGCTCACGAGTTTCGAGCCCGTACCAGCGGCGTTTCCGTAAAGCGCATAGTTCTTAATGGCTGTCACACTTGGTCCAGTCGTATCGCAGCCGTTAGTTGTGCGGAGCGAACTTCCCGCTGGTGATGTTGCCGCCTGAGTAGCGGCATAACGCGCTGCTCGTCGGGTTGTTTCGACTAGAGCGCTGCGCGTAAAGAACAAAACACCGCCAGCGATTACCATGATCAGCAACAAGAAAAATGTTGCGGCGGCAAGCGCGAACTCAAGTGTGGCGGTTCCGCCTTCGTCGATAAGTATGTCGTTGGTTTTCATCTATAAATACTCCAACGGCGTTACGGCATGTAGCGGTTTCGTGTCGATGCCGTAAGTGAAAAATAGAATGTGGAGCTCGATTTACCAGTCAGATTGGCGATATTGAACACTCCGGGTTGATAAGTGAAATTCTGAATTTCTACCTTCACGTATTTCACGACGTCAGTGCTAACCGGCAAGGTGACAACTACATTGCTCGTTGCTAGTCCAGTTACAAGAGGAGTCTTGTTGGTGCAGTCGATATATCCGCAAACAACTAGATTTTGGCCTTTCAGTTTTGCGGCAGCTACCGTTGCTGGAGTGGCGGATCTAAGATCTCGTTGAACCGAAAGATAACGAGCTCCAACGTCAGTAGCCTTTGACAAAGTCGTGTACGTGTAAAAGAGGCGACCTATCTCTGCAGTGCCAGCAAATAACAGCAGCAACACCGGAAAGACGATCGCCAATTCGATCATAGAAGATCCTTCTTCCCGTCGAAGTGTCCTGGCCAGGGACTTTATGCAACCCCTCAGGTATTTCACGACATTCACCTCATTTGTAAAGCACGGGAATGGTTAGACTTGAACCAGCCGATACCACGCCGGTACCGCTACCCGTGTTGGCTTTACCTACGTACTCGACAGGCATGGATCCACATCCAGGAGTATTTGAGCAGTTTCCTTGAGGAACGGGCGATTGCGCTTTCAGGAAGAAAACTCCCCATGCAAGTATGTTCGTCGTGTAGGCGGGGTAGGTGCCTGGCGCTATGATGGGAGCAACGATCATTCGTCGATCATCCTGGCCTGGTTGATGAGACTGACCCGGAGGCGTCACGGCAGTTCTGTTTTTGTACTGCGTCGCAGTGATGTTCTCCTGAACATTGCTGTCTGGTGGAAATGTTTGCCAGTTGCTTGAACTGATAGCCCCGCCGTAGCCGTTCTGATAAATATCGAATCGCGTATTCAACCCATCGCCGGCGTTTCTTGGGCCATTGTTTTGGTTTGAACTTGGTGTCATGTTTATGTTGTCACCAAGTGCCTTGCAAAAGTTTGGCAGACCTGCCGTCAACTGAGCGGTTTCCCCGGTCCCGTTACCGTTAATTGCCGGCACTTCTAAAATGATGAACTCTTTGTCGTTGAGCACAGCCTCATTACCCGTCCCCTGATTAAACGTCAGCGACATTAAAGTTCCTGGGGTTGGGCTGGGATCGGCCAGCGCCACTGCAGCTGGAAAGAAGTCGCAGATCCCACTCAGCCCTGCTGACATACCGGCAACGGCTGTGCGAGTCTCCGCATGGGACGTACCCAGAGCAGCGATCGCGAAAAATATGCTGGTGGAATCCGATGCAGTTGTTACTTTAACGAAGCGTATTGTCGTTGGAGTGACCTTTGCGTCTGCGGCACTAAGATAGGGATCGTCATTAAGATTTACGGCGAATTGGACTGACGCTATGGTGACGTTGTTTTTAGCAAACCCCCTCGTGTTTACGATCTCAGTCGCTCTCGCGACTGCATCATCAATACCACCCGTTCCCTGGTTTAGTTCGCGAGCTGCCGTCAGGGCGGCAGCGTCGGCCGCGTTCTGCAACTCAGTACGCATCATGTAGATGCGCGAGATATCGATACACAACCCCACCATCAGAAATAGAAGGCTCATGAACAGCGTAGTCATAACGATTACCGAGCCGCGCTCGTCTTTTCTAAAATGGGGTTGTTTATCTGTGTACATGATTTCTTCCTCTAGACTCTATGCTCGTTAGGGAGTTTTTGGTTTGTCGCTCGATTGAACCGCGGAGACCGCTGGAGTTGGAGTCTTGTTGCCTTCACCGTTTGACTCAGGCGTTGTTGGTTTCTGAGTCGCAGCAGGCTGAGTTGTTGCAGGTGTTGAAGTCGCACCCGAGTTGATGATGAATCCGCTTGGACCAGTGACGGCCCCGGTACCCGTGGGCTCGACACCAAGCAGCGAACCGTTTTTCAAGTTTTCTACGTTCGGAATACGCGGAAGATCATCTCGGTTCACAGGCTTAACCATCTGCGCGGTTACGATGAACATGAGTTCACTCTCATTCCGTTGAAAACTCTTGGAGCGGAAGAGATTGCCAAGGATTGGTACGTCTCCGAGACCAGGAACCTTTGACAGGGTTTGTGTTTCGCTGTTATCAAGCAAGCCTGCAAGGGCAAAGCTTTGACCATCGCGTAGCTCAATTCCAGTCTTCGCGCGCCGCGTGCGAAGCCCGGGAATGATGAAGCCGTCGAACCTTACGCCATTGGCGAAGTCCAATGTGGAAACTTCAGGCTCCAACTCTAAACGGATATGATCTTCGTCAATAATGGTTGGTTTGAAGTTCAAACGCACTCCGTATTCTTTAAAAACTATGCTGACCGTTCCGAGTCCTGCCGCGCCACCTTGAACGATAGGCACTGGATACTCGCCACCAGCGAGGAAGCTGGCTTCCTGACCATTCATCGCAATTAAATTTGGTTCAGCCAGGGCTCGTAACGCTCCTGACTCTTGCATTGCGCGAATCATGGCGAGCGCATTACCACCCATTACGAAGAGGTTGAGCGAACTACCAAGCGCTCCCTGCAGCACGCCGTTCGTAACACTCGAGAGTGAACCCGGTCCAGCACCACTGTTAACATAACCGCCGGAACCCGGACTCGATTGGTAGGCGTACGAGGCACCCAACTCACGCATTCTTTTGCGGCTGACTTCAGCAACACGGACCATTAGCTGAACCTGGGTTGCGTCTCTAACCGGTGATTCGAGAAGGTTGACCGTCTTGAACCCCGCTGCCTGGACCACGGCGTCGGCCGACGCCGCAACCCTCGGATCGCTGACCTGGCCGGATAAGACTACTGACCCGTTTGCTTGACTCAACCGAATGTCGTCCTTTGGAAACAATGCGTGGATCTGCGAATCAATTAACGAGAGGTTCGTACGCACATAAACGTCGAACACTAGAAAGCGCTGTGTGCCCTTTTCCCAGGCGATGAAATTGATTTGGCCAAACGCTTTTCCATTAACAACGACCTGGTTACCGGCAACGAGTACCGCTTCCGCTATTTCGGGGTTGGAAACGGAAAAACGCTCGATCGGGTGATCGAACGTGATTAACTTCGACTGCCCAACCAGAACATTCACTGGGACAACTTCCTTCGTCCCGAAAGCAGCGTTGGTGCTTTGGTCCTGCGCTAGCAACGGCGCCGCGCAAAGCAAAAGAGTCGCGACGATGGCGACGAAGTGAAGTGAAGAACGCGACTGCATAAATTTTGCTCCTTGATATTCGGAAAAATGCTTTTGTCTAAGCGGGCAACTGTTATCGGCACAAGCCGGCAGTGCGCTCACTTCTACGGAACGTCGACCTCTCGTCGTTTTGAACCTTCTATTAATTCGACCGACTTGCGCGAAACCGGTTGCGCAGTCGCAACGGGTTTCGCAGTGTTCTGCACCCCTACGCTGCTGATGCGTTTGATGCTCGGTCTAAACGGTGGCTTGAGTGTTTCCAGCGTCTTCTTCTCGCTGCTTGTTGGGCCTGGATCTGGAACGACCCTTTCACCACCGAGTAACGAAGCCTTATTGGCTCCATTGGTCTCGGCGTCTTCCTGATCGCCGTAGTTGCGCATTACAAGTTGCAACTTTCCTTCGTTGGCAGCGAGTACCAGCTTCTCTGCCTGCTTGGGTGTGACCTGAAGCGTGACAGCCTTGGAGTCAGTTGGTTGTCGTTGATCCGTTGGGGAATCGATCTTGGCCCCACTGGCGAGTACCTTGATGTTTTGCAAGACGATCTTTGAGATTGGTCCACCGGCTGCCTCGTTAACATTGACAGGAGTAATGACAGCGACGATGTCAACGAAAGATCCTGGCATTACAAAACCAGAAACGCCGACGACGTCGTCGACTTTCACGGTCATTGCCCGATAACCTTCAGGGATAACGGCATTTAGTCCGGCGCCAATGCCCTCGGGGGCCAATTTCATGTTGGTAATAGGCTCACGCACGCCAATCGGGGTGATCGCGACCCTCCCGACAATCTCCTCGACTTTGCGGAAAGCTCCTACGGGTGCTGAACCGTTAGGAATGGGAGCGAGTCCAAGTTGCTCAACAGTAATCTTTGCGCCAAGTGGTATTTCAACTTTCGCGACCACCACGTTGTTCAGGTCTTTCGTATAGGCTTGAACATTGGCCAGGTAACGAGTTACCAGTAGCACAGCCAGCAGGCCGCAAATCACAGCGCCGGTGAGCGCGAGTATCAAACGTTTGTTACGCATAACCTAAATTCTCCATTCCAAATTAAGTGCACCACTCTCCTGAATCTCAGGAGTGAAACAACATGAATGCGAGCAAACTTCCAAAGCAGATTGGTACCGCGTAAGGAAGCGTGTAGCTTCGATCCGAAGGGATATCGAAGCGCGGAACTTTTTGACCGGGCAGCAGCCCATAGAAGAACTGCAATACACCGAACATGGTCGTTCTTGCTCGTCCTGCATGGACCATCTTGCCAATCGCCAGGAGGGCTCCGGTGATTGCTACGACCAGCAGCATCGGAAGTACAAGGGCGATTCCGTTTACGGCTCCAATAGCAGCAAACAGTTTGACGTCACCTGCTCCCAGAGTCCCGAAAATGTGGAAAAAGAACATGAGCGCAAATGCGAGTCCGAAACCTTCGAGGCTAACTAACAATCCCTGGGTTCCACCGAAGAAGGAATTCACTGCTATGCCACCTAACAACATAACCAAGACCAACTTGTTGGGTATTCGGCGATAGCGGACGTCCATATAAGTAATGACTATTGCCATCGGCACTAACAGCAAAAAGATGGCGAAATTCTGAGCGGATGGCATTAGCAAGTCTCCGTGTCGACTTCCTTGCTTACCAAGGAGGTGTCTTTTTGAATTTGCGATAGGGTCGACGGGCCATGGGCCAACATTTGGCCGTAAGCCCGTCGAGCCTATGAGGAGGCGACTAGTTCTGAGCTGCCGCGTTTTGCAGGCGATTCTGCAGGGTTGCTTTCCAGGTGCCGCTGGTCGCGTAAATGGCTACAGCAACGAGTGCGATGAGGCCGGCGATGACGGCATATTCCAACGTTTCCATACCGCTCTCATCATTTAGAAAGTTCTTGATTCTCTTCATTATCATTCTCCTTATTGGGGTTCTTATTTGGTTTACACCGGAATTGTGGCGTCATCCCAGGCATCCTGAGAGGAGCGCTCCTGCCGATCACGGCAACAATTTCGGATACTTGTCTTGGGCAATGCCTATGCCAATCTTCAAGATTGTGAGGTCGGCGTTGGCTTGGTGAGATAAATAGTTGACAACCATCCATCGTTGCTTCACTTAAGGTCAGCGCTCTTTGCGAGTGGACTATTAGACCCGATGCCAAGAGTTCTGTTGTGCAGGTTCAACACTGCTCATGTGCGAGCAGTTGTTGCAGGGCCGTCTAACCAAAAGCGATTCTTTATGATGGATATTGATGTGAGGGGTCGAGTCTTGCTTGATGGGTAGTGCGGTGGGGATGTGGAACTTACTTGTCTGCCCAATTCAATAGATTGACGCATTCAGAATAAGGCAAGTGCTCGCTAGCGAGCAGAAACGGAAAGAAATGATCTTGTGTTTCGTCGCATTCTTTGCAGACCACGGCGGTGCGAATATTGCTAAGCTTTGCAGCGTTATGGCTATACTTGCTCTTTCTCTTGGGCGATCGTCTCATGCCTAGCGGACCGGACCTGTATCTGTACCGATCTCCATGCACTACGTACTGGACTCGCGGATTTGGCGCTCACGTGATGAGCCAGTTAGCGCGCGCCCTTCGTCTTGCCGAGCTTGTCGAAATTCAGAGTGTGGCTGACTCAATAGCCTAACTCGGAGTCTGGTTGAACTCTATGAGGATCAGCTGGTAGCTGTGCCCCATTGTTCTTAGATAGGTATCATCATATTTGTGCTACCTGAGAATCAGTCAATACCCTACTATGAATTCACTGAAGGTGCCTCAAGCGCACAGCCCTACGAAATCCGATCCAAATCTTCTCACGGTCGTTTCAAGGTCAGACCTTGCATCCCCACGAATCCTGATGGTTTTCGTGTGCATGCTTCTCATTTTCGCAGGTGCCGCTCAACCGATTACGGACACAGATTTTTGGTGGCACCTTCGAACGGGGCAGTACATCGTTGAGACTAGGAGCATTCCTCACACAGACATCTTCTCATCGATCAAATTCGGTAGTGAGTGGATTGCACATGAATGGTTATCAGAAGTGGCCATGTTCGCAATCTGGAAACTGACGGGTTTTATAGGATTGATCGCCTCATTTGCTCTGATTGTCACAGCAGCATTCGTAATTCTTTATCGGCGATGTGTTGTACGTTCCGTTCACCCCTACGTTGCGCTTTTTGCAGTCTTGTTTGGAGCAGTTGCTTCCATTTCAACTTGGGGAGTTCGACCACATATCTTTTCCGTGCTGTTTGCCAGTAGCTCTATCGCCGTCTTGGAGAGCTTTGCTCGACGGGAAATGGGCATCGCGATCTGGTGGCTTGTTCCCTTAATCGTCATTTGGACAAATGCTCACGCGGGCTTCGTCATTGGACTTGCGTTGATAGCTCTAAGCATCGTGGGACTCTTGGCGGATCGGCTTCTGCTCTCCGAGGAACGACACGCTGATGACTGGAAACGCGTGTGGACTCTGGTTTTTTTGCTGGCAGCTTGCATTGCAGTGGTTGTGTTCAATCCTAATGGTACTCGCCTATTCACTTATCCATTGGAGACTCTAACTTCACCCGCAATGATGCGTTACATCGAAGAGTGGAGATCCCCCAATTTTCACGAATTACGCTTCCAAGGCCTTTTGCTGTTGTTAATAGCGACATTCAGCGCGCTAGTCCTTTCAAAGAACAAGATACGCCCTCGTGACCTGATCATGCTGGCCGCCACTACTTGGGCCACGTTGAGATCGGCGCGAAATGTTTGGCTCTTTGTCCTGGTAGCGGTACCTCTTTTTGCCGAAGCCTTCTCGTCCTTTATCTGGACTTATTTTCCTTTGCGGGCTTCTGATCTTGCCGAACAGCGTAAATCTGGTGCTGCGGCTCGCGGCCAAGCCTATGCAAACGCGACGATACTCCTGTTATGTGTGATTTTAGTTGGACTCGGAGTGCGGCGAGCTGCAAATCGTCAGCCGATTGTAGAAGCAGAACAGTTCCCAATTAATGCGATTGAGTTTCTCAAATCAGAGAGACTGGCCCAACCTCAATATAACGAATATGAGTGGGGAGGATATTTGATTTGGAAACTGTATCCCCAATACAAAGTTTACATCGATGGTCGCGCAGATGTGTATGGGAACAAACAACTCGAAGTTTTCTTTAATGTACATGAGGGCAATCTTGGATGGCGTGATGTTTTAGATCGCGACAATATAAGAACCGTTTTTGTTAGACCAAGCATTCCACTAGCAAGTTTGCTTCGATCGAACGAAGATAGTTGGGAAAAAGTATTTGAAGATAAGCAAGCTGTGATTTTTCGTCGACGATAAGAGTGGGGAGTCAAATAAGCAGATTCAATACGTGAGACATCTCAACAAATCCAACGTCACTCACACTTGTCACTTGTAAACAACGATATCGGTAAAGTAAGTCGAGGAGCCAAGACATTGCCGTCCTTGGCCGGTTAGTTTTCCGAAGTTTCTGGCAAGCCTGCGTTCGATGAATTGATCAATTTCCGGATGTAGCCCACGAAAAACAAAAATTCGTTGTTCGCTGTTGTTGGTCTTCGTTCTTAGTAGGCCTGCCAGTAGTTGATCGGCTTCAGTCTCAAGCTCGAGCTGGCGCTTTGGATCTCTAAAATTTCCCTCGTAGCCTGGATGTTTGTCGATGTCTTTAGGAAAACTCGATTCAATGACGTCTTTCCCCACGGAGATTTGCTTTAGGTAATAGTCTATTGGCATTCGCGTTAGGCTAGTAAAAAGAATCACATCCCCCTCATGGACCACCTCATTCAAATAGCTTGCGATGACTCGGTTATCGCAACTTCCTGACTTCTCATGAGATATTGCGAATCCCACGACCGTAAACAGGATCAAAGCTGCCGAGAGCAAATAGTTCGCGAGTTTGGGTGTAAACGCCCCGACGCTGAGTGCGAAGACTGGAAGGCCGATAATAGCGAAGCGCGGGTTGAAGATCGGTTTGAACTGTGAGAGTAAGATTGGAATAATTACGGCGCACGCAAGCAGTGTTAGAGGAAGTTGTGCACGCATTACTTGAGACTTAAACGACGGAAGTCGGTAAAAATACTTCCAGCAAATAAAGGCAATCAACGGTACCAACAACCAAAACGCCCCGCCATAAAGAAAGAGTAACTCACTCACCTGAGGCAGTCCCGGCTTTTTGAGCCAAGCGAGACCTTCTTCAGACTTTGATATTTGTCTCAGGAGGACTGGAGCCCAGAAAACAGCATAGGGAATAACCGATACGATACCCGCTAACAGAAACCGCTTTAGTTTCTCGGATTGAAAGAAAAAAATCTGAAATGCTCCTTGTCCGAATAGAACGAAGAAGAACGCGACGTGGGTAAACGTTCCCATTACGTTGATCACCACGTAAGCAACAAACAGTAATGTTGAGTCAGAACTTTTTGGTTGAAATTGCAAGTAGAGCCAGGAAGACAGCACCGTCAGTAGTGCGAGCAAGGCGTACATGCGAGCGAACTGAGCTGAGAGGATGGCGAGCGGACTACACATATAAATAGCGGCGCTCATTAAAGCCGTGCTTTGATCGGTGAGACGTTTTCCTAATTGATATACAGAAAAAATCGTTAGTAGGTAGAAGAGACCCGATAGTGATCTGACAGTTCTTTCTGCCTGCCCCAGCCAACGAATCCATTGATGTAAGACGAGGAAATAGAGTGGTGGATGAACATCCGCTTTCAGAGTAGCTAGTACACTCTGATAGTCAGCTGAAGACGCAGTTACGCTCCATACTTCATCGGACGAGTAGGCAGAGTCTGAGTTGAGCGAGGCGAAGAATACCGAAAACACTAGCAAAAGGAGAAAGGGGACAACTCGACGCGGAGCGGTGATGGTTTGTAGAAATGATTTAAGAGCACTCATAATCGGAGTTCTAATCGGCAAAGGACGAGATCATTCGTTGCTTCGCAATCGTACGCCGTATACCACCGATTGATATTTTGCAGTTTGGAATCACCGGACGCGACGAGGTAATGAAGTGGATAGCGCCGCGCTCGGTCGGGGTTGAAGGAGCTACAGTATTCCGCAAACGTTCGAGCCTCCACTTCTATTTCATCCGCTGTAATCGATCTATTTTGCGAGGTTAGATGTTGGGCTTCGCGCTCGAATCCAAACAGTGCGCTGGAAACCATGTAGTCTCTGGCAGTTAATAACTTCCGCAAAGTGTCGGGATTGACATCCGAGTAATAAAGGTATTGATAAAATCGTTCCTTTAGTTCCGCCTTTGTGACTCCAGGAAATACCGCCATGTGAGCCGCCCACAACTGTGGTAGAGGTGCCAATGTGGGCAGGCTATCTCCAAATCGAGGGTTCAGAGAGATGACTATTCCGGGAGACGTTTGCGAAGCTTGCTTCAAGTGTGTAGCGACAGCGACATTGCGGTCCCGAAACAGATTATCGTCCGACGCAGCTCGAGTAACTGCCGTCAAATTCATGCTCGAATAGACCATTGAAAATATGGTTAGCGCCAACATAAGTGTTGGTGAGATTGCTGCCCGTGACAGCACACCCGACGTGACAAACGATTGCCATAAAAGCATGAGCGCAATCAGGACCATGTAGCTGGTTACAAATTGCTCGTAATGGAAAGCCTGGAGTGACCGCCCAGTTACGATCTGCTGATTAAATATCAGAATGGGTGTAATTAGTAGGGAAAGAGTGAATAAATTGGTCTCATCGCGCACTGATATCCTTTTCTTAATAGCAAACCAGATCATCACCAACACCAAAGCGAAACATAAGACTTCTGAAGGACGAAACAAATCAGGGGCGTGAGTCAAAACGAGGGCCTGGACGTGGTCCATCTCTGGCGCGCGGCGCGAAAGCAAGATAACGTAAGGAACAGCTGCGCAAAGGACAATTCCAAAGACGATTGAAAAAAAGTAAAGGCACCTTCGCCAAACAGTTGGACGAAAAACCGTCCAACAAATTCCAACGCATACTAGCCAGGCGATCGCAGCGGTCCACAGGAAGAAATACGAAAACATCAGGATGGCTACACATAAACCTGCGCAAATGGCCTCTGTGGGAGACCGCATAGGCTTAGTTAAAGGACGCCATGTTAGAGCAAATAAGACCAAGAAAAAGGGGAACGGAATGGCCGGCACGTAGCGACGCAGGAACGTCAGATAGGCCCAGGCATGCGTGGATCCTAAAAAAGCGGCACCGATTGGGCCTTCGGCTGAAACCAACGAAGGCAAACACAGAACTGTGACCACTCCAACTGCCGACAATTCACTATTTTGCAAAACTTGTGTGAGTAGCCAAAAGAGTGCTAACGACGCGAGGATTGAAGCTATCGGATTTAAGAGGACAAATACGGACGATGCTGAGAGGTGCAAGAGCCTTGCAGGGACGGCTGCTGCATAAGCCGGTAAAAATTGGATCGAAAACAGACTTTCGGACAAAGGCGCCGAAGGCTCATATTCGGCTTGAATGTATGGATTACAATTACGCGCGTTTCGGTCGATGATGGCTTGGAGGTATGCCGAATAAGCGACTTCATCAGTATCCACAAACGCGTACGAACCGGCCCAAGATCTACCTTGTTGAATTAGAAGGTAGATCTGTGGATAAAGACTGAGCAGCGTTACAGCTAACGCAGCAATAACTCCCCACTTCCACTGGATCTTCATCTATGGAGTTGGCGATTCACCATCTTCGTCACAACGCTGAACATGAGACACGGAGCGAAGGGCGGAATTCAATCAGCCGCCCTTTCTTCAGGTCTAAAGGGTGTTTAATTCTGAGCAGCTGCATTTTCCAAGCGATTTTGAAGAGTGGCTTTCCAAGTCCCGCTCGTTGCGTATATAGCCACTGCTACAAGTGCGATTAAACCTGCAATAACCGCATACTCGAGAGTCTCCATACCGCTTTCATCATTGATAAAATTTCTTAGGTTTGTCATGTTTTCTGCTCCTGACAATAGGGTTTAAATTTTCCCAAGCGACTGCAAACTGGGCACAGTTTCAACCGAAGGGTCGTGTTCAAGAAAGTTCTTGCCACTGATTTATCCGAAGATTTGGCAACCGTTGTGCCGCGACAGACAACAAGGAATAGAACAATCTGTTGAGAGCATGTAAATCATACGTACAAAGCCATTTAAGATAGATTTGAGTTGTAGTGACTGATGAGGGAAAAACACGAGCGTCTCTCAATTGGCTGCTCGCTAGCGAGCAGTTGTGTCGATAGGGCATTGGCTGGTAAGGCTAAGGCTTGGTACGCCGAAGTCTCTAAAACGATATCAATCCCATACCGTTCCCAACTGAGAGACGCTGAAACCGACCGAATAAAAAAGAGAACTGTTTGACTGCGTCGACATATTTTGCTACCAAGCGTAAAGTGAAATTCTTGAGACCTCGTTAACTCTAGAGCCTAGTCTCGTTTAGTAAGGTGATAGAGCGTGTAAGCTCCGACTCTAATCTCCTGGTCCCGAACATACCATCGATCCAGATTCGAAGAGTCGAATTGACTACTATTTTCGGCGATTACATAAGTCAGAGGATATTTTCTTACTCGCTCTAGGGAAATTGTTCTAGAGAACTCTTCGTATTGATCCATCTCTCGCGTGATTTCGTCTGGACGAATTGCTTTGAAGTTTGATTCTAGAAAAGTTACGACTCTTTCGGGTCCAAAAATGGTTACCTTGGCGAAGTGCGAAAAGAAGCGGTCATTCACCGAGTCACTAAGAAGTTTACCCACATAATCCGAACTACGTCCGCAAAAGTAAAGATGCAGGAAGAGACGTTCAGTTCGATCCTCGACGCTCAAGTCCTGAAAGGACACAGCGCCTGGAGCTAGCAATGATGGTTGCGGTGCCCATGTGGGAAGGATGGTCGATATTCCATAAGTCGGTGAAAACACATTTGCGTTAGTCTTACCATGCTCAAGCAAATCCTTCCAGGTTCCATCTTGAGTGGCCCTCGTCTTTAATGCCAACAACACCGGAACCATTTCATCATAGAGAGTTGCGAGCTCCGAGTTAGCGTGGAACTGCAACTCCACTTCGACAGCTGCCCACAAGATACAAAACGCAACCACCAACATGGCGGTTCGCCGTCGCATCTTCAGCGTAAGCAAGTACATGGTAAACACCACAGCCAAAAGGACAACATAGTTTCCAATAAAGACCTCATAGTGAAATGGCTGGATGGACCTACCAGTGACCACTTGTTGGTTGAAAAGCAAAAGAGGTAACAGGCAAAAGGAAAACGTAAAAATTGTTTCCGGTCGTTTGATCGAAACCCTACTTGCCCGTATTCCCCACACCAACACCAAGACGCAGCAGATACCGAGTACTTCCGTCGGTCGCAAGAGATCTGGACGATGGGTGTACGTCAAAACTTGAGTATTTGTTATTGAGGATGGAAGGTGTGAAAGCAGGTAGGCGTAAAAAAGGAAACCCAAAAAAACTGGGAAACTCCCAATTGCCAAAGTCAACAAATCTTGCTTTCGATTTTCGCCCAAGACAGTCCATAAACAAAAAAAGCAGACGACCCAAGCTAGCGCTCCGGTCCAC
>Ga0097621_100001151_pt1 | contig 18371 bp, 10 predicted proteins | sample KBSMisM72_FD_73165 | JGI IMG/M metagenome (GOLD analysis project Ga0097621, IMG submission 73165) | Miscanthus rhizosphere microbial communities from Kellogg Biological Station, Michigan, USA - KBS Miscanthus M7-2 (version 2) (version 2) | ecosystem: Host-associated > Plants > Roots >... | reverse complement strand
ACCATGATCTTGTTGCTCTTGTCCTGCGCGGCGGCCCGCTTCTCGAGCAGGCCCTGCCCGAGGCCCAGCCCGAGCAGCAGGGCGGCGAGCGTCGAACCGATGTAGACATTCCGTCTCATATTTGCCTCTCTGTCACGCCGCAACCACGAAACGGCACGAAAGCCACGAAACACACGAAGAAAAAGGCTTGGTCTTTTTCGTGTATTTCGTGTCATCGGCCGTCATGGTTTCGCGCGCTTCGTGGTGATCGTTACTTCTTCACGAACTTCTGGACGCGCTTGCCGTCGTAGGTTTCGCCGGTGTAGACGTTGCCTTTCGAGTCGACCGCGACGCTGCCGACGCCGTAGAACAGGCCGGGATAGCGTCCGCCGTCGCCGAAGCGGCCGATCTGCTCGAGCGACGCGCGATCCAGCATCCAGATCGTCTTGTTGTGGCCGTCGGCGACGAACAGCACCTTCTGATCGGGCGAGAACGCCACGTCCCACACCGATCCGTCGCCCTTGGTGTCTTTCGCGACGTAGGCTTCCTTCACGAAAGTGCCGTCCTTCTTGAACACCTGGACGCGGTTGTTCTGGCGATCGCAGACGTAGACCATGCCGTCCTTGGACAGCTTGACGCAGCTGATCGTCTTGAACGCCTCACCGTTGCTCTTGAACTCGCGCTTCAGCGAGCCGGAGCCGGCGTCGAACACCGCGACGCGCCCGTGCCCGTCGTCGGCCACGTACAGCTCGTTCGTCGCATCGTCGATCGCCACGCCGAACGGCCGATCGAGACCGCTGATGCTCGACACGTACTTGCCGGTCTTGTCGAACTTCAGCACCGCGGTGGCGGCCGCCGGCGCTGCCGGAGCCGCGCCGCGTCCGGCCGCTGCCGGAGCACCGCCTGCGGCCGGAGCACCGCCGCGGGCCGCGGCGCCGGCTGCGGCGGGCGCCGGTCCGCGCCCGCGCGCGGGCGCCAGCGACGTGGGCCAGAGGCCGCTGCCGACGTACACGTTCCCGGCCTTGTCGACGGCGATGCCCGATGGATCATGCGGCCAGTCGAAGCCCTTCATGTCCTTCGGCTCCCAGCTGTTGAGGAGGGTGCCGGCCGCATCGAACTCGAGGATCTGCGGCGCGGCGAAGCAGCACGAGCTGCCCCACGGCTCGAGCGCCGGCCCCTTCTCGTTCGTCTGCAGCGAGTCGACGCCGCGGTGCACGACCCAGATGTGATCCTGCGCGTCCACGGTCACGCCGGTCACCGCCGCGAGAATCCACGCTTTTTTCTGCGGGAACGGTTTCGGCCACAACGGATCCACGACGACCGCCGGTGCGGTGGCCTTGGCCTGAGCCGCCAGCGTCACGAACGTGGATGGGCCGAGGCCCGCCGCGGTGATGAGCGCGAGCAGGCTCCCACCAATGCAAACAGCACGCTTCATGCGACTTCCCCTCTGTGCAATAGCGAACGAATGGCGGCCAACAAGATTGTCGGCGGGGGAAAGTATACGGCGGGAAGGGACTGGGGACTAGGGGCTGGGGACTAGATCGACGGAGCTGGGAACTAGGAGCTGGGCGCTGGAGGTTCGGGTTCCGTAGCCCCGAGTCCCCAGCACCTAGCTCCTATAGTGCGTTCAGTGAGTCGTTTTCGTCGGCCAGACGGTGCCCTGGTTGGGCTTGGTCACGGGGCCGAGACCCTTGTACACAAACTTTTGCAAACGCTGGCCGCGGTACGTCTCGGTCGTGTAGACGTTCCCCTTCGAGTCGGTCGCGATGCTGTGCACGGCGTAGAACTGGCCGGGCTGGCGGCCGCCGTCGCCGAAGCTGGTGAGCTCGGTCAGCGACGCGCGGTCGAACACGCGGATCTTCTCGTTGGCGCCGTCAGCCAGATAGAAGTACTTCTGCGCGGGGTCCTTCGAGAACGCGATGTCCCACACCGATCCGTCGCCGCGCGTCGTCTTGGCGACCTGGGTCTCCTTCACGAACTTGCCGTCCTTCGTGAACACCTGGATGCGGTCGTTCGGACGATCGCAGACGTAGACGTTGCCGTCGTTGGAGGGCTCGGCGCAGTGCACCGGGTTGCGGAACTGCTGCGCGAGCGGCGCCTCGGGGTTGTAGTTCCCGAGCGGCGTGTCGTCCGGCTTGTTGCCGTAGGCGCCCCAGTACCGCTTGATCTTGCCGGTGTCCATGTCGATGACCGCGACGCGGTGGTTGCCGTAGCCGTCAGCCACGTAGGCCTCGTTCGCCTTCTCGTCGAGCGACACCTTCGCGACCTTGTTGAACGCGAACATGTCGTTGCTGCCGGCGCTCGCGTAGGCGAAGCCGAACTGCTTGACGAACTTGCCGTCCTGCGTGAACTTCAGGATGTGGCCGTCCTGGCCGCCGTTGCCGCCGATGAACAGGTTGCCCTTGGAGTCGGGCGTGATGCCGTGGTTCGACTCCGGCCACTCGAAGCCCTGTCCCGGTCCGCCCCACGCGCGGACGAAGTTGCCCTCGGCGTCGAACTCGACGACCGGAGGCGCCGGCACACAGCACTCGGATTGCGGCGGGTTGGCCGCGGCGTAGATTTCCTTCGGCTCGAGCGAGCCGGCGCCGCGGTGGATGATGTAGATGTGATCCTTGGTGTCGACGCCGACACCGATCACGTTGCCGTACACCCAGTGATTGGGCAGCGGCTTCGGCCACATCGGGTCGACTTCGAACCGCGGCGCCTGCGTGCCGCCCTTGGCCTGCGCCTCGGCGGTGCGCTGGAGCGCGCTCTGCGAGAAGCCGAGCGCAACGAGCAGCGCAAGCAAGCCGGTTCCTATCGCGACGTTACGCTTCATAAGAGGTCCTCCATCAGAGACGCGAAAGTATACTACCGGGGGGTGTCAAAAAAACGCGTCCAGCCATCCGCCGCGATCCTGGCGACTCTGCTGTCCGCGCTGTTTGCCGCCGTCTGGGTCGCCTCGCCTGCGGCCCATGACATTCCCAACGACGTCACGATCCAGGCGCTCCTGAAGCCTGAGGGACAGCGCCTCCGGCTGCTCGTCCGTGTCCCGCTCGGTGCAATGCGCGACATGGACTACCCCAAGCCTCGCGACACGACCAACACCGACCTGCTCGACCTGTCGCGCGCGGACGCCACGCTGCGCGACGCGGCGACCCTCTGGGTGTCGGACTACCTCGACCTCTACGAGAACGGCGACCCGCTTCCCGCGCCGGCCGTGGTGGCCGTGCGCGCCGCGCTGCAGTCGGACAAGTCGTTCGCGACCTACGACGAGGCGATCGCCCATCTCACCGCACCTGGGCTGCCGCCGCAGAGCGAGTTCTTCTGGAGCCAGGGGCTGCTCGACGTGCTCTTCGAGTACCCGATCCGGTCCGACCGGTCCCGCTTCTCGATCAAGCCGCGGCTCGCGCGCCTGGGTCTCCGGACACTGACCGTGCTGCGCTTCCTGCCGGCGTCCGGCGGGATCCGCGCCTTCGAGTTTCCCGGCGATCCCGGCCTGGTGCCGCTCGATCCGCGATGGCATCAGGCGGCGCTGCAGTTCGTGAAGCTCGGCTTCGTCCACATCCTCGACGGCCCCGATCACCTGCTGTTCCTGGCATGCCTCGTCATCCCGTTCCGGCGCTTCCGGCCGCTCGTCGCCGTCGTGACCGCCTTCACCGTGGCGCACTCGATCACGCTGCTGGCGGCGGCCTACGACCTCGCCCCGGACGCGCTCTGGTTTCCACCGCTGATCGAAACCCTCATCGCCACGTCGATCTTCTACATGGCGGCCGAGAACATCGTCTTCTCGGCGCCCTCGGCGGTTTTTTCTTCGTCCGGCTCCGCCTTGAAGCGCCGGTGGCTGGTGACGTTCGGGTTCGGCCTGGTCCACGGGTTCGGCTATTCGTTCGGCCTGCGCCAGACGCTGCAATTCGCCGGGTCGCACCTGCTGACGTCGCTGCTGTCGTTCAACGTCGGCGTCGAACTCGGCCAGCTGCTCGTGCTCGTCCTGCTGATTCCGGCGCTCGATCTGCTGTTCCGCTACGTGGTCGCCGAACGCATGGGGACGATCATCCTGTCCGCCATCGTCGGGCACACGGCGTGGCACTGGATGGGCGATCGGTGGGAGCTGCTGCGCAAGTTCACGTTCGAATGGCCGGTGCTCGACGCCTCGTTCTTCGCCGGCGCGATGCGCTGGATGATGCTCGGCGTGGTGGCCGCGGCGCTCTACTGGCTGGTGTTCGGCGTGTTCAATCTCTCCAAAAATCTTAAATCTGAAATCTAAAATCTAAAATCTCAAGTGCCCCGGCGTGCTGCCGAACGCCTTCTTGAACACGGCGATGAAGGCGCTCACGCTCGAGTAGCCGATCTCGAGCGCCACGGCGGTCACCGGCTCACCGGCCGCCAACAGGCGCACGGCGTGCAGGAGCCGCAGGCGCCGTCGCCATTCCGCCACCGTCATGCGCGTCTCACGCACGAACAGCCGCTCGATCGTCCGGCGGCTGGCGCCCGCCTTCCGCGCCAGCACCGCGACCGTGGCGGCGGAGGCAGGCGCGGCCTGCAGCAGCGACGCAAAGCGGAGCGCGCGGGCGTCACGCGGCAGCGGCAGCTGGAGCGGTACCTCGGACACGTCCGTCAGCTGATCGAGGAGCAGGCCGATGATCCGCGCCTGCGAGGGCGTCCGGCGGTCGAGCGCTCCGAGGCGGCTGACGTGCAGGATCAGCTCGCGGAGCAGGCTCGAGACGTTGAGCGTGCCGCATTCGCGCGGCAGCGCCCTGGCGATCCCCGGCGCGAGGTAGAGCGTGCGCACCGACACCGGCGCGAACATCTGTTCGGCGTGCGCGATGCCGGCCGGCACCCAGACCGCTCGGTGAGGCGGCACGATCCAGCTCGCGTCCGCGGTCGAGACACGCAGCGCGCCGGCGGTTGCGTATGTCAGCTGATCCCAGTCGTGGGTGTGGGTCGGCAGGGTGTGGTCGTGAAGCAGCGTGAGAGGCAGCGTCCGCACCCAGACGCTGCCATCGGGCCTGTCCTGCGCCCGTCGAATGGGGCGATGTCGCATTTGCGTTAGAAGTTGGCACTATAGCGCAAGACGGTCACGGCGGCCGGCGCTACACTCCGGCCATGCCGCACCTCGCCCACTTCGCCATCAACGCCAACGACGTCGCCCGCGCGCGTCGGTTTTACGAGCGCGTGTTCGGCTGGAAGTTCAACGCCTGGGGCCCGCCCGGGTTCTATCAAATCGACATGGGCGCCGGCGCGCCGACGGCCGTGCTGGGCGCGCTCCAGGGACGGCGCGAGCTGGTGAAGGGACAGCCGACGATCGGCTACGAATGCACGATCTCGGTCAGTTCAATCGACGACACCGCGAAGGCCGTGCTGGCCAACGGCGGCAAGACCGTCCTGGAAAAGTCGATCATCGTCGGCGTCGGCGCGCTGATGTTCTTTCAGGATCCCGAGGGGAATGCGTTCGGGGCGATAGAGTTCAATGCGGAGGCGGAGTAATGGGCATCACATCTCTATTTTCGAGACTGTGATCGCATTGCCCTTGATCTCGCCGGTGAGCTTGACCGCGTGGCCGGCGTGGGTGGCCAGGTCCTTGTTGTCCTGGTTGGCAATCTGCAACACCTTGCCGTCCACCACCAGCACGTACTTCGATCCGCCGCGGATACAGGCCTGGGTGCAGTCGCGGTCCGCCATGACGCCCTGGCCTTCGGCCGCTTCCTCGTGCTTCGCGCCGCAGGCGCTGTCGCTGATCTTGCCGCTCCAGGTCTGTTCAGTGGCGAACAGGCCGGGGTGAGCGATCAGCAGCGCGGTGGCGAGGATCCATCCCGATTTCTTCATAGCCCACCGATCATAACATCAGCGGCAGCCGAACTCCTGAGCCGCGAAGGTTCTCGCGCGCTCGGCGCGGTCGCGGCGGCCCAGTCGCAGGTTGACCTCGACGGCTTCCGCGGACGCGGCGCAGAAATGGGCGCGGACGATCGGGCATGAGGGGTTCAGCATCGCCCCCTGCGGACTAGATACGACGGCGCACCCCTGCTGGTCGAACCCGCTGCGGTACAGCCCCATCAGCGCCTGCCCCAGCCCCCCATCGTCGGTGACGATCGAGCCGACCATCAACGTGACCGCCGCTTCGTCGGGGCGGCGCCGGCCGAGCAGGGTGTCGGCGGCAAGACGATAGGCGAGCGGCGCCAGCGGATCGAGCTGCCGGGCGCGAGTGGCTGCCTCGAGCGCGCGCGTCGTATCGTCGAGGCCGAGATAGGCGGCCGCCAGCAGGCGGTTGGCGTCGGCTTCAGGCGCGACGCTCGCGCCTGCAAGAGGGGTGCTGGCCGCTTTGATGATGGCGAGGCAACGCTGCAGCAGCGCCAGCGATCGCTCGGCGGCGTGCGCGGCTTCGGCGGCGGCGTTCGTCTCGCCGGCCGTGGCGCGCCGACGCAGGCCGTCCGCCTTGTCGAGATAGTAGGCCGCGGCCTGGCGGTAGTCGTGATACGAGTTCGAGCGATCCGGTACTGGCGACAGCAGCGAGACACTCCGTTCGGCTTCCGCGATCACGCGATCGATGTTTCCGTGAGCGGGATCGGAATCGTACAGCGCCTCGGCCAGCGCGCGGTGGGCCTTTGCGCTGTTGGGCGAGGCTTCGATCGCCGCGGTCCACAACGAGAGGTCGTCCGTCCACGCCGGGTTGCGCAGCCACGTTCGAGACGACATTCCTCCGACGATGAGCACGACGGCGATGACGGCGGCGCGCGGTGAGGCGGCAGAGTGCGCGGCGGCGCTCAGCCCGATCGCGAACAGCGCGATCAGGCCGACCGACGGCAGGTACATCAACCGTTCCGCCATGATGGTCCCGGTGGGAAAGAGCAGGTTCGACGCCGGCAGGAACGTGACGAACGCAAACGCCGCGAAGAAGGCGGCGGCGCCGTTCGCTCTGATATAGGGCGGATCCCGTTGGAGCCGCCAGAGGAGGGCAGCGGCGCACGCGAGCGCGCCGATCGCCGTGCAAGCGATCCAGTCGCCCGCGGCGCCGTGGGCGATCGGGATCTGCGCGTACGAATAGTCGCTCGACAGCGTCGCAGGCCAGACCAGCAGCCAGAGGTATCTCGCCATCACCGCGATCGCAGTCAGCCGCCCGGCGAGGAATCCGGCGCCGACGGTCGGGTTGTCGATGAACGCGAATTCAGCTGGTGGCGCCGACCCGAGCACGGTCGCGCGCTGTGACCACATGAGCAGAAGCGGCAGTCCCAAGGCGACCGACGCCCAGAGCAGCGCCCGCGTGCTTCGGGTGTGGTCCCACCACGCGAGCTCATACAAGACGATGACCGGGACAATGACGACGGCGCTTTCCTTCGAGAAGAACGCCAGCGCGGAGACGAGCGCGACGCCGGTGAACCATGCAGCCCGTGGCCGGCCGGCCGCCGCGCGCCCGTTCAGATACACCAGGAAAGCGCCCAGCACCGCCATCGCCGCCAGCAGATCCGCGCGCCCGACGATGTTCGTCACGGCTTCGGTGGAAAGCGGATGGACGGCCCAGATTGCTGCGGTGGCAAAGGCCACGAAGGTCCGGCTAAAGCCGGACACTACCGGTGACGCGGAGGTCGCGTCCGTGGCGGCGGTCGGCTTCTCCGATTTTCGGTAGTGTCCGGCTTTAGCCGGACCCAGCAGGCGCAGCATCAGCGAGAACACCAGCAGCACGTTGATGGCATGCGCGGCGAGATTGAACGCGTGATAGCCGGCGGCGCGCTCGCCGTTGCCGAGCACGGCGTAGTTGAACAGGTACGTGAGCGTGGTGACCGGCCGGTACAACCCGCTCTCGCCGTACGGCCACCAGTACGAATGCTCGAGGATGAGATCCAGGTTTTCGCGCGTCGCCTGATGCACGCGCGGGTCCTGGAGGATCAGCTGCTTGTTGTCGAACGGAAATCCCGCGGTGAACGAGTTGGAGTACGCCGCGCAGGTGAGGACGATCAGCGCGAGTGCGGCGGCGACACGATGCGTGAAACGCAGGGGAGAGGACGAAGGCAACGGGATCACGAACAGAAAAAACCGCGAAGGACGCCGAGAACGCAAAGAAGAAAACGATTCATTCTCTGCGATCTTTGCGATCTCCGCGGTTTTTTCTTGTCCTCGTCTTCCTCGCTAGCTCAGAACTGGAACCGCAGCGTGAACTGCACCATGCGCATGTTGTTCGCCTGGCTGGTGATCTGGCCGAACGACGAGTTGAGGAACGCCGAGCTCGCCGGCGCTGCCCACTGGACGATGTTGAACATGTTGAGCACCTCGAGGCGCACGTTCAGCGCCGTCGAGCCGCCGGTCTTCACCTGCTTGCTGACCGACAGGTCGACGTTGTTGCGCCACGGCGAGTAGATGCCGAGCGTGCGCGGCGCGTTGCCGAACGAGTTGAGCGCCGACGCGGCGAACGCCGCCTTGTTGTAGTAGAGGTTGTCGTTCGGGTTCGCGGTGATGCGATCGGTGATGTCGCCGGGCATGAGGAAGTCCTGGCCGGGGACGACGTTCGGACGCTGCGTCCCGCCGTAGAGGAACGCGGTCCCGGTGATGTTCTGGCTGCTGCCGAGCGGGAAGCCCGCCTGCAGTGTCACGGCCGGGGTGATCGACCAGCCGCCGAGCAGCGCATCTCCGACCCGGCTGTCCGACAGGTACTTCTTTCCCTGGCCGAAGGGCAGCATCACGGTAGGTGCGAGCACGACCTTGTGCGGCGAGTCGAGCAGGCTGAGGCCGTACTCCTGTTCCGGGCTGTAGTAGGGCGAGCCCGGCACGACGGTGTAGTTGTTCTGCAGGCCGGGCGCGCTCGCATAGTAGTTGCTCTCGCCGAACTGGTTGTCGTTCAGCCGGCTGTAGGTGTAGCTGAACGTGCCGCCCCAGACGCCGGTGACGCGCTTGCGCAGCTGGAAGATGCCGGCGTGGTACTGCGAATGGGCGCCGGTCGTCTGCTGCATGTTCACGTTCAGGAACTGCGGGAACGGCCGCAGCAGCTGTCCGATCTCGATCGTCGCGCGCGAGGATAGTGTCGACCCCGCCGCCGCGACGCCGAAGAACGGGTTGGGCACCAGCGTCGACGTCGACGTCAGCTGGCTCTGGTACTTCGGGTCGATCTGGTTGATGTTGATCAGCGCGTTGCCCGATCCTCCCCAGCTCAGGTTCGTCCCGGTCAGGCCGGTGTAGCCGACGCTCACGCTCATGCCACCCGGCAGCTCGCGCTGCAGATCGACCGAGTACTGCTGGACGCGCGGCGCCCCCTTGTTCGGATCGACGAAATAGATGTCGCCGCCCGTGCCGGTCAGGAGTCCGAGGCTGTTGCCGCTGGTCGGCGCCAGGCCGCTCGGGAACGGATTGCTCATCGACACGGTCGGGATGCCGCTCGGCTGCGGCACGTTAGTCGTCGCCGAGTAGCCTATCTGTCCCCACCCGGTGGTGCCGGCGGCCGGGAAGTTCCACGGCGAGTAGTAGAGGCCCCAGCCGCCGCGCAGGACCGTCTTCTCGTCGAAGCTGAAGACGGCGCCGGCCCGCGGCGCCGCTTTGATCGCCGGCTGGTTGCCCTGCTGCGTCGGCGCGCCGTTGACGCCGGCGAAGATGAGGCCGCCCATCAGTGCGCGCGGCTGCCTGGTGATCGGATCGAGAAACGTGACCTGACTGTTGAGCGGGCTCACGGCCGCCTGATCGAAGTTGACCGTCTGCTGATTGTTCCGCTCCATCATCCCGGTCTCGTGCTCGAGGCGGATGCCGTAGTTGATCGTCAGCCGGTTGTTCACGCGCCAGTCGTCCTGCGCGTAGCCGCTGTAGTAGCGGACGTAGCCGTCGAGCTGCGCGTTCAGGGGCACGTTGCCGCTCTGCGGATACCCGAGAAGCAGATCGGCGAGCGCGTTGCCGCTGTAGGTGCCGGTGAACGTGAAGGAGCCGGTCGAGGCGCCGTAGTTGAGCGACGTCGCGCCGAGGATGCGGTAGTCGCCGCCGACCTTCGTGTTGTGGCTCCCGGCCAGCTTGCTCAGGGTGCCGTTGGCGCCGTACTGGTAGTAGCCGTTCGCCTGACGGTTGGTCCAGCCCGATCCCTTGTAGCCGGTGATCGACATGGTCGGGAAGCGCTGGGTGTCGGACATCTGGCTGGTGAGCGAGGAGGGCCAGCCGAGCGTCGAGACGTTGAAATTGAGCGGGCTGCCGTTGCGGTCGTTCAGGTTGTAGTTGTCGTCGAACTTGTTGTACCCGCCGCGCAGGGTGAGCACGGTGGAGGAGTTGAGCACGTAGGTGTTGTTGACGACGAAGGTCTTGATCACGCGGTCGAGCTGATAGCTGCCGCCGACGAAATCGTTCACCGGGTTGTAGTTGGTGCTCGCTTCGTGGGTCACCTGGCGCAGGAAGAAGCCGCTGAGCGCGGTCGCGTCGTTGAAATGGTGATCGATCTTGGTCGTGAGCTGGTTCGCCTTGTTCGGCAGCTGATCGGTCATGGAGAAGTTGGAGCTGCCGTTGTCGATCTGGGTGTCGGCCGGGGGCAGGTAGCTCGCGAGCTTCAGGCCGACAGGGTTCAGGAGGTTGGCCGGGATCTGGTTCCCGGGGAACGGCACCCCGGTGACCGGATTCTTGATGATGACCTGCGCGCCGTTGCGCGTTACGCCGTTGAAATTGCCCGCGAGCTCGGCCGCGGTCGGCACGAGGAACGTGCTGCTCTGCGGCTGGTTGTCCACGTAGGCCTCGCCGGCGAACCAGAAGAAGGTCTTGTTCTTCACGATCGGTCCGCCCCCACCGCCGCCGCCGTTGCGCCAGTACTCGGGCACATTCGCCTGGCCGAGCACCTTCGGGATCAGGAGCTGCTGGACCATCGACTCCGGACGAAACACCGTGTAGCCGGAGCCGTGGAAGCTGTTGGATCCCGACTTCGCCGCGATGTTCATCACGCCGCCGCCGGTGCGTCCCATCTCGGCGTCGTAGGTATGGATCTGGACCTTCACGTCCTGCACGGCTTCGATCGTCGGATTGGTCGAGGCGCGGTTCTGCAGGTCGGTGACGGGAAACCCGTCCACCAGGTAGTTGTTGGCGCGGACCGGGCCGCCGCCCATCGACATCGCCGAGTTGCCGACCTGATCCTGCATGCGGTTCCAGTGCGCGTTGCCGCTGGTCTGCACCGTCGGCTGCAGGTTCGCCATCAGGAAGACGCTGCGCCCGGCGGTGGGGATCGACTCGAGCGATTTCGTGTCGAGGACGTCGCCGGTCGACGCGTTCATCGTGTCGATGAGCGGCGACTGGCCGGTGACCGTCACCGTCTCTTCGAGCGCGCCGATCTCGAGAGTGATGTCCAACCCCATGAACTGCTGCACGCTGACCGGGACCGCTTTCCGCTCGAACGTCTTGTAGCCCTGCACCGTCGCTTTCACGGTGTAGGTCCCAGGTTCGATGGCGGGGAACGAATACTCGCCGACGCCGTTGGTCACCGTGTCGCGCGACACGCCGTTCGCGTCGTTGACCATCGTGACCGTCACGCCGGGAATCACGCCCTGTGAATCCTTGACCACGCCGCGCAGCCCGCCCTGCGACGATTGCGCGTTCAGATGTGTGGGAAACGCCGAGAGAAGGACCGCCGCGAGCAGGGAACAGAGCGCCGTTGAGAGCGTCCGCATCTTCACCCTCCCATTGACTGACAACGGATGTGGTCGGCTGGTGGGAGGGTTGTAACACTTTCCTTAGGCGATCGCGACAGAATTGTCGGACAAAGGCAGAGGGCAGGAGGGGCGGGACGGGCAGGACGGGCAGGACGGGCAGGACGGGCAGGAAGGCCTATCCTGCCTATCCTGCCTATCCTGCCCGACGTTCTTAGAAACCGAACCGCAGCGTGAACTGAATCATCCGCATGTTGTTCGCCTGGTTGTTGATTTGGCCGAACGCCGAGTTCCCGAACACCGAGCTGGCGGGCGCGGCCCACTGGACGATGTTGAACATGTTCAGCACTTCGAGGCGGATGTTCAGGTTGGTCTGGCCGCCGGTCCGCACCGTCTTGGCGACCGACAGATCAAAGTTGTCGCGCCACGGCGAGAGCACGCCCGGCAGCGTCCGCGGCGCATTGCCGAAGGTGTTGAGCGCCGACGTCGAGAACGCCGCCTTGTTGAAGTAGACGTTGTCGTTGGTGTTCGCGGTGATGCGGTCGGTGATGTCTCCTGCCGTGAGGATGTCCTGCCCCGGGACCAGGTTCGGCCGCGGCGTGCCGCCGAACAGGAACGACAGGCCGTTGGAGGTCTGCAGCAGCTGTGTCACGCCCATCGGGAAGCCGCTCTGGATCGTCGCGACCGGCGTAATCGACCAGCCACCGAGGAGCGCGTTGCCGATCCGGCTGGTGGCCAGGAACTTGTGGCCTTCACCGAAGGGCAGCATCACGGTCGGCGCGATCACGATCTTGTGCGGCGAGTCGAGCAGGCTGCGTCCGTACTCCAGCTCCGGGTTGTAGTACGCCGATCCCGGGATGACCTCGTAGTTGTTCTGGATGCCCGGGTTGCTCGTGTAGTAGTTGCTCTCGCCCCACTGGTTGTCGTTCAGGCGGCTGTAGGTGTAGCTGAAGTTGCCGCCCCAGATGCCGCTGACGCGCTTGCGGATCTGAAAGATGCCGGCGTGGTACTGCGAGTGCGCGCCGGTGGACTGCTGCATGAAGACGTTGCCGAATTCCGGGAACGGCCGCAGCAGCTGGCCCAGCGGGATCGTCGCCTGGCTCGCGAATTGTCCGGCGTTCTTCACACCGAAGAACGGATTCGGCACCGCCTTCAGCGTGTCGGTGACCATCGTCTGGTACTTCGGATCGATCTGGTTGATGTTGATTGTGGCGTTGGTCGAGCCGCCCCAGCCCAGGTTGGAGCCGGTGAGGCCGGTATACCCGAGCGAGATGCTCACGCCGCCGCCGAGCTCACGCTGGAAGTCGGCCGAGTACTGCTGCACACGCGGCGCACCCTTGTTCGGATCGATGAAGTAGATGTCGCCGCCGGTGCCGGTCAACAGGCCGGCCGAACTGCCTGACGGTTGCGCCAGGGGGACCGGAAATGGATTGCTCATCGATACGAGGTCCGGGCCGGCGGAGGTCTGGGGCACCTGCGTAGTGGCTGAGTATCCGATCTGGCCCCAACCGGTGGTTCCCGCCGCCGGGAAATTCCACGGCGAATAGTAGAGACCCCAGCCGCCGCGGATCACGGTCTTGTCGTCGATGCTATAGACGGCGCCGACGCGAGGCGCGGCCTTCACGGCCGGTTGATTGCCCTGCACCGTCGTGGCGCCATCGACGCCGGCGAACACCAGGCCGCCGAGAAGCTGGCGCTTCGCGCCGGTCACCGGATCGACCACGTTGACCTGGCTGTTGAGCGGGTTGACCGCGGTCTGATCGAAGTTCACCGTCTGCAGGTTGTTCTTCTCCTGCATGCCGGTCTCCCGCTCGAGGCGGACGCCGAAGTTGACGGTCAGCTTGTTGTTCACGCGCCAGTCGTCCTGCACGTAGCCGGAGTAGTAGCGCACGAAGCCGTCCAGGTTGGTGTTCAGCGGCACGTTGCTGGTGCCTTGCGGATAGCCGAGCAGCAGGTCGGCGAGCGCGTTGCCGCTGAAGCCGCCGCTGAAGGTGTAGCTGCCGGTCGAGGCGCCGTAGTTGAGCGAGGTCGCCCCGATCGTGCGGTAGTCGCCGCCGACCTTCACGTTGTGCGATCCCATCAGGTGGCTGAGCGTGCCGTTGCCGCCGTACTGGTAGTAGCCGTTGGCCTGGCGATTGGTGAATCCAGATCCCTTGTAGCCGGTGATCGTCGTCGTCGGGAACCGGTTGTTGTCGGAGAACTGGTTGGTCAAGCCGGGATTGTTGAACAACGCGGCCGCGTCGAACGCGTACGGCAGGTTGTAGTTGTCGTCGAAGTGGTTGTAGCCGCCCCGCAGGGTGAGCACGGTCGACGAGTTCAGGACGTAGGTGTTGTTCACGACGAAGGTCTTGATCACGCGATCGAGCTGGTAGCTGCTGCCCACGTACTTGTTCACGGGGTTGTAGTTGGAGTTCGCTTCGTGCGTCACCTGACGCAGGCCAAAACCACTGAGAGAAATCGCGTCGTTGAAGTGATGATCGATCTTCGTGGTGAACTGGTACGCCTGGCTCGGCAGCAGGTCGGTCATGCTGAAGTTCGAGTTGCCGTTGTCCACCTGCGAGTCGGGAGTCGGGAACGACTTGGCGATCGCCAGCCCGACCGGATCCAGGCGGCTGGCCGGAATCTGGTTGCCCGGAAACACGATGCCGGTCTTTGGATCCTTGATGATGACCTGTGTACCGTTGCGGGTCACGCCGTTGAAATTGCCCGCGAGCTCGGCCGCGGTCGGCACCAGGAACGTCGCCTGCTGCGGCTGGTTGTCGACGTACTTTTCGCCGGCGACCCAGAAGAACGTCTTGTTCTTCCAGATCGGGCCGCCGCCGCCGCCACCGCCGTTGCGCCAGTACTCGGGCACGTTCGGCTGGCCGAGCAGTTTCGGGATCAGCAGTTCGCTGACCATCGACTCTGGCCGGAAGACGCCATAGCCGGAACCGTGAAAGCTGTTGGAGCCCGACTTCGCCGTCATGTTCATCACGCCGCCGCCGGTGCGCCCCATCTCGGAGTCGTAGGTGTGGACCTGGACCTTCATGCCCTCGATCGCTTCGATCGTCGGGTTGGTCGACGCGCGGTTCTGGAGGTCGGTGACCGGGAAGCCGTCGACCAGGAACTGGTTGGCGCGGACCGGACCGCCGCCCATCGAGACGGCGGAGTTGCCGACCTGATCCTGCATGCGGTTCCAGTGCGAGTTGCCGCTCGTCTGCACCGTCGGCTGCAGGTTCGCCATCAGGAACACGCTGCGGCCGGGCGTCGGGATCGACTCGAGCGACTTGGTATCGAGCACGTCGCCGGTCGAGGCGTTGGTCGTGTCGATCAGCGGCGACTCGCCGGTGACGGTGATCGTCTCCTCGAGGCCGCCGACTTCGAGCTGAATGTCCAGCGCCAGGAATTCCTGGGTGCCGATGCGGACACCCTTGCGCTCGAAGGTCTTGAAGCCCTGAACGGACGCGCGAACGGTATAAAGGGCCGGTTCAATGGCGGGAAACGAGTATTCGCCGACGCCGTTGGTCACGGTCTCGCGGGAGACGCCGTTCTGGTCGTTGACGAGCGTGACGGTCGCGCCCGGAATGACCCCCTGAGGGTCCTTCACCACGCCCCGGAGGCCCCCCTGGAACGATTGGGCCAAAAGACCAATAGAGAGCACTCCGACAAACAGACTCAGCAGCCCACAGGCTGCCCACGCACGTAGCTTTCGCATCTACACCCTCCTGAACGCAGGGACGAAAAAGGTAATGAGCGCAAGAGTTTGCAACAGTTTTTTGGGTTACAAAGTAAAGACATGTCATTCGTTGATCACATCGGGAGACGATCCAAGAACTCGAAAAGCGGTTCTGCTACCATCCCTTCCTACAATGATGTCGTCTAAGGATTCCGTAAGATCCCCGCAACCCCCTCGCTGGCCGGCACTCGTCGGCGGCGGATTGATGAATATCGCGCTCGGCACCTACTACGCCTGGAGCGTGTTCGTGCCGGCGCTCGAACGCGAGTTCCACTGGACGCGCACGCAGACCTCGCTGGTCGCCACGATCGACATGGTCATGCTCGCCTCCTCCTTCCTCGTGGCCGGCATGCTGCAGAACCGGATCGGTCCGCGCGCGGTCGCGACGATCGGCGGGCTGCTCTACAGCGGCGGCCTGTTCCTGGCCAGCTACACTCAGTCGCTGACGATGCTCTACCTGACGTGGGGAGTGATGGTGGGCATGGGCCTTGGCTTCGGCTACCTCGCGCCGATCACGGTCGGATCGAAGTGGTTTCCGAATCACCGCGGCCTGGTGAACGGTCTCGCGATCGGCATCTTCGCGGCGGGCTCCGGCATCTTCGGCCCGATCGCCGGGAAGCTGGTGGACGGCGTCGGCTGGCGCACGACCTGGCAGCTGTACGCCGCGATGTTTTTCGTGTTCACCATGGTCGGCGCGTACCTGATGAAGGACCCGCCGGAGGGATATCAGCCGCCGGTGAGCGGTTCAGTGGCCGTCAACCGGCCGAAGGCGCATCACATCGAGATCCCGACGTCGCAGGTGCTGCGGACGCCGATGTTCTATGCGCTCTGGCTTGCCTACGCGCTCGGCACGACCGCGGGCACGATGGTGATCAGCCAACTGGTGCCGTTCGCGCGCGCCTCGGGATTCAGCACGCAGAGCGCGGCGTTCGCGATCACCATCGGCGCAATCGGCAGCGCATCGGGCCGCTTCCTGTCGGGTTGGATGTCCGATCATCTCGGCCGGCTCCGCACGCTGCGCGGCATGGTCATCCTGTCGATGCTGGCCACGCCGTCGCTGTATTTCTGGCGCCAGGAGCCGCTGCTCTTCTACGTGCTGCTCTTCCTCGTCTACTACTGCTACGGCACGCAGTTGTCGGTGTACACGGCGCTGACCGGCGATTTCTACGGCACGAAATATCTCGCGACCAACTACGGCGTGCTGCTGCTCGCGTGGGGATTTGCGGGCGTGCTCGGGCCGGTGATCGGATCGCGCGTGTATGTCAGCACCGGGACGTATCAGTACGCCTTCTTCGGATCCGCCGTCCTCGCCTGCGCCGCGCTCGGCCTCTTGAGCATTGTCCGCCCGCCGCGCGCTGAGCCGGCGCAGGCGGCGGTCTGAACGTCGTGTCTCCGACCCGGCGGCTGATTCGATACGTCCTCCGCTACCGGCGGAAGTTCGTGCTCGGGCTGGCGTGCGTCGTCGTGACGCGATCGGTCGCGCTCGCCGGGCCGCGGGTCCTCGGCCTCGCGATCGACGATCTGACCGCTGCGGTCACCGGCGGCAAGCTGGCCGGCTATGGCGCGCTGCTGCTCGCGATCGGCCTGGTCGGCGGGACCTTTCAGTTCCTCGCCCGGCGGATTCTGATCGGCGCCTCCCGCGACATCGAGTACGACATGCGCAACGACTTCTTCGCGCATCTGGAGCGGCTGCCGCTCGGCTACTTCCAGGCGCACCGCACCGGCGATCTCATGTCGCGCGCCACCAACGATCTCAACGCCGTGCGCATGATGATCGGGCCGTCGATCATGTACTCGGCCAACACGCTGCTGACGTTCGCCGTCGCGCTCTCGATGATGATCGCGATCGACGCGCGCCTCGCGATCTGGTCGCTCATCCCGCTGCCGTTCGTGTCGATCTCGGTGAAGCTGTTCGGCACCGCCATTCACAAGCGCTTCGAGCAGATTCAGGCGCAGCTGTCCGAGGTGAGTGCCGTCGCGCAGGAGGCCCTGTCCGGCGTCCGCGTCGTCCGCGCCTACCGCCAGGAGAATGCCGAGCTCGAGCGGTTCCGGGTGTCGATCGACGAGTACCTGCGGCGCAATCGCCGGCTGATCGTGCTGCAGGGATTCTTTTTCCCGAGCATGGGCTTCTTTCTGGGCCTCGGCGCCCTGGTGGTGGTCTGGCTCGGCAGCCGCGAAGTGATCGCCGGCAGAATTACGGTCGGGCAGTTCGTCGCGTTCAACGCCTACCTGACGATGTTGAGCTGGCCGATGATTGCGTTCGGCTGGGTGACGAACATGCTGCAGCGCGGCATGGCGTCGTGGAAGCGGATGTTGGAGGTCCTCGAGACCGAACCGACGATCGCCGACGCGGTCCTCCAGGCGGACGCAACCGGACCGCGCGCCGGCGCCATCCGCGGAAAGATCGAATTTCGCGATCTCGTCTTCTCCTACGGCGACACGCCGGTCCTCAAGCATGTCTCGGCGACGATCGAGGCAGGCCAGACGGTGGCGCTCGTCGGCGTCACCGGATCGGGAAAGTCGACGCTGACGTCACTCCTGGCGCGGCTGCACGATCCGCCGCCCGGGACGGTGTTCATCGACGGGGTCGATGTCCGCGAGATCCCGCTGGCGACGCTGCGGAGCGCGATCGGTTTCGTCCCGCAGGAGCCGTTCCTGTTTTCCGACTCCCTCGCGGACAACATCGCGTTCGGGCTGGATGCGCAGAGCGGGCGGGAAGGGCTGGATAGGCGGGAGGGGCAGGATAGGCGGGACGGGCAGGAGGGGCCGGGCGGGCTGGAGAATCGTGGCGCGAAGGCTGCAGCGGAGCGCCGGCAACGGATCGAGACCGCCGCCGCGGTCGCGCGTCTCGACAAGGACGTCGCCGATTTCCCGAAGGGCTACGAGACGATGGTGGGTGAGCGCGGGATCACGCTGTCGGGCGGCCAGAAACAGCGGACGGCGCTCGCGCGCGCGATCGTGATCGACCCGCGGATCCTGATTCTCGACGACGCGCTGTCGGCCGTGGACACCTACACCGAAGAGGAGATTCTCTCGAGGCTCCGCGGTGTGATGCGGGAGCGGACGTCGATCATCGTGTCGCACCGGATTTCCACCGTCCGCGACGCCGA
>Ga0097621_100001148_pt1 | contig 18380 bp, 15 predicted proteins | sample KBSMisM72_FD_73165 | JGI IMG/M metagenome (GOLD analysis project Ga0097621, IMG submission 73165) | Miscanthus rhizosphere microbial communities from Kellogg Biological Station, Michigan, USA - KBS Miscanthus M7-2 (version 2) (version 2) | ecosystem: Host-associated > Plants > Roots >... | reverse complement strand
AGACGAGTAGCTGTAGAGAGAGTGCGCAAAAGCGGTGTCCACGCAGCACTGGGTAAACATGGAGAGGAAAGGATCTCCCACGTTGATGGCGGGGATCCGGTCCAATCCGTTCTGGCCCAAAATGGAGGGCAATCCTACATCACTCAATGTCGGATAGTGATTGCTGATGCCGGGTGCGTGTACCCGATCGACGCTAAAGCGGTTCGTCCAGAGTGCCGTTGGTTTGATCGCCCAGTTATATTCAAGGTTGCCGTTCTGTACAGTCGTCAGGTAGATCACTCCATCGCCCTGGTCCCCATTGCCCACGATGGTCGGAACGGTGTTCTCACTATGTGCCCGGCTGTAACGGCCGCCGATCTTGTGGTTGTTGGCGATCTGGTGATCGATCTTCACATCGAACTGCCAGGCTGGGGCGGTCGACAACGTCACCATGCGGAAGTTTGGGTCCGGATAGGCCGCGTTCGGCACATTGGCATGCGGGTACAAATTAATGATCGCCTGCCCGATGGGGTCGATGTTGGCCGCGGGGATCTTGTTCAGAACTCCTCCATCCGAAAATTGCTGGCGCGGACACACGAAATTCGGATCCGTGTTCTTTGCACAGGGATCGTAAATGCCGGCGCTGGCGGTGTCGGGATTGCTCGGGTCCGGCAAGTTGGCCAGGCTCTGTGAGAAGTCCCCGGTGCGCTCCAGGTCCGTGGGCACAATCCCTTCAATGTTGACGGGATCCCGTTGCCGGGTTTTTTCAAAATCCACGAAGAAGAATGTACGGTTCTTGATGATGGGTCCACCCACCGCGAAGCCATACTGGTCGCGGACGTGATCGGGTTTTTCGCCACTGTTGAAATAATCGCGTGCGTCGAATGCCGACCGTTGCCCGTACCACCATCCGCTGCCGTGAAACTGGTTCGTGCCCTGCTTCAACACGATGTTGACGATGGTTCCACCGTTGTTGCCGAACTCTGCCGAGAAGCTGTTGTTCTGGAGCTTGAACTCTTGCACGATCTCCACCGAAGGCTGGTAGTACACATTGGAGTTACCGCCTTCACCCTGCTCCGGCGCGCTGAGCGGGCTGCCGTCAATGCTGACCTGCGCGGTCGCGTTGCGCTGGCCATTGGAGACGAAGTTGGTGCCTGAAGGATAGTTGTCGTTGATTCCAGAGCCTGTAGTCTCGGTTACGCCTCCAGCCAGAAACACCAGGCCGAAAAGGCTCCGGTTGTACAGCGGAATATCGCGCACGTATTCATTGCTGACGTCAGTGCCCAGAGCGGCGCTGTCTGTGTCGAGCAGCGGAGGCGCTTCGGTCACGTCCACCGTGATGTTGAAGCTGACCGGTTTAAGGCTGAAGTTCAAAGTAGCCTGCTGGTCAACCGTCAAAATCACGTTTTTGCTCTCCGCCGACCGGAAACCTGCAGCATCGACCTTGATGGTGTAGGTGCTGGGGCGCAGGCCGGTCAGAAGATAGAGACCATGCTCGTCGGTGTGGACGCTGGTGGAGACATTGGTTCCGTCGTTGGTGATGGTCACCAGCGCATTTACCACGACGGCGCCAGTCTGGTCGGTCACATTGCCGCGCACCTGGGACGTATAACTCGCCTGACCCGTCGCGTGCGGAGTCAGCAGCACGGCAATCGTGAGTACGATGCCGAAGAGGAACTGAAGGCGACGAAACCCATCGGAGAAGCGTGACATGTTCAACCCTCTGGTTCGGACAGGATAATAAAAGAGACGGGCGCAATGTTTCACATCATTGCGATTATGATCTTTTACTTTCGATCATAGTGCGAAGTCAAGCACAAACGTCAGGCGAAAAACCGATTCCCCGCATTGGAAACAATGGAAAGAGGGCGCGAAACTTACGGTTCCTTGCGTTTCGTGCCCAGTCTCACTCGAAAGGTGCGGCGGCAGAGGGCTTTACGCTCTGACTGCAGGCGTACTGATGTGGTTTGGAGCTCCCTTTCTGGAGCCGCGAGGCCTGCCGGTCTATCAGGAAGGTTCAGTGGGCCGGCTGAACTTAAACTGGAGGACCGCCCGGGTCCGTTCCGGCGCCTTAGTGCCCTGCAATCTGGTATATAACGTTTCCCCCGACAACGGTTTCGAGCACAAGAATGTTGGCGATATCCTCGGAGGGTATTTTGAGTGGGTTACGGTCGAGCACGATGAGGTCAGCGAACTTGCCGACTTCGAGCGATCCGGTTGTGTCGTCCTGGTGAAGCTCGTAGGCGGCGTTAATGGTGATGGCGCGAAGAGCGGCTGCCGGCGGCAAGCCGGGATCGTCGCCCAGGCGGCCCCGATACTCGGCTGGCGCGTCGGGTGAGTTGGTGCGGGTCACGCTGACTTTGAGGGCAAACCATTCATCGAGTTTGTCCACGGGCCAGTCACTGCCGAAGGCGATGCGGGCCCCGGCTGCGGCCAGTAATCCGGCGGGTTCCAGAATCTTCATTCGCGCTGGACCAAAATAATTCCTGAGTCCCAGCGTGTCCCCTGCAGGCTTTTCCCACTGGAATGACAGCACTGGAATTGTGTCCAGCTTTTTATAGCGCCCGAAATCCGCCGGATCGACGATTTCATCGTGTGCAATCGCCGGTCGAATGTCGGCTGAGGGCAAGGCCGTACGGAGCGCTTCAATGCCATCGAGTCCGGCATGGACGGCCCCGTCTCCGTCGGCGTGCATGTGAGGATCGATCCCGGAGCGACCGAGAGCGACGAGGATGGTCGCAAGCGCATCCGCAGGGAAGTAGACTGCCGGTCCGCGGCTTGAACCTGGTGCCCAATGCGGACTTTCTGCTGTCCCAGTATTAGTGAAATAAGGTTCGCGCAGGGTGCCTGTCAACGCGGGAGCGGCGATAACCCCGTCAAGAAACAGCTTTGAGTTTCTGACCGTGATACCCGGTGCGGCGGCGATTGCGCCTTCGTCGTATTGTTTGGCGAACGCCACCACGCGCGCGACTGCGCCCTGGGGATTGCCACTTTCTGCCGGGGCGATTACCGGGGCAAAGTGTGCCCGCACCGTGAGGCCTCCAGTTTGTCGAACTGCCGCGAAGGCTGCCATGTCTTCGGCCGCCGCGGCGGCATCGAGAAAGCTGGTGATGCCTTGCTGGTTCATGGCCTTGAGCGCAGCTTTCGCGGCCGTCACGTCTTCCTCTGCCGTGGGCTTGGGCAAAAGTTCGGTGAACACTTCGTGCGCCGCATCTTCGAGCACGCCCGTCGGTTCGCCGCTGGCATCGCGCCAGATTTTTCCACCAACTGGATCGGGCGTGCTGGCTGTGATCTTGGCCAGCTGTAGCGCGCGCGTGTTGGCGAGTACGGTGTGCCCGAACGACGACCGCACGATAATCGGACGGGTCGTTTTCAACCCATCAAGCGTGGCACGGCTGGTTTTTACGCCGGCGGGGCGCATGCTTTCCTGAAACCAACTCACCACTTCGAGCCAGGCATTCGGGTCGGTCGATGCCGAGTGGTCAAGGCAGGCCTGGACCCGCTGCTGCAGTTCCGCGACGGTCAGCGATTCGTAGTTGAGGCTGCACTGCAAGAGTTGCCGCCCTGCCTCGAGAGGATGCATGTGCCCGTCGATCAGGCCCGGCATCAGGAATCGTCCTTTGAGGTCTACCGACACGGTGCTTGGGCCGGTGAAGGGTGCTAATCCCTGATTGCTGCCGACGTAAATGATCTTCCCGTCACGAATGGCGAGCGCCTCGGCAGTTTCATTCCTGGCATTCGCCGTGAAAATCACGCCGTTGCGGTATACGCGGTCGGCGGCCGGAGAAGGAGGCGCGGCCATCAAAGCTGAAGGAAGCAGGAATAAGGCGAGAGCCGCGCACAGCGACCGGCTCTTGAAAATAAAGACTCCGAATGGATCACCAGTTTGATGGCACGGCTTGTGCATGACGCCTCCGTGTAAAGAGTGACACAGCATCGTATACCATCATTTGGGGAAGTGATTGAAGCCGCATGGATGTGCACTTAATTGACGGGACGTATGAATTGTTCCGGCACTTCTTCGCCGTGCCTGCGTCGAAGGACGTGAACGGCCAGGAGATCGGCGCGGTGCGCGGCGTCCTGACCTCCGTTCTCTCCATGATCGAGCGTGGCACAACCCATCTTGGGGTTGCCACCGATCACGTGGTGGAATCATTTCGAAACGATCTGTATCCCGGATACAAGACCAGTGAAGGCGTAGCGCCTGAGCTGCTGTCGCAATTCCCCATCCTTGAGGAAGCGTTGCAGGCAATGGGAGTCCTGGTGTGGCCGATGGTTTATTTTGAAGCCGATGATGCGCTGGCTTCGGCCGCCAGCAAGGCGGCGGCAGACGACCGCGTAGGTCAGGTTCTCATTTGCACGCCGGACAAAGATTTGAGCCAGTGCGTTGTCGGCAAACGCGTCGTTCAATTCGACCGAAGGCAGGAGATTGTGCGCGATGAGGCTGGTGTCGTCGCCAAGTTCGGAGTGCTGCCGAAATCGATTCCTGACTATCTCGCGGTGGTAGGCGACAGCGCAGACGGATTCCCCGGTATAGCGGGATGGGGTGCGAAGGCGGCGGCTCTTACTCTCTCTCAGTATCCTCGATTGGAAGGCATTCCAAAGGATTGGCAGAAGTGGCATCCATCGATCAAGCGGGCTCGCGCGCTGTCCGAGTCTTTGTTCAGTTCATGGGATGATGCGGTGTTGTTTCGCACCCTCGCAACCTTGCGGTTGGATGTGCCGGTTTTTGAATCAGTCGAGGATCTTCGCTGGACGGGACCGCGTCCAGATTTCGAAGAACGCTGCCGGCAGATGAAGTCGCCAGACTTGCTGCGCCGGGTGAACACTGCAAGTCGTCGCTGAAGGTTTGGACGTTTTCCGTTTTCAGGCTAGTGGCATGTCGCAGAGCCGAGGCTGCTACTGCGGACGCGGCGAGTCAAAACTAAAAAGCCAATGGCTACCTTCTCGGCTCGTACCGCATCGCCACCGCCCCCGAGCCGAACTCCAGCCGGCTCACGAGTCTCAAGTCAACGGGCTTTGATAGCCCCGCGAACAACGTCGGCCCGTGGCCCGCTAGCCTGGGCTGCACAACGAACTCGTACTCATCGATCATTCCCAGTTCCGCCAACGCCATCGGGAGTTTCACGCCTCCCACGAGCAGTCCCTTTCCCGACTCCCGCTTGAGCTGCTGAACGGCCGTCCCTAGATCCCCGCGCACGAGCTCCGCATTCCAATCGACCCGGTCCAGGGTGCTCGACACGACGTACTTCTTTGCCGCGTCAATCGTACGGGCGAAGGGTTCCATCCAGTCAGGCCTGGCTCCAGTCTGCGCCGGCGGCCGAAATGCTGCTTCCATCATTTCGTAAGTCACCCGGCCAAAGAGCAAGGCATCGGCCTGGTTGAGGTTCTCGATCGCGTGACGATGCAAATCTTCGTCCGGGGAAATTGCACGATGATCGCAGCATCCGTCCAATGTGACGTTGATGGAATACCGTAGGGGTCGCATTACGCAACAGTATCGCCGATGCGGTGGACGAGCAAGGTTAGCCTGCTCTGCGACACACGACTAATAGGTAGCGCGCCCGCCGCTGAGATCGAAAACCGCTCCCGTGGTGAAAGAGTTTTCTTCGGATACCATCCACGCCACCAAAGCCGCGATTTCATCGAGTTCGAGAAAACGTCCCCGCGGGATCTTGGAGAGCATGTAGTCGATATGCTCTTGCGATATCTGCTCAAAAATTCTGGTGCGCGCCGCCGCCGGCGTAATGCAATTGACTGCGATGTTCTGGTCGGCGAGTTCTTTCCCCAGTGACTTGGTCAGCGCGATGACGCCCGCCTTGGCGGCGCTGTAGGCCGAGGCGTTGGGGTTTCCTTCCTTGCCTGCAATCGAGGCTACGTTCACGATCCGTCCATACTTCTGCTTCAGCATGATGGGTACGACGGCGCGGCAGCACAGGAACACGCCGAGCAGATCCACGTCAATCACCTGCTTCCATACATCGACGGGATATTCCCAGGTTTTGACCGTGGGGCCGGAAATTCCGGCGTTGGCTACCAGAATGTCGATGTGTCCGAACTTGCTCGCGGTTGAGTCGGTGGCCTGGCGAATACTTTCGGGGTCGGTGACGTCGGTGATGACGGCGTTGACCGTGCCATAGGCGGCGAGTTCTTGCGCGGCGGAGGCGAGCAATTGTTGATCGCGATCCCAGAGGGAAACTGAAGCGCCTGAGGAGAGAAAGCGGCGGGCGACGGAAAATCCGATGCCCTGCGCGCCTCCAGTGATCACGGCATGACGATTGCTTAAATCGATCTGATTCATTGAGTCCGGGTGGCTGGTACGGCAGTCAATTGGCTGCGATTGATACGAACCATAAATCTTACATGAAGGTACTGGCAGCGGAACACGCCAGAGACTAATGAGGTCGGAACCTTCGGCGGCATCGCCGTTCAGCTTTACTTCACCGCTCATTTTATTTCCATCATGGGAATACCCTCTCCCAGGATGGAACGGAATGACTCAAAATCTGCGTCCGTTCGTCTCTTCGCCGGTGGTTTCTCTCGACTAAGCGCTTTAAAAAATGATTGCCGTGGAGCAAGTGCGGCGTGTGCTTCGTGGCATCGATCAAGTTGTTCAGGACGCGAGAGATGTGCGAGAGAACGTGCGAGTGATTTCGCCATTCCTGAGCGCAGGGAAGTCTGAGGTTTCGAGCAGCAGAGAGCACCCCCGTTCGAGTTCGGTCACCCAATTGCATTTCGACTCACCGGCGATGCTTCAGCCGAGCAGCGAAAAAGAAGGGTGATGGCCATGCGAAGGTACCGCACGCTCACGATCAGCTTCACGGCATTTCTGCTCCTGGTAGTTACGATCGGATGCAGCGATCCTGACAACACCGGTGGCAACCCAACCCTGACCGCGCCGACGGTAACATCCGTGACGCCTTTGAGCGGCTCCAGTGGCGCCTGTATTAACACGATCGTGACCGCCACGTTCAGTAAGGCGATGAATCCGGCTTTCATCAATAGCACAACTTTTACTGTGACTGGTCCGAACAGCACGGCCGTGCCGGGTCAGGTCAGTTACAACGTTGCCAGCAAAACCGCCACCTTCACACCTTCTGGCATTCTCGCTCCGAATAGCCGGTACAACGCTGTCATCTCAACCCAGGCGAGAGACCTTTATGGCAATGCACTCGCAACACCACTGGTGTGGAGTTTTACCACTGGAGTGACGGCGTGCTCAGGGGTTGGTGCCCCAGCAGTGGTGTCGATGACTCCCGCCAATGGGGCGTGTCCCAATACAGTTGCCACCGCGGTTTTCAGCGAGGCAATGAGTGCTTCGACGATCGATAATTCGACTTTCACCTTAACCGGGCCGGGTACGACACCCGTGAACGGGCAAGTCAGTTACGACCCGACGAGCAACACTGCGATTTTCACTCCCGCGAGTGCTCTGGCGCCGAGCACTACGTACACTTCCACAATCACCACTGGAGCTGCCGATCTCCTGGGTCAGAATCTGGCAAGTGATGTGGTGTGGACCTTTACGACCGGCCCCACGTTATGTCAACCGCCCCTCCCGCCCAGTTCCGTCAGTCCCGCCAACGAATCCACCGGAATATGTTCCAACACTGTGATTGCAGTGACCTTCCCTCAGGCCATGCTGCCTGCAAGCATCAACTCTGCGTCTTTCAAGCTGGCCGGGCCGGGCGTAACTCCGGTCGCAGGAACCATTACTCACGACCAGGCCAACAAGATTTTTGTCTTTTCGCCCGCTGCCACACTCGCGCTGAACACAACATTCACCGGCACCATTACGACCGAAGCAGAGGATATGTCGGGCCATGCGCTGGCCAGCAATTTTGTATGGGCGTTCACAACTTCTCCGATGGCTTGCGCCGCGCCGCCTCCCCCTGCAGTGATTTCCGTCACCCCGCCAGATGAAACTGCCGGCGTGTGCCTCGACTCGGGGTTGACTGCCACCTTCAACGAGGCCATGAATCCCGCTACCATCGGGGCAACCACGTTCACCGTAGCCGGACCCGGGGTAACTCCCGTGGTCGGTGTTGTCAGCCTGGATGGAACTGGAAGGGTGGCTTCATTTACTCCTGCGGCCAATCTTGCATTGAACACAACCTACACGGCCACGATTACAACCGGAGCGGAAGACCTTTCAGGCAATGGTTTGGAGAGCAATTTTGTGTGGAGTTTTGTCACCGCGACTCAGGCATGTCAACTGCCGGTGCCGCTTGGGTCGGCAGCGAATTTTGATGCCGTCGCGGGATCGACGGTTACTAATACCGGCCCGACCACGATTGCAGGAGGAGATCTGGGGCTCAGTCCCGGAAGCGCGGTGACCGGATTCCCGCCAGGAACCCTGGTTTCCCCGGCTGTCATGCACGTCACCGATCCCACAGCCGCGCAGGGTGAGCTGGATTTGACCATTGCTTACAACTACGCCGCAAACTTGCTCGGAGCCGCAGTGCTTCCCGGGGAATTGAGCGGACTGACTTTCACTCCGGGCTTGTACAACAACGCGAGCACGGTGATGTTGTCGGCCGGGAATGTCACGCTCGACGGCCAGGGCAACGCGAATGCGGTTTTCATTTTTCAGATCGGGTCCACGTTGACCACGTCAGGCAGCACACAGGTGGTGCTCGCGGGCGGAGCCCAGGCCAAGAATGTTTTCTGGGAGGTTTCCAGTTCGGCGACTCTGGGCACGAACTCCATCTTTAAGGGAAACATCATAGCGCTCCAATCCGTCACCCTGAACACAGGCGCGAGCTTGCAGGGCAGAGCTTTAGCTCGCAACGGCGCCGTCACATTTGACAGCAACACGGTCACCGCGCCCTGAGCGGTTGTGTCCGGTTTTCGATCAGTTGGGTCTGACTTTCTCCGGGTGGTTTTGACAGAACTTCAAGTCACTAAGTTTGGAGGAATCTTTGTATGTCATCTGACTCTCACGGCCCTCGCGGCTCAGTTGTTGTCATGCTCCTGGCGGCGATTGCTTTTGCAATTGGCATTGCACCGGTCGCGCTGTCACAGGAGCCGCCCGGCCCTAAATGGGAGTTGTATGGCGGATATTCTTTCGTCCATCCCGGCGCCGATATACACGGCGTGCTTCCGCTGGGATTGTTGCCGGTAAGCAGCCGGCTGGAGCCAAATCCGAGAGGTGTGGGCGCAAGCGTCACGTATGATTTCAACCGCTGGCTGGGAATCACGCTCGATAGCAGCACGCTGTGGAATAGCGGAGAAGTCGGAACGGACCGCGTCGATGATACCGCGCTCTCGAACCTCTCGATAGGTCCAAAGTTCACTTTTCGTCATCGCTATTTTTCTCCGTTTCTCGAAGTGCTGGTGGGCGATCACCGGCTCATGCCGGATGCCTTTCACGACATCCAGACATTGGGGATCATGGCTGGCGGCGGCCTCGACCTGAACCTGACGCGGCATATCGCATGGCGGATGCTTCGCGCCGATTTTGTCTACTCCAACTACCGCTACGGTCCTCCGGCGACGACTCCGGAAACCGAAATCAGGGGCGTACGACTGCAGACCGGGCTGAATTTCATGTTCGGTGGCGGACCGCCGCCGCTCCCGCCGGCTGCGGCCTGCACGATTGATCCAACCGAAGTTTTTGCCGGGGAACCGGTGAATGCAAGTTCGAATGGATCGAATTTCAACCCCCATCGCACCGTGCATTACAACTGGAGTGGGAGCGGTGTCAGCGTTGCCGGGACGAATGCTTCCACGCAGATTGATAGCACTGGTTTGGAACCGGGGCCTTACACGGTCAGTGCAAACTTAACCGACGGCAGCAGGCGAGGTGTCGCCTCTTGTGCGGCCACATTCACGGTGAAGCAGCCACATCCTCCTGAGATTTCATGCACCGCAGATCCCAGCACCGTGTCTGCCGGCTCATCCGCGAGCATCCGATCCAACGCCAGCAGTCCCGACCAGCGTCGGATCCGCTATAGCTACAGTGCCACGGCGGGCACGCTGTCCGGAACTGACGCCACAGCCACTCTGGACACGAGCGGCGCGCAGCCCGGACCGATCACCGTCACATGCACTGCCAGTGACGATCGCAATCCTGCGCTGACTGCTGCTTCGACAACCAGCGTGATGGTGGAAGCTCTCGCCCCGCCGTCGACTCCCGGAGAGGTTACAGAGCTGGAGGCCCGGCTGGCCCTGCACAGCATCTACTTCCAGACTGCCCGTCCAACGGCGAAAAATCCCGGTGGCGGACTGGTCGAGAGTCAGCAGGAAGTACTGAGTGATTTGGCTTCCGGCTTTACCCGGTACCTCACATTCCGGCCCGAGGCCAAACTGATACTCGGCGGCCACGCTGATCTGCGCGGATCGAGCGAATACAACAAGGCGCTCACCGAGCGGCGAGTGGACCGCGCGAAGAGCTTTCTGGTCGAGCATGGTGTTCCCGCAGGCAGCATTGAGGTTCAATCGTTTGGCAAGGAGGACAATCTTACCGCCAGCCAGGTGAAAGAACAGATCGCACAGAATCCTGACCTGAGCGACGATGATCGTCAGAAGATGCTGACTAATTTACGAGTCATTGTGTTGGCCAACAACCGGCGTGTGGACATTTCTCTGAGCACGACCGGGCAACAGTCGGTTCGCCGCTATCCATTCAATGCCAAAGACGCTCTGCGGCTGCTCAGCACTCAGGGAGTGGAGAAAGGGGCGAATCCGAAATGATGGGATGAGGCAAACTCGCGTAGAGCCCGGACGTCCTCATCCGGGCGGGTGGGGCACATACCCCTACGTGGCTTGTAGTGCTCACCCGCCTCATTGACGAATCGTGCAGTTTATTTGTGGTCCGCTCCCGAACAGCACGACGACTCTGACTTTGCTGGAGCCACGTAGGTTTGCTTCGCATCGACCGCATAGTTATCGTCGTAGCGGTCGTGGTGGCGGACCCAGGACATGCTGAACACCAGGTTCTCTTCGTCACGGCCTTTCGGCGTGATGTCGAGATAGTTGTATGCGCCCAGCATCAGGTCCAGTCCACGGCCGAAGCTGGAATAGGTATGGAAGATCTCGCCGTCTTTGTTCTTGTAGAACACGCTGGCGCCGGGGGCTTCCTCGGAAGGGAACTCCGTCATATCGTAGTTGTAGGAGACCTTACCCTTCGCGATTTCGCCCTTGGTGAACGACACGTGATAGTCGTAATTGAAGTCGTTCGCAAACGACGACACCCACTTGAAGCGCCATCCCATGCGCTTCCTGAATGCCTCGATCTCCGGCAGAGTCGCCCGCGAAATCGCCAGCAGCGTTGTGTCGCGATGGGCGAGATGCACGGTAATACCGTCGAAGGTGTCGGCCAGGAATGAGCAACTCGGGCATCCCTCTTTCCATCCGGGACCAAGCATGAAGTGATAGACGATCAGTTGGCTGCGTCCGCCAAACAGATCGGCCAGTGACTCTTTGCCACCCGGTCCGTCGAATACATAATTTTTATCGACTTTTTCCCACGGCATTTGGCGCCGCTTCCGGCTCAACTCGTCCCGCAGCCGGCTGAATTCCTTCTCATCTTTCAGCAACTCTTTCCTCGCCGCCAGCCATTCCGCGGGGGAAACGACCGTCGAAAGTTCCGTTTTGCTCGTCAATGTAGTCATGATCTCTGCTCCCTTTATCTAAATGATTTGAAGTACTATTTTTCCCTGTCTTCCGGCCAACCAGCCTTGCAACCAACGCAGTGACCCCGCCGGTGGTCACAACGCTTCCCGCCATCAATGCCGCACTCGCCATACACGCTGGGCACATAACTGTCTTCTCCCCCGTAACGACCTCTAGCGGGAACGGCCAGCTTCGGCCCGTGCCCGGATGCGATCGAGCAGGTAGCTCCAGCCCTTCACGACGCCTTGTCTGTGTTCATCCTGAATGAGTCCAAGGGCGGCGTGATGAAACTTGATCAGAGTGCCGCCGCCATCCGCGGTCAGGCGGTATTGCACATTCGATACGGCCGGATACGACATGAACAGAGGGCCGCAGATTTCGAGCAAGGTCGGCCGTTTGATGGCTTGCACGGTTCCCCAGAAGTGGCCGTTGTTTTCGCCCAGGTCGCGATACCATCGACCGCCGGGCCACGCCTCAAGTTTCATGGGCATCGGTCCGTTCGAGGACTCGTTTCCGGGACCGATCTGTTCCAGCAACGCCTCAAACGTTGTTTCCAGCGGCGCGTCCACATGTATTTCGCGGGTTATGTTGAGGGTCAAATTCTCGATTCCAGCAGTCATTGTCGAAGTCATCTTTCCTCCTCAATTCAATTCTGATCAGATTTTGTCGCCAGCTTGCTTTTTGCCTCGGCACGTTCCTTGACGCGAAGCAATTGATGGTTCCAGAAGCGTTCGAACGTTTTCGTCCATTCGTGGAGCGGGCGAATTGCTTCGGCGTTTGCCCGGTACAGCTTGTGGCGTCCCGAGCGCCGCACATGAACCAGGCCGACATCGTGGAGCACACGCAGATGCTTGGATACCGAAGGTTGTTCGAGGCGCAACCTCACTACGATGTCTCCAACCGCCTGTTCTCCCTGCGCGAGGAAGTTAAGGATCTCGCGGCGTCGAGGCTCGGCTACCGCATTGAAAGCGTCGGAATTGGTGGTTGCTCGGGGCACGCTTTTAAAATACATGCCGATATAGGAATATGTCAAGATATTTCGGCAGGAAACGGCTTATAGAAACACGGTTAACCACGGAGGACACAGAGGACGCGAGGTGCTTTTACGCAAAAGGCTTTTGTTTTTCAGGGCCTAAATATTCAGTGAGTCGGCGAACCGTGGCGGATAACGGTTCGCGGTTCCCGATATACTTCAAGAGCAAGGCTGCGGTTCTTGCAGAAAAGTTCCTTCATCCCAATGAATTACGACGCAATCCTGGTCACTTCTTTCGGCGGTCCGGAGCAGCCCGCGGATGTCATGCCTTTTCTGGAAAATGTCCTTCGCGGCAAGAATGTCCCTCGAGAGCGCATGTTGGAGGTGGCAGAACACTATTACCAATTTGGCGGGAAGAGTCCGATCAACGACCAGAACCGTCAATTGATCTCGGCCCTGGAAGCAGAGTTAGCCGAGCATGGTCCGCACCTGCGTGTTTATTGGGGAAATCGTAACTGGCATCCGCTGCTTCCGGACACTTTGCGGCAGATGAAAGCCGACGGCATCCAGCGCGCTTTGGCTTTTGTGACTTCCGCTTACAGTTCGTATTCCAGCTGCCGGCAGTATCGAGAAGATATCGCACGGGCCCGGGAAGCGATTGGCGAGGGTGCGCCCGTCGTGGAAAAGATTCGCGTGTTTCACAATCATCCCGGATTCGTCGAAGCCAGCGCGGATCGAATTAAGAAAGCGTTCGATCAGATTCCTGAACTACGGCAGCCCACGGCTCAGCTCATCTACACCGCGCACAGCATTCCGATGACTATGGCGGCAAGTTCTGATTACGAAATGCAGCTCAAAGAAACCGCGCGTCTGGTGGCGGAGCAAGTGGGACAAAAGAATTGGCGGCTCGCTTATCAAAGCCGTAGTGGACCTCCGTCGCAGCCCTGGCTGGAACCGGGCATTCTCGATTGTCTCCGCGAGGTCAGGCAGAACGGAGAAACAACGGACGTGGTGATTGCTCCAATTGGTTTCGTTTCAGACCACATGGAAATTATTTTCGATCTGGATACCGAGGCCCGCCAGTTATGTGAGGAACTCGGCATTCACATGGTGCGGGCCGCGACTGTAGGCACACATCCCAGATTCGTCCGCATGATTCGTGAACTGGTCGAGGAACGGATCGACGAGAGCAAGCCGAGGCTTGCATTGGGAGTTTTAGCCCCCCGTCCTGATCTTTGTGCGGTGGATTGTTGCCCACCGAGTAGACGTCCCGGAACCTAAGCGTGGATTCCGGAATCCCTTAGGTTTAAAATCCCGGCAAATTCCAAGCAACATTCTGGAGAGAGCATGAGAATAGATCGATTGGTGAAGTGTCTCTTATTTGTGATTGCAGTTTCCTTGGGTGCGATTGCCATCCATTCTTATGTCGCTCCCCCGGTGGCGCAGGCCCAATCCGGCGACCCTCAGCCCATTTACTTCGAGCCGGGAGTGACGATGCTGCGCGCCCCGGATGGCAGCCGCCAGGTAATGGGCAAGGTGGCAATCGACCTGCGGACCGGCAACATTTGGGGATTTCCTACGCTGACACAGGATCCCTACCCAGCCGCTGGAGCCGAGACCAAGGCTCCCACCTCGCATCCATTTCTCCTGGGCAAGTTCGCGTTGTCGGATATGAACAGATAAATCGGCCTCGAATCACCACCTCCGTGTTATTGGCCAGGGATGCCGCATTCGAAGCGCGTCAGGGGTAAAACTTTGGGGTAGAATACGCGGCTGAAGCGGAGTGTTAGCCGTTTCTCTTGCAGGCTGCCGGGAAGCAACTTGCTTTCAGACGGCGGAGAGTTGTCTCGCGATGCCGGATGCAGTTGCCAGGGCGGGAGTTGATGGTCCGAGCTCCGCGCCGATTTCGGAAATCGATGTCCTCTGGATAACGGCCGGTCTCGGCTGCGACGGTGACACGATTGCCATGACTGCGGCTACACAGCCCAGTCTTGAGGACATTGTCACGGGCGCGCTGCCCTGGATCCCTAAAGTTAATTTCCTAAATCCCTTCCTCGCGATCGAAAACGGCGATGAGTTTATGAAGCGTTTCCACCTGGCGGCCGAAGGCCAGGTGGATCCGTTCATTCTGGTCATCGAAGGCTCTATTCCGGACGAGACTAATAAGGGGGAAGGGTACTGGGCTTCCTTCGGTACGGATGCCAAGACCGGCCAACCTATTACGACTTGTGAATGGATCGATCGGCTTGCGCCCAAGGCTTGGGCCGTGGTCGCGGCGGGGACATGCGCGACTTACGGCGGCATTCATGCCATGGAAGGAAATCCGACGGGCTGCATGGGACTCGCGGATTATCTGGGCTGGAAGTGGCGGTCAAAAGCCGACATCCCTATTGTTTGTGTGCCGGGCTGTCCGGTGCAGCCAGATAATTTCATGGAGACTCTGTTGTACCTGCTCTACATGGCGGCGGGGCGCGCGCCGATGATCCCGCTGGATGAGGTGTTGCGTCCTGCCTGGCTCTTCGGCAATACGGTTCACGAAGGCTGCGATCGCGGCGGTTTTTACGAGCAGGCACAGTTCGCCGAGGAATATGGTTCACCCCTCTGCATCGTCAAGCTTGGGTGCTGGGGGCCCGTAGTGCAATGCAACGTCGGGAAACGTGGCTGGATGGGCGGTATCGGAGGGTGTCCCAATGTCGGTGGCATTTGTATCGGCTGTACAATGCCAGGCTTTCCTGACAAGTTCATGCCATTCATGAATCAGCCGCCAGGTTCGTTGTTGTCCTCGGCGGCGGTGCAGACTTATGGCCGAGCGATTCATGCTCTCCGGCGATTTACCCAGTCGTCCATGAATAAAGAGCCAGGCTGGCGGAAACGAGCACATCCCAAATAGGCGGTGTGGACGGACTCTCGTGACGCTATTGAATTGCTTTTTAGATTGTCTCAGTCATTCCAATGGATAAGTCCAAGTCAAACGCGCCGGACATGAGTGTCCACCCAACACGTCCGGCTGCGGTTGCAGAGCCCGACCTGACCCCTTGGCAAGCTGAAGAAATTCTCGAAGGCTTGGCGGGAGTCTTCAGCAAACAATCCGAACGCGCTCGCCGCATCGTATATCCGCCAGAACAGTCCGAAAATTCGGCGGAGAATCCGCTACTTCCCAATCTCGAAGCCCGATATCGCGCACTGGTTGAACAAATTCCAGCAGTTGTGTTCATGGCCTATCTCGATCGAGGAATTGGGGAAGCGTATGTCAGCCCGCAGATTGAAAAGGCGCTGGGTTTTTCGCAGGAAGAATGGCTGGAAGATCCTGTGCGCTGGTATAGCCACATTCATCCGGACGACAAGCAGCGTTGGAGCATCGAGGCCGCCGAGATGTTTCTCACTGGGAACCCTTTGCGTTCCGCTTATCGCGTGGTGGCGCGCGACGGCCGGGTGATCTGGTTTCATTGCGAAGCCAAGATGATTCGCAAGGAGAATGGCGAGCCCTGGTTCATCCATGGCGTGGGATTCGATATCACCGATCTGAAGCGAACGGAAGAAGCATTGCAGGAAGAGCGCAATGTGGTGTCTGCCATTCTCCACACGGTCGGGGCCCTGGTCGTAGTGCTCGATCCGGAAGGCAGGATCATCCGTTGCAATCGGGCCTGCGAACAAACCACCGGCTATTCGCTCAAGGAAGTTGTTGGCCAGAAAATCTGGGACCTGTTCATGGTTCCCGAAGAAGTGGATCGCTTCCAATCCGTTTTCCAGCAACTCTCCACCGATCAGCACGCGAGCGATTACGAGGGCTACCTGGTCAAGCGGGACGGTTCGCGCCGCTGGATCGCATGGTCAAGCACGGTACTTCCGGGCAACGACGGAACGCCCACCTACATTATTGCGACAGGAATCGACATTACCGAGCGCAAACATCTGGAAAAGACGATTCTGGAAGTCAGTGGGCGCGAACAGCGGCGCATCGGACAAGACCTGCATGACGGCCTGGGCCAGCATCTCACAGGCATTGCCTTCATGAGCAAAGTGCAGGAACAAAAGCTCATGGAGAAAAGCATGCCCGAGGCCGGTGACGCAGCCAAGATTGTGAAACTGGTGAATGAAGCCATTCATAAGACGCGTGAACTCGCTCGAGGCCTGTTACCTGTGGTCTCGGAAGCACACGGATTGATGTCTGCGTTACAAGTATGGGCAGGCGAAGTGGAAGATCTGTTCGGAATTTCGTGCCGTTTTCAATGTTTTACCCCGGTCCTGATTCATGACGACACGATGGCCACACATCTGTATTACATTGCGCGGGAAGCCGTTAACAATGGGATTAAACACGGCCATGCCAGCGAAATCGTGATTGATCTGACCGCTGCCGAGGGACAAGGCACACTTACGGTTACGGACAATGGGTCAGGAATCTCGGATTTCTCAGCCAACAACGGGGGCATAGGCCGCCATCTGATGAGCTACCGGGCCCGGGTCATAGGTGGGTCGCTGGAGATCCAGCACGTTTCTGGCGGCGGAACGGCTGTGACATGCTTTTTCCCAGTTAACTCGGCGGCTCAGAAACTGGCGAACATTGCGGGGGATTAGCGAGGGAGTCAGGATGAAGACAGACAATGGTTTCACCGGCAAATCGCAAAACCAGACATCGCCGAGAAAAAACCGGGTTCTGGTGGTGGACGATCATCCGATTGTGCGCCAGGGTTTGACACTGCTGATCAACCAGGAGTCTGACCTTTTGGTCTGTGGCGAAGCGGAAGAGGCAACCGGAGCGATGCATGTTTTGGCTTCGTTGAAGCCTGACATTCTCATTCTGGATATCTCGCTCAATGGTCCCGACGGAATCGACCTGTTAAAGAATGTGAGAAACAGCCATCCCGAGCTGCCGGTGCTGATTCTTTCCATGCATGATGAGTCCATCTATGCGGAACGGGCCCTGCGAGCGGGCGCGAATGGCTACATCATGAAACAGGAAGCGACGGAAAAGGTGCTGGTGGCATTGCGCCGCATTCTGGCTGGCGAGATTTATGTGAGCGATCGCATTGCGAACAAGATGCTGAAACATTACATCACGGGTTCAGGCCCGGTTCGCAATTCTTCGATCGCCGACCTCAGTGATCGCGAGCTGGAAGTTTTTCGTCTCATTGGCGAGGGCCATGGCACGCGGCAGATTGCCGAAGAATTACACCTTAGCGTAAAGACGGTCGAATCCTACCAGGCGCACATCAAGGAAAAACTATCCCTGCGCAGCGCCCGCGAACTCATGCAGCATGCCATTCAGTGGAACATGAACGAAAAGAGCGCGTAAAGAACGCGTGTGGCGGACACTCCTGTCCGCCGCTTTTGACTTTGACCTTGAATCAGGCTCTGACTTTCCAACAGCCACATCAAAGGCGGCGGACAAGATTGTCCACCCCATACTTGATTTCCTGATTTTGGAAATTAGAAATCTCCCGGCCCACCTTCCTACTCCCGCGCATCGGGGAAACCCTGATAGAGAAAATAGTGGTTCCCTCGGAAGTGAAAAAGTGGTGCTCCCGCTTGTGCTGGTTATTCAATTTATTGATCCTAGGGGCGTTGTAGCACACGGCCACTCTCTCAAGTTCCCGCTCTGAACTTAAGGACTGATAACCAGGAAATTCGTTTAATCACGAAATTCGTTTCAAAAGCATTTGAGTAGCGGAACACCACCACCCATATTCCTTTAATTCGCGTTCTTCAGTAGAGATGGGAAAGGAGACACCATCCATGGCGCCGGAGACAGTTCCATACGGTCGGATCACGCAAAAACCATCACCAGTCGCCGAGGTACACATTCTCTGGA